>Ga0209415_10008072_pt1 | contig 18282 bp, 17 predicted proteins | sample PeaSoiSIISIP2007_FD_187696 | JGI IMG/M metagenome (GOLD analysis project Ga0209415, IMG submission 187696) | Peat soil microbial communities from Weissenstadt, Germany - SII-SIP-2007 (SPAdes) (version 2) | ecosystem: Environmental > Terrestrial > Soil > Wetlands > Peat | place: Germany...
AAATTCGATGAATTCGTGACATGCCATGTAATCCTGAAATGCGAGAAAGCAATAAAGTCACAACCTCTCAGGATGACCCGGGGCTCGGAAATCAGACCACAAAATATTTTGCCGCCGGATGGTGGACCACGATCGCGGACGTCGATTGCTCCGGGTCGAGCAGGAATCCGCTGGTCAACTTCACGCCGACATTTTCTTCCGGATGCAGCAGAGCAAACAGCTTCGTTTGATCTTCCAGGTTGGGGCACGCCGGATATCCGAACGAATAGCGCGATCCGCGGTACTTTTGATGGAACAAGTCGCGGATATGCGGCGAGTCCTCACCCGCAATCCCCAGTTCCTCGCGCATTTTCTTGTGCAGGTACTCGGCCAGGGCTTCGGCCGTTTCCACGCTGAGGCCGTGGAGATAGAGATAGCGTGTGTATTCGCCGCCTTCAAACAGGCGCTGTGTTTCGAGCGAGGCTTGCGATCCGATGGTTACCAGCGAGAGCCCAAGCACGTCCATCTTCCCGGAAGGCTTTCCTTCGACAAGCCGGGGCGCGAAGAAATCCGAGATGCAAAGTCTGCGACCCTCACGCTGGCGAGGGAAGGTGAAGCGCAGGAGTTCCTTCTGCCGAGCCTCGCTCCGCCCGGACCCTTCGACTTCGCTCAGGGCACGCTTGCTCGGGTGCCCGTCCCCACATGGGCCCGGCTCATACACAATCACATCATTGCCTTCGCTCTGCGCCGGGAAGTATCCATACACCACCTTGGGTTCGAAAACACCAGTGGCGATAACTTCTTCTTCGAGCTGCTTTTTTATCGGACGGAACTTCTGATCCACCAGGCGCACATAATCTTCCTGCGAGGCGGTCTTCAACTGCCACTGGTTCTTGAACAACGCCGTATCATTGATGTACTGGAACACCTCGCCCAGATCGAAGTCTTTGCGCACCCGTACTCCCCAGAATGGGGGCACAGGAATGTTCGGGGCGTCGCGGACCACCGGGCTGCGCTCCGCGAAAATCGGCCCCGTTTCTTCATCTACCGCCGCTGCCTTGGCATATTCCTTGACCGTGCGCCCTTCCTGCAACCGGTCGTTTCGTTTGCCATCGCTGGTCGCCAGATCCTCCATGATGTGCAAGCCAGCAAAGGCATCGTCGGCATAGAACACGGCATTTGAGTACTCGCGCCGCAGATCGTCTTCGACATACTTGCGAGTCAGTGCTGCGCCCCCGCAAATCACCGGAAATTCCAGATTCTGCCTCTGCAAATCCTGGATCACATACTTCATCTCCAGCGTAGATTTCACCAGCAGACCGCTCAGGCCGATGGCGTCAGCCTTGTGCTCCTGCGCCGAACGAATAATGATGTCGCCCGGTTGCTTGATGCCGAGGTTGACCACCTTGAATCCGTTATTGGTGAGAATGATGTCCACCAGATTCTTGCCGATGTCGTGCACATCGCCCTTCACCGTGGCCAGCACAATCGTGCCTTTCTGCGAGCCCGCTTTCTTCTCCATCTTCGGCTCCAGATAAGCCACCGCCTGTTTCATGACCCCTGCGGAATCGAGGACCGAGGGCAACTGCATCTTGCGGGCGCCGAACAATTCGCCCACCGTGCGCATGCCGTCGAGCAGAACCGTGTTGATCAGATCGAGCGGAGTGTATTGCTGCAGAGCGTCTTCCAGGAGCCCTTCCAGCGTCTTCTTGTGCGCCCCCTCGCCCACCGCTTTTTCGCCGTTGATGATGGCAAACTTCAGCTTATCGTCGACCGAGAGCGTCTCCACATGCGCGGTCGTGGAGGCTTGCACCTTGCCCTTGGTTCCGGCGAAATGTTGCATGTATCTCTGCAGCGGATCGCCGTCCGAATTGTCGCGGTAAATCAGCTTGCGAGCCAGTTCAACTTCTTCATGAGGAATCTTGTATAAGGGGTAGATTTTGGTGTAGTTCACTATGGCCATGTCGAGGCCGTGATCCACCGCTTCGTGCATGAAAACCGAATTCAGCACGCGCCGCGGATAGGCATCCAGACCGAAGGAAATGTTGCTGACACCGAGGATGGTTTTTACGTCGGGCAGTTCCTGCTTGATCTTCTTGATGGCTTGCAGGGTTTCAATGCCCGCGGTTCGATATTCTTCCTGCCCGGTGGAGATCGGCAAAGTCAGCGCATCGAAGATAATGTCCACTGGGCGAACGCCATACTTCTTCGTCGCCAGATCGTAAATGCGCCTGGCGATCGCCGCTTTCTTTTCCGCGGTCAGGGCCATGCCCTCTTCATCAATGGTGAGGGCGATCACCGCCGCGCCGAAACGCTTGGCCATGGGCAGCACTTTCGATGTGCGTTTCTCGCCATCCTCCAGATTGATGGAATTGATGATCGCCTTCCCTGGAATGCGCTTCAAGGCTTCTTCGACGACGTCGGCCTCGGTTGAATCCACCAGAATGGGAGCGGGTACACGCGTCGCCACCTTTTCTAGAATGGACGTGATGTAACCCTTCTCGTCTTCACCCACAATCGCGCAACACAAGTCGAGCATGTGGGAACCATCGTTGACCAACTTCTTCGCCAGCGCCAGAATGTCGTCATACTTCTTGCCCCGAACCAGGTTGCGAAAATGCTCGACCCGCGTCGTCGTGTTCATTTCCTCGGCGACGATCAGCGGCTTGGGCTCGAGATCGAGCGGAACCGAAGTGTACGCGCTCGAGGCCGCTGCCACCGCCTTGACCTCACGCTTGGCGGGCTCGACGCCGGAGACCGCATCCACCACGGCCTTCAGGTGTTCGGGCGTCGTTCCGCAGCAACCGCCGACAATACGAACCCCGTAGTCCTTCACAAAATGTTTGTGATACTGAGCAAGCTCCTCGGGCTTCAGCTTATAAACTGCGCGTCCGCCTTCGTTCTGCGGCAGTCCAGCGTTGGGTAACACGGAAACAATCTTGGTGGAGTTCGCGCCCAGGAAGCGAACTGCGTCATTCATCTCCACCGGCCCGGTGGCGCAGTTGAGGCCGATGATGTCAACGTCGAAGGGCTCGAGGGCGGTCAGCGCGGCTCCAATCTCCGTGCCCAGGAGCATCGTGCCGGTGGCTTCGAGCGTGACCTGAACCGTGACCGGCAGACGCTTCCCTGCTTTCTGCATGGCGTCGAACACGCCTACCAGCGCGGCTTTGGCTTGCAACAGATCCTGCGAAGTCTCAATCAGCAGAACATCTACGCCGCCTTCGATCAGCGCGCTGGCTTGCTCGACGTATCCCGCCGCCATGTCATCGAACTTGATGTGTCCAAGCGAGGGCAGCTTGGTCGTAGGTCCAATGGATCCCGCAACAAATCGAGGTTTGTCTTTGGTGGAAAGTTGTTGCGCGACCTCCTTCGCGATTCTGGCGGCGGCGATATTAATCTCGGCGACCTTGTCCTGCAGGTCGTATTCAGCCAGCACCACGCGCGTGGCCCCGAAGGTGTCGGTTTCGACCACATCGCAGCCGACTCCAAAGAACGCAGCATGGATATCTTGAATAATGTCAGGGCGGCTCAACACCAGGATTTCGTTGCAGCCTTCCTTGCCCCAGAAATCGTCCACACTCGGATTGCGGTACTGGATATTCGTACCCATGGCGCCGTCATAGACAACGACGCGCTCCCGCACGGTTTGGAGAAAGTCAGACATTGCTTTTTCGTCGTTGGTCGTTGGTCCTTGGCCGTTCGCCAAATCGCGCACCGCTGAAGCCAACGACGAACGGCCAACCAGCCAACGACTGTCACATATGCAAACGCCGGTCCTGGGGGACCGGCGTCGTCCGCAGTACAGACCGATTGAACTCTACACCCCGGGCATCGGCATCGCCGGCGCGCCTCCCGCCACTTCAGCTTGATTGAATACCGCGTTGGCTCCCATGTGCGCTGGCCGGGGGGCCAGCATCTGCTCTTTGCGGTAGATCAAGCTGCTGGCGTTAAAACTCGCGATTTCGAAACCGTGTCCGTGTGTGATTGCATCGGTGGGACAGGCCTCCACGCAGTATCCGCAAAAAATGCAGCGGTTGTAGTCGATGTTGTACACCTTGGCGTAACGCTCCGCGCCGCTTACCCGATGCTCAGCCGTGTTCTCCGCCGCTTCAATGTAAATGCAATTCGAGGGACACGCCGCCGCGCACAGGAAGCAAGCTACGCACTTTTCCAGTCCGTTTTCATCGCGCTGTAGCACGTGCACACCACGAAACCGCTCCTGGAACTTGGCGCCCTTCAGCGGGCCCGCCCCGTCCGGATAATTCTCCACGATCGTAGGCTGAAACATCTCGCGGAACGTGATGCTCATGCCCTTGGCAATGGCGGCAATATTTTTCAGCACCGGCATACTTAATTAGTATAGCGGAAGGTGGCCGTCGAACGGCTGGGCGTCCCTTGTTTGTGTTCCAGGTGGAACACACGAAAAATGCGCAGAGTGTTCCACGTGGAACATCCCAAAATGGGAACTGTTGATTTGGCGGAGGTTAGCGGGCGGTGCCGGGCTTCCTGCGGCAAGTTGCGATACCTACGAAAGTGGACTTGACAACTACGGGCACATAACGAGACGGCGAGACTCTAATCTCCTGCGGCGGCTGCAGCAAGAGGCTTAATGGCCTTGAGTTCCTTGCGAAGCTTCTGCTTGACCTCGCGGACAGCAAAAGCATCTTGCAAATTAAGCCAGAACTGCTCGGAAGCCCCGAAATACCTAGCCAAACGAGCGGCCATCTCGGGTGTAATTCCCCGCTTTTCCCGAACAATGTCGTTGACGGTAGGGGCAGAGACTCGCAGATCTACCGCCAACCTGTACGCGGATATACCCATAGGCTCCAGGAACTCCTTCCGAAGAATTTCTCCTGGATGCACTGCCCACCCTGCCCGACCCTCATTCTTGATACTCACGAATTTCCGTCACTTTCGATTCTTTTCAGTCAATTTCAATCAGTGGTAATCCGTTATCTCCACATCGTAGGCATCACCGCCCTGCCACAGGAAACACACTCGGAATTGATCGTTGATCCGAATACTGTGCTGGCCTTTCCTGTCATGCTCCAGCTTTTCTAGCTTGTTTCTTGGAGGAATCCGTAAGTCCTCTAATTTGGTAGCCGAGTCCAGCATGGTCAGCTTTCTCTTGGCTACATTTCGCAGATTCGCCGGAGGCACCTTTTCGCTCTTACCCGTGCGCCAGAACTCCTCCGAGCTTTTGCCTTTGGGTGTCCCTGCAAAAGTCTTAATCAAAGGAAAAGTTTAATGAGTGTCGTTAATAATGTCAAGCATTAAATGCGCGACGTTTTCAAGGGCTTAGTACTCCCATCCTTGCGCGAGGATGGGGCACCCTCTGTCTCGCTAGGGGAAGAAAGAACAACCGCGCATGTCCGGGCCCCCGCTTCTTAGGATAGAGTGGACGACCTACGAAAGTGGACTTGACAAGCGCACTGACCGCCCAGGTTAGCATCCAAAGAACGGACGCGAACCTGGGCCGCCCCGAATCAAACACGATTTACAACGCCGTGCAAACTGCCTTCACTTCCGTGTACTGCTCAAGCACCTCGTGGCCCATCTCGCGGCCCCAGCCGGACTGCTTGTATCCGCCAAAGGGCAGCGCGGCATCGAAGATGTTGTAACAGTTAATCCACACCGTTCCCGCACGAAGTTGAGCCGCCACCCGGTGAGCCTTCTGGATATCGCGCGTCCAAACTCCGGCGGCGAGACCGTAAATCGAGTCATTCGCTTTCGTGACCAGTTCCTCCGGATTACTGAATGGAATTGCCGTAACCACCGGCCCAAAGATTTCTTCCTGCACCACCTTCATGTTGTCGTTGGTATTCACCAACACTGTGGGTTTCACGAAGTATCCCCGATTGCCCAATCTCTCGCCTCCAGTCACAGCCTTGGCGCCTTCGGAGAATCCCGACTCAAGGTAGCTGCAGACCCGCTCCAACTGTTCCTGCGAAACGAGCGGCCCCATGTCGGTCGCGGGATCGAGTCCCGATCCCACATTGATCTTCTGCGCCTGCTCGGCCACGCCGTCCACGACTTTGTCAAAAATGCTCTTCTCGACGTAAAGTCGCGAACCCGCGCAACAGCATTGTCCATGGTTGAAGAAAATGGCGCTGGCGGCGCCGGCGACCGCGGTGTCGAGATCCACGTCGGCAAAAACCACATTCGGAGACTTACCGCCCAACTCCAACGACACTTTTTTCAGGTTTCCGGTTGCAGCGTGGAGAATGAGCTTACCCACTTCGGTTGAACCGGTGAAGGCCACTTTGTCCACGTCCGCATGGGCGGCGAGCGCGGCTCCGGCGGTTTCGCCGTATCCGGGAACGATATTCACTACTCCGTCGGGAATGCCGGCTTCCTGAATCAGTTCCCCCAGGCGCAGGCAAGTCAGTGGCGTCTGCTCGGCGGGTTTGATCACGACTGCATTTCCAGTGGACAGCGCGGGGCCAAGCTTCCACGCCGCCATCAGCAAGGGGAAATTCCACGGGATGATCTGGCCGACCACTCCTACCGGTTCGCGCAACGTGTAAACCAGATACTTCGCTCCCGGCGCGTAGGGCACGGAAATCGGAATGGTGTTGCCCTCGATTTTGGTCGCCCAACCCGCCATATAACGGAACAAGTCAACCGCCAGGGGCACGTCCGCGACGCGTGCTACCGTGAGCGGTTTGCCGTTGTCCAGCGACTCGAGTTGCGCGAACTCTTCCAGATTCTCTTCGAGCAAGTCCGCCAGCTTCCAGATCAGGCGCCCGCGCTCCGATGGCGTCAGTTTTGGCCATGGCCCCGATTCGAAAGCCGCGCGGGCGGCATGAACTGCGCGGTCGATATCTTCACGGTCGCCTTCGGCCACCTGCGCCAGAACCTCGCCGGTCGCGGGGTTGTATGTTGCGAAAGTCTTGCCGGACGCGGCCTCTACCCACTTGCCGTTAATCAGCATCTTGTGTTTTCTGGAAACAAAGCTGGTAACGTTTTCTTGCGGCGGAACGAACTTCAAAGCGGTTGCCATATTTCTGCCCTCCTTGTCAGCGAGTTCTTACAGATATACCCAAGAAGCCAACCAAGTCAAATGTAGGAGCGGTGCAATTGATTTGTCATCCTGAAGGGCGGGAGGCGAGAATTTCCTGACGCCGCTACTGCTTTGTTTCCATCAATCAGCGATTCTCGTTCTTAGACAAACGTACGCGGGAGTCGATTTTCCACAGCCTGCTTGCCGCGCTGAATCGGAGACTGAATGGTCGCTACGGCGTGATTTCGTAAACCACGCTGTAGGCAGTGCCGTACAAGTTGCCCTTGTTATCAAAGATCAGGCCACCGAGCGGCTGCCAGCCATCCCCGCCCGTGAACCTGTGCAGGACATTGTATTTCCATACGCGGTGGGCTCTGGGCTCCAGCTTATATGCCACGCCGCACCCGCCAGAGCAGTAGCCGATGCCGCCCGCAACCGTTGCCCCGTAAAGATTGCCTGCCTTGTCACGCACCACCCCGCCGGTGGGGAAGCTCCCGTTCTCAGGCTTCGGGAAGTCATAGAGTATGCTGTGAACCCACTGCCCGCCCGCCCTGCTGGCCAGCTTGAACGCCGTGCCACAGTGAGTTTCGCCGCAAGTGTTGTAGCCGCCCTGCGTCGTCGTGCCGTAAAGATTCCCTCGGTCGTCGAGGATTACCCCGGCATAGGGCGCTAGACCGTCGTTGCACGGAAACCCTGCCGGGCAGAAGCTATACAAGATGCGCTCTTTCCATGCGTCGCTTGGCGTGTGCGCCAACATAAAGACCGTGCCGCCTCCATAAGCCCCGCCGCCGTTTGTCGTGCCATAGAGGTTACCAGCCTTATCAAAGATTGGCATGTCCAAGGGATCTGACCCGTCGCGGGGCCGGGAGCCGAAGTTGTAGAGAATGCTGTAGGTCCAACCGCTTGATCCCGGTGTCAGTTCATACACCACGCCGAGATCGTAGAGGCCACCCGCGCCGGTGCCCAAAAGGTTTCCATTGCGGTCCTGTACCAGGCCAGCCGACGGCCCGCCTCCGTCCGGGCAGCCGTATTGCTTGCAGAAGGCGTAGAGCATGCTAAAAGTCCAACCGCTCGAACCGGGGCTCAGTTCGAATACCGTGCCGCCATCGTAGGCGCCCCCATTTGGAGTTGTTCCGTACAAATTGCCCGCTGCATCGAAGATCAAGCCGCCGTTGGGAGATTCCCCATCGTTGCGGAAGTCGAAGCTGTGCAGCGTAGTTACGGTCCACTGGCCCTTCGAGTCGCGCGTCATCTCGAAGACCGAGCCGTAACCGTAGTCACCGCCTCCGCTGGTCGCGCCATATAGATTCCCTTCGGAGTCAAACGTCAACCCACTCCAAAGCCCGCCGGGGATGAGAGCAAGCACCTTGTACTTAGGCTTAGCCCAAGCGCCGGGCGTCAAGAGCAGAGCTATAGCAACCAAGACCAAGGCAAGGATCAAAGCGAAGGACAGTCGTCTCGGTCGCATGGCAGACCACCTGTCCGAGGGGCCCCGCACAGGGCATGCGAGGAGGGCGTCCTCGGGCTTGAAGTATAACACTGGACCCAAGCTGTGGGCGGGCCTTCCCTTGTCGGGACACTCTTCCCATAACCTGGTCCCCACTTGGTCATCGCCAGAACCGGACGATCCCTTCCCCGTCACCCGCCGAAACGGGTTGGTACATGCCGTGCTCACAACCCCTTCAGTGGGGATGCCATCTTAGGGAGGGCATCTGGGATGGCATGTTTAAGCTCGACGGCCCTTGTGCTGCTTTTGGCTGTATCTCTCGCTGCTGCCGAGGATTCCAGCTCCGGCAAATCGGCTGTTCCCGCGCCCGCGCCGCAACCGCCGCTCGCACCTGGACATGACAAAACCCTAGAGGTTGCAAACAATTTCTCATCAGGGGCACCGGCTTTGGCCCTGGGCACGGGCGCCTCGGGTGCTGGCTCTGGGGTGCCCACAGAGCCGGACCAGCCCATAGCTTCGTCTTTGCTGCCGGACGCGCCCGCGGTCCACAAACCTCTTTCGGGCCGGGACAGGTTCGACATCTTCCTCCGGCATACCTACTCGCCATATACGGTTGCTTCAGCCGTATATGAAACCTCCTGGGCACAAATGTGGGGCCAATGGTACCAGTATGGCGGCGGTATGCAGGGCTGGGGGAAACGGCTGGGCGCTACTCTGGCCGACACCGAATCGCGCCGATTCATCCAGGGCTTCCTGCTGGCGTCGGCCCTCCACCAGGATCCACGGTATTTTGCCTGCCAGGAGAATGGATTGGTTTCACGGGCATGGTACGCGGGAACCCGCGTATTGATAACAAGGACGGACGACGGCGGCGAGACTTTCAACAGTTCGGAAGTGTTTGGAACCCTTCTTACCAGTTCTTTGCAGAACGCTTATTATCCCCGGCCCGATCGAGGTTGGGGCGACACGGTCACCCGATTCGTCGGCGATTTGAGCTCAGACGCCACTTCCAACCTGCTTCGAGAGTTCGAGCCTGACATGAAACGCATTTTCCGGAGACACGAGCCGGGAAAATTGCGGCAAATCGAGGCCAAGCTTCCCAAGCCGATCCAGCTGATGACAGTGCAGTAGATAACGGAAGCGCCTAATCCCGCACACCCAATGAGGCCAAATGCTCGCGAGCAATGCTTCGCTCTCGCATGAACAGGTCATCGACCCTCGACACAACTTCTGCTTCGTCCGCGGGTTCTAAGTAATTTGACTGGAACTCTCGACCAGCTTTGCATGTGGCCGCGCTGCTAGTGATTAAGTCCTGTATTATGAGATTGTTGCAGGTGCTTAACATCGAAATGCGAGATCCCAGGGAATTCGCCCCGGGGGCGAGTTCGACTGTTCCGCCCGAGGTCTCATCCAAGACTCTAACAACGGTTCGGAGGAGAAACTTGAAAAAACTGAGTTTGATTGCCATGTTGTTTGCGCTCTGTCTGATTGAGAAGCCTGCCGATGGGCAACAAATCGATGCCGCCTTTGGGGTGAGTACGCTGTCCTCGGCGTCAGGTACGACTTCCGGAGGGCTTTTCTTTCCAAGCGCGGGTGGTGGCGCTTACCCAACGTTCAGCGCCGATTTCCTCCTCCGGCACCGTGTAGGGGTGGAAGGCGAAGTGTCGTGGCGAGCCAGCCAGAATTTGTATGGCGGGTCCCAGCCCTATCGTCCGGTGTTTTATGCGTTCAATGCAATCTGGGCTCCCCGGCTTTCGAAATACGTCACGGCCGAGGTCATGGGAGGCATCGGGGGCGAAGACCTTCGCTTCTATACGGGTAACTACAACTGCAACTTTTTCGGATGTACCACTTACGTCAGTTCCAACCATTTTATGGGCGACTTTGGTGGCGGCATTCGCGCCTACTTCTGGCACAACGCGTTTATTCGTCCGGAAGCCCGCATCTACCTGGTGAATAACAACCAGGAGTTCAGCTCAGGCCATTCGGTGCGATATGGCATGTCCCTCGGGTACAGCTTCGGCGGACGATGAGAGATTTTTTTGCTGACGGAGTCGCTTGAGGTTCAGGCGCATTGGTCACGCCAGTCGCCGATCTCTTTAAGCCCCTCGCTCCGGGTGTGTTCGAACAGGCGAACCCGATGGCGCGTGTGCTCAAATTCGTGAATATCGGCCCAGACTTCCGCTTGCCAGGCTACCTCGTGAGTGGCGGCTTCGCCACAAGTGGCGCAGCGGGTGTGAAGTCTGCGAACGGCGCGCAGGGCGGCTCCCGCCGCTCCCGGCAGTTCGATGAAAATACACCGTACTTCCTGAATGTCCTGGTTGGCGTCGATGATGTGCTCGTAGCGTAACAGGAAACCGAAGCCCAGTTTTCGAGCTTCGTCCTCGGCCTCAGCGCGAGTATGAAAGGGCCCGTACTCCGCTCGCAGTTGCTCGGTCGAGTCACAGGCCATCCAGAAAATTTCTTTTTGTGTCATGATCCTACCCACTTTTTGCGACTGTCTGGCCGGAGACAGACCGGGTTCTGGGACGCGCGGCTTTTCCTGTGCAATTGGAGTGCCGCAGGAGCTAAGAGAAATGCTTGTAAAACCGAATGTTGCGGGAATGATCCCGCCGGAAGGCAACGGTTCGTGCAAGCTTTTGCAGCGTTTTTCCCCAATATTCTCACCACCTTGCCCGGGGGAGCGTCCATCGGTGGCTTGGGGTAAGCCGGAGGTTTGCAGTAGAATCAGGGCACAGGGCCGACGTTTCCTGGGGTTAGGGTCGGTTCGAAAGCCATGGGCAAACGCCGGGAGCCCCGCAAGGATATCCGAGTCCCCGTCCGCCTCTTCGGCACCGACCGTGGAGGGAGGGTTTTCTCAGAGAAAGTCTTCACCGTTAACGTCAGCCAACATGGAGTCGAACTGAGCGGTTTAAGCGTTCAGCTTGCCGCCGGCGAGGTCCTCGGCCTGGCCTATGGCCAAACCAAGGGGCATTTTCGTGTCATGTGGGTCGGCCAACCCGGCACAGCGAAAGCCGGCCACGTCGGTCTGCTGAATGTGTCGCCAGAGAAGCCGCTGTGGGACTTCCCGCTGCCCGGACCTGCTTTCGATGGAACCGCGCGCGACAGCCACGACCGCCGAAGGTACGCTCGCCTGAAAGCGGCAAATTCCGTGGAAGTTTACCCGCAGGGCGAGTCTACTCCAATCCGAGCCCGGACTGCCGATCTGAGCCTGGGCGGATGTTACGTGGAAATGCCTAACCCGCTTGCCAAAGGAACCAAGATCAGAATCGGGCTCTGGGTGAAGGAGACTAAGTTGTGGACGAACGGCATCGTGATTACCAGCACTCCGGGGTTTGGAATTGGAGTGCAATTCACGGAGATGTCGGAACTTCACAAGAATCAACTCAAGCAGTTCCTCGAAGGCATCTCTCGAATCCTGATCTAAGCTGCAATTCCTGGTTGATTTTAGCTGAGAACGAAAAACGCGCCGGCTAGTGCTGGTCGAACAACTCGGTCCGGTCGATGCGTTCGCCTTTGAAGACGACCAGAGAGATGCGTTCGATGGCGGAGATGTCATCCAGGGGATTGCCGTCGACGATGAGAAGGTCGGCGTCGTTGCCGGGATGGATAGCGCCGATATGCTGCCCCGCTTTCAGCAGGCGCGCGGCATTGGATGTGGCGCCTTGCAACGCCACTGCCGGCGGAATGCCTGCCTGCACCCAGAGCTGCAGCTCGTGCTGCACGGTGGGGCCGTGGACGACAAGAAAGTTCCCCGCATCGCTGCCCGTAACCAATGCGACCTTGTGCTGATAGGCGCGCCTCAGATTATCCGCGGCAATTCGCATATCCATGGGGTACTGGGCAATGGCGTGGCGCATCTCTTCCATGTCTTTGGAAGCCAGCGCATCTACGGTTTCGCGCAGCAGGTCCGGAGGTCCCACTTGCTGCACGAGGGAGCGCTTGAGCAGATCAGTTTTTCCGGCGGCGACGTCCCGAAAGGCTTCGCCCACGCTCAGTGTGGGGTCATAGAAAGTTCCCTGGAGAGCCATCTGATCGAAGAGTGCGTTGGGAATGGTTTCACGAAACGATCCGTGCTCAATCGAGGCGGCATGCGCCTTGACAGCGTCGGCCACATCGCGCGCATCTCCGGTGTGAACGATCAGCGGCAGGCCATCGGTATGGGCCTCTTCCGCAACCGCATTGAAGAGGACAGTATCGAGGCGATTGAAAAGCCGCCCGTCAGCTCCGGTCTCGAGGATCGCCTTGATGCAATCCACGCCATCGCGCTTCAACTCGTCCACCTGCTGGTGCGCTTCGGTGACCGAGCCCGGGAGCCGCGTAAACTGCTTGTCCAGATTCTCCCGAATTGCGGGCGGAAGCTGTTTAAAGTACTCGGTGCCGTGCCCGCCGGGCGCGGTAAACAAGGGACCACAGGTGAACAACTCCGCTCCCAGCCGCTGTCCGCTGGCTATGGTGCTGCGGGTTTTCAGAATACCGTCGAGTGGATCGCCGACACTTCTCACCGTAGTCACGCCGCTGTAGAGATACGCCGCGAGATTGCGCAGCAGGACTTCCTCTGGGTTGCTCATGTCGCGGACGCCGCCCGGTCCGCCCAGGTGGATGTGGACATCGATGAGGCCGGGAAGAATCGTCTTGCCCGCAGCTTCCACCGTCTCCGCTTTCACCGACTTCGGATCAGGGCCGTTGCCCTCGTAGACCTCGGCAATCTTGCCCCCGCGAACCAGCACTGCACCGCTTTCGATGATTTTGCCATCGCCCACAAAGATGCGCGCGTTGCGAATCAGGAAGGTTTCGCTGCGCGAGAGCTGGCGATTGAGCATCTTGGTTTTTTCGATGCCGCTCCGGGTATGCATCTGCCAGGCGCCCAGCAGCACGAACGGCGCCATCACCGCGGCCAGCCACAACTTGGCCGAAGCCCGAATCTTTTCCTCTTTCTCCCAGCGAAAAAGCTTGAAGGCGATAAACAGGCAAACCGCCGCAGTGATCAGGAGCGCAATGGTCGGCTGAATATTCGCGGTGATGCTTTCATTGCGCAGCAGCATCGCTTGCACGCCGGTCACAAGGTAAGTCGCGGGCACGAACTGCGTCACCGTCAGAAGCCAGGGCGGAAACATCGAGAGCGGGAACGTCGCCCCGCTCAGGAACAGCATGGGCAGATACACCAACTGCACGAGCAGCTGGCTTTCCTGCATGGAATTGCAGACCGAGGCCAAAATCAAGCCGATGGCGCGAAAGCCGACGACGGCCACGGTTACGAATAACAAAATGGAAGCGATCGACCGCGGCCACGGCATCCCATACATAAAATGTGCCAAGGCAAAGATGAAAAGCACATTTGGTATGTAGACAATCCACCCGGTCGCCACCGAAGCGACCAGAAGCGGCAACGGTGTAATGGGCGTCACTTTGTAGCGCCGCAGGATGTTGGCTTCGCGTTCCTGCACGGCGCGGATGCCCGCGCCGAACAGGCCATTGCCCAGAATCCCGATGATGAGCACCATTGCGATCACAATGGTCATGGCGGACCCGCGCTCCGCATGCATCGACTGCGCAAAAATGAAAAAGAAGATGAGCGGAAAAAGATAATTAAAGAAAATCACCGACTTCTGGCGTAACGCCAACTTCAGATCCAGCGCGATGAGTGCCTTGTAGCTTTTCATTCGCGGAGCTTCTTCCCCGTGAGCTCGATGAACACATCTTCGAGAGTGGGCTGTTTCAGATGAACATCAGTCAGTTCCAGCCCCTGCTGATCGATCCACTTCACCAGATCGACCAGCGTGGCCGCGGGACGCCGGGAGTTAACGGTCAAGGTGCAGCCGGTTCGATCAGCCGTGGTTTGCGTAGCTTCCGCCCAGGCGGGGCGGGCCGGCGGAAACGGCGTGGCGCAAGTGACGACGATGCTGGAGGCGTTGCGGCTCTGCTGTTGCAGTTTGCGCGGCGCATCGAGTGCAATGATCTTGCCCTCATCCACGATCGCCACCCGGTCGCACAGGCGCTCGGCTTCCTCAATGTAGTGCGTGGTCAGCAGAATGGTGCGGTGCTCGCGCTTGAGTTCCTCCAGCAGCGAGTGAATCTCGACCCGGACCTGCGGATCAAGACCGGTGGTGGGCTCGTCCAGAAAAATGAGTTGTGGATCATTTACCAGCGCCAAGGCAAGTGCCAGACGCTGCTTCTGGCCGCCGGAGAGCGTGCCATAGAATGCGTCGCGCTTTTCTTGCAGTTGCAAACGCTCCAGAATCTGGTTGGAGTTTACGTGGCGCGTGTAGAACGACGAGAAGACCTGCAGCGCCTCGCGCACGCGGATTTTCTCCGGCAAGTTCGTCGCCTGTAAGCAGACGCCGATGCGATCCTTCAATTGCTCACGCTGCTTATCAGGATCAAAACCCAGCACCGCAACCTGGCCCGCCGACCGGGGACGCAAGCCTTCCAGAATCTCAATGGTTGTAGTCTTGCCGGCGCCATTGGGGCCGAGCAGGCCAAAAACCTCGCCCGCCTGAATCTCGAAGTCAATGCCTTTGACGGCCTGAACGTCGCCATACGACTTCTTCAGGCCTTGCACAGAGATGGCTGGTGAAGTCGCGGTCATGCAGGAGCCATAGGCTATCGAAGAATCAAAGAACAGTCAAAGACGCAGCCGAAGAAGCATGAGGATGGTCGCCCTTTCGCTGACCTTGCGGCGGAGGTCAATTCTCGTAGCGGTGCGTCGGCAGCGGCAGGGTGACCACGCGGCCCCGGGGATGCTGCTCGATTCCGGTCAGCGGATGTCCGGCGATACAGCGCTCAACTGCTGCCGAGAGATACAAATGCTGGATTGGCTTCACCAGGTAGCCCTGAGCTCCCAGCGAGGCCGCTCGGCGGATTTTGCCGGGATCATCAACCGCGGAGCACATGATCACTTTCAGCTCGGGCCGGAGTTTGAGCAGGCTGCGCAACGTTCGCAGACCATCCATCCCCGGCATCTGCAGATCCAGGAGCACCAAGGCTGGAGAACAGCCATCACGGAGCCGCTGTAAGGCCTCGCTGCCGTTGCTGGCAGTTTCCACTTGGTAGGAGTCGAGTTCCAACAGAAGACGCAGGTAGCGCAGCATCTCCTGCGAATCGTCCACCACCAGGATGGTGGACTTGGCTCGATTGAATCCGGCGGAAAACATAGGCGAACGATACTGCTTGACTGCCCCACGTTCATTTATCGCAGTTCGGTGCTAATTGTGGCCTCCGCATCGGTCAAACCTGTCGTACTTGGACAACCGGGTTTCCCCCAGTGCCAGAGTTTGCCGATATCTCGCTGAGTCCAAGATTCCCACGCTGAATCAAAAACTCGTGAGCATAGCCACTCGTCGAGCTGCTTGTTTGCTTCGCACGCTTCCCCAAGACGTAAGGAACCCCACAGTTAAAACGGTTTAGCCTCGCTGGCCGCGTGGCTACGAAATCATCCAGCTCCCAGATCGCTTGCCCAGACCGGGATGGGTTGTGGCTGTGTACACCGCGCAGGTTTCCATCGTCAAGCAGTTTCGTCGGCTGAATCCCTCCCCATTTTTCAAGCACATGCCAGCTCTCCACAGGGTACTGCACCGTAAATTGTGCAACTTGCCGCCGCGGCCGCGGCTGGCCGGTAGGTGCGTGTGCGCCTTCGCAGGTTTTCGAGTGACCAACCAAATCAGTCTCACCGAGAATGGCCGGAGCCCGGCTGTGAAAAACTGGCCGGAAATCAGCCGTGACAAGACTTCGGCACGACAAGGTATCAGCGCTGACCTATGGTCACGTTTACAAACACAATCCGCGTTCGAGGTTACCCGGTTGGCTGCAGCGACGCCGTGCGCATCGCGATTGAAGGCACAGGATCAGGCTGCACAACGGGATCCCGCCAATGCGCGCCACCGTGGCCAGCTACGTACAACGCTAATTCCAGCCGGCTCCAAACCCCCAACTTGTCGAAGGTGTTGCGCAGGTAATTCTTAACCACTTGTTCGGTGGTGCCGATCATCTTGCCGATTTCGCGATTGGTGTGGCCCTGCCAAACCAGCATCGCGACCTGAACTTCCTTGGCGGTTAACCGATCACATGGTTGCATGTTTCCCTCTGCTCTTTCTGGAACACGGCGGTCGCAAGTTTCACGCGTTTGCGACCGTCTCTGATTCCGGCCCGCAGGAACAGCGTGCGCAAGTGTTGCTTCACGGTCCGCGGGCTGATTTTTAATTGTTCGGCGATTTCTTTGTTGCTGCATCCCTGCACCAGCAGGTCGAGCACTTGCTCGTCGCGCTGTGTAATCTTGATTTCGCTGAGATCTAACATGGCTTCATTCCTCGATGACATCCCCGGATTTCTCCCGCTTTCAATTTGCCCGATCACCCGAGCGCAATCGCCTACAGTAAAAGCAAGTAGTTCGCCAAAGTTTCGCCCGACAACACTGAAGGAGGAAGGCCTTTGAATCCTGTTACTTGAGAATTTGTGCCGGCGAATTGTGCGGCGATGCAGGGTCGAATATGGGAGAAGTTGTCCCGGAACAGTCCGGGAGGCGGCGTGTGGGTTGGAGGTGCGGGAAAGATTTCTCCGGCCACTCGGAGCTGGGGTACCGAGTACTCAGTTCCGAGCGACCGGAGAATTGAGTCACTTCATGATTTCAAACACGATGCCCAGCGCTCAACTCCGAGTGGCCGGAGAAGCTATTTACGGGGTGATCTCAAACACCGACCCGAAACTGGTATTGCCGTCGCCCTGGGTCGTACCGTAGAGAGTCCCCACGCCGTCGATGACCAAACCGCCCCAAGGGCCTCCGGGGCTCTTGTAGACGTGGAGCACGGTCTCCTTCCACCGTTTTCCGCTCGGCGTAGGTGTCACCTTGTAGACGTTGCCATTCCCATAAGCGCCGCCATTAGTGGTTGTGCCATAGAATCCATGACTTAGGATTCCAGCGTAGCCCTGCGGCGTTGTGACATGGAAAACACGTTCTTTAAGCCTCGGCAGCATGGCTGCTCCCAGCTCCGCGTTGCAGAGAATTCCGAACAGCGCCACGAACCCGCCGATGACCCAGGCCGCCATAACCATGGTCATCGAACCGTTCACGGGACATGTCGCTAGACACACCAATGGCAGCCTGATGGATAGGCTTAATACGCCCATGAAGATACGCCAGGAGCGATTCGGACACGCTCCGGGATCGAATATCACGCTTGACATTTATACCCACGCTGTTGATGAGGATGACAGGCTGTTAGCCGAGCAACTGGGTGAAATGTTGTGTCCAAATGTGGCCAAGTTGGCACAAGAGAAAACCTTCGCAGTCAGCGAAGGCGCGGTGATTCAGTAGGTTAGTTGGTTGCGGGGGGTGGATTTGAACCACCGACCTTTGGGTTATGAGCCCAACGGGACCTCGTTAACCGCCGCTGAATCAACGGGGCTTACCTTTTCATTCCGCACAAAACCTACCCAAACAGTCTAGATTCTGGACCCTACTTGGACCTCGATTCCTGTCCACAGGGTTATCGGTGGTCCCAAACTGCGGATGCGGTGTTTGCCTCACACAGACCTGCATCGATGGGTATTGGGGGCTGATTGCGAGCAGGACTTGAGCGTTCTTAGCACGTGATCGCGCCGACACGGAAGGATTCTGGTAGCTCACATCGGCCTTGCAGGACGATGGGTGTGCATCTGCTATCCATGTCCCGTCTATGGTCGAACTCACGAAAGCAGACGTCCGGAAGATTGCGTCGATCCCTTCAAGCTGGATCGAGTTCGACCGTCGTGGGAGAGGATCAGACCGGAAGAACCAAATGGGAGGCGATTCAGGCCGCCTCCCATTTCTCTCACTCACCATTCACCACCGACAACTAAGCTGGTTTCTATGCGGCCT
>Ga0209415_10008073_pt1 | contig 18279 bp, 16 predicted proteins | sample PeaSoiSIISIP2007_FD_187696 | JGI IMG/M metagenome (GOLD analysis project Ga0209415, IMG submission 187696) | Peat soil microbial communities from Weissenstadt, Germany - SII-SIP-2007 (SPAdes) (version 2) | ecosystem: Environmental > Terrestrial > Soil > Wetlands > Peat | place: Germany...
ATCTTCTTTATCGTCTGGGGAGCGCTCCTCGCGGCGGTTAGTGTAATCGCTTTCGGGCGGGATATTCTGCCGATCGCGCAGGGCGTAACCGTCGAGAAAAAGCGCCCTTAGGGTGAATCCTTTGGGGTCTTAAGTGCCAAGCCCCAGGTGTTAGGTTCCCCAAGACCCAGTAGCTGGCGCCTGAGACCTTTTTCTCCAAAACCCGTCTGCCAACACTTGAACCCCGGCCTGCTAGAATTTCATCTACACCAATTGCATGATTCCCAAGAGTATGCGTCCGCTCGTGCCCTACCTCAAGCAATACCGCTGGGGCTTTGTGGCGGGTGTTTTCTGCATTTTGCTGAGTAACGGCGCCTGGGTCCTTCTGCCGCAGGTGATCCGGCACGCGGTGGATGATCTCAACACCGGCGTCACTTCCGCGAAGTTGCTTCATTTCGCATTACAAATGCTGGAGGTCGCCGCAGTCCGCGGCGTTTTCCTGTTCCTGACGCGCTGGATTGTGATTGGCATCTCGCGCGATATCGAGTTCGATCTGCGCAACGATCTTTTCGCCCATCTGGAAACGCTTTCCTATTCCTACTACCAGCGCATGCGCACCGGCGACATTATGGCCCGGATGACGAACGATCTGAACGCGGTGCGCATGCTGCTGGGCCCGGCGATCATGTACTCGGCGAATACCCTGGTGTTCACTGCCGCGGCGCTTTCGTTTATGTGGCGAATCAGCCCCAAGCTGACGTTCTATGCGTTCCTGCCGCTGCCCGTGGTTAGCGTTGTCATTCAATACTTTGGGCGGCGCATTCATGAGCGCTTTGAGAGAATTCAGGCGATGTTCTCTGACATTTCGGCGCGGGCGCAGGAGAATTTTTCCGGAGCGCGGGTCATTCGCGCCTACGTGCAGGAAGAAGCCGAAATCGCCTCCTTCGAAAGCGCCAACCAGGAATACATTGCACGCAGCCTGAAACTGGTCCGGCTGATGGGCATGCTCTGGCCCACGCTGGAACTGATGCTCGGATTGGCGGTCGTACTGGTCTTGTGGATCGGTGGAAGCGAAGTGTTGGCGGGCCGCATCGAGATAGGCGGCTTTGCCGCCTTCAACATCTACATGCTGCAGTTGACGTTTCCCGTGATCGCGCTGGGGTGGGTGGTAAACATCTTCCAGCGGGGGACGGCATCCTTGATTCGTCTGAACGAGATTCTGCACGAACAACTTGAAATCAAGGACGGGCCCGAGGCAGAAGACCGGCCGGTAGAAGGCGAAATCGAATTTCGCGAGCTGAATTTTGCCTACGAGGGCAAACCCGTGCTGCACGGCCTGAATCTGCGAATCCCCGCCGGCAGCAGCATGGCGATCGTGGGCCCGACGGGCTCGGGGAAAACCACGCTGGTCAACCTGCTTCCCCGTATCTACGACGCAGCGCCTGGGATGGTCCTGGTGGACGGGCGGCCGATCCGGGAGTTCTCCCTGGAATCGCTGCGCAAGAGTGTGGGATTCGTGCCCCAGGAAACATTCCTGTTCAGCGACCGCATCCGGGAAAACATTGCCCTAGGCGTGGAATCGGCTACCGATCAGCAGATTCACGAAGCAGCCGAAGCCGCCAATATTGCCCAGGATATCGAGAGTTTTCCCGAGCAATATCAAACGATGGTAGGCGAGCGCGGCATCACGCTGTCGGGAGGACAGAAGCAGCGCGCGGCGATTGCCCGCGCCTTGATTCGCAACCCCCGCATCCTGATTCTCGACGATGCTCTTTCCAGCGTCGACACCCACACCGAAGACAAGATCCTCAATCACCTGCGCGAGGTGATGCAGGGCCGCACTACCATCTTCATCTCCCACCGCGTTTCCACGGTGCGCAATGCCGACCGCATCGCCGTGCTGCATGACGGACGCATCGTGGAATCGGGCACACACGACGAACTGCTCGCCTTGAACGGCTACTACAGCGACCTGTATAACAAGCAATTGCTGGAAGAAGAACTGGCCGAGGTTTAAACTTAGGCCGCTCCGTTGGCTGCACCCAAAATCCTTCATGGGAAAGCAAACAATTATGAGATTCCGCGCACTTGCTTTGCCTTTTTGCGCATTGACCTGTGGTTCTTATTTTCTGGCACCTTTTGTGGCCGCACAGTCTGCGCCATCCACGCCTCCCGCGCCGCGGGCAATCACGGTTGACGATGCCTTTGAAATCCGCGCAGTAGGTGATCCCCAAATCGCTGAGGACGGCAAGTGGGTGGCTTATACGGTCTCGACCGCGTCCTTGAAGGAGGACAAGACGGAGACGCGCATCTGGATGGCGCCCGCGGGCGGCGGCGACGCCGTCGTTATGACCGCCGAGGAGGTTTCCTCTTCGCATCCGCGCTGGAGTCCGGACGGGAAGTTCCTCGCGTTTCTATCCAAGCGGGGTGAAGGCAAAATGCAGGTGTGGCTGCTCAACCGCATGGGCGGCGAGGCGCAGCGGCTGACGGATACGATTCAGGACGTCGATGATTTTGCCTGGTCTCCTGATAGCAAGCGCCTCGTCCTCATCCTGCGAGACCCTTCGCCCGAAGAGTTGGACGAGGCCAAAGCCAAAGAAAAAGACAAGCCGGGGAGCAGTGATAAAGACAAGGACAAGGAAGCGAAGCCGAAAAAACTAAAAACTCCGCCTCCATTCGTAATCGACCGCTATCGCTTCAAGACCGACACGGTGGGATATCTCGACCGGCGACGCACGCATTTATATGTATTTGATGTCGCGACCAAGGCGCTCGTGCAGGTTACTTCCGGCGACTTCGACGATGAGCAACCCGCGTGGTCTCCCGACGGCAAGCTGCTGGCGTTTCGCAGCAACCGCTCCGCTCCGGACCCAGATCGCACTTACGACACCAACATCTGGGTCGTCTCGGCCGATAACACGGACAAGGGCGCGCACCTGACGCAAGTCACGACCAATCCCGGCTCTGACGGCTCACCCGCCTGGTCGCCCGATGGCAAGTGGATCACTTACGTCACGCAGCTTGACCCGAAGCTCCTGGTCTATGCCACCCACCACATTGCTGTTTCTCCGGCAACCGGAGGTCAAGCCAAAGTTTTGACGCTGGCCTTCGATCGCATGTCGAGGTCGCCGCACTTCTCGCCCGTCGGGCAGTTCATCTACTTCATCGCCGATGACGACGGGACGCAGGACCTGTTCCGCATCTCCGCAGCAAGCGGGGAGATCACGCGGGCCATTTCCGGTCACGTTGTGGTTTCCAGCTACACCATTGCCAAGTCAGGAGACCTTGCCGCCCAGATCACGAGCATGGATCGGCCAGCCGAAATCTTCACCACGACCACCTCAGGTGGCCCCCTTACACGCGTCACGCACGTGAATGACGCGTTCATGGCAAAGATCAAGGTCGTCACGCCGGAGTACGTCAAGTTCAAGAGCAAAGACGGCACCACGGTGGCGGGCTATCTCTACAAGCCGCTGGATTATGTGGCCGGGAAAAAGTATCCCACGCTTCTGATCCCGCACGGCGGGCCGGTGGGCGCTTATTATGGTGAGTTCTACCATTTTTGGCAGCTCCTTGCCGCCAATGGGTATGTGGTGCTGGAGCCGAATCCACGCGGCTCGTCCGGCTATGGACAGGGTTTCTGCAAGGCCATCTTCGCCGATTGGGGGAACAAGGATTATCAGGACGACATGGCCATGGTCGACTACGCCATTGCACAGGGCGTGGCCGATCCGGACAAGCTGGGCGTGGGTGGCTGGTCCTACGGCGGCATCTCGACGGACTTCATCATTGCGCAGACCACGCGCTTCAAGGCGGCGATTTCCGGAGCCAGTTCAGCTTTCTTCGCGGCGCTGTACGGGCACGACCAGTACATCCTCGACTACGACGTGGAACTCGGGCACCCATGGGAGAACCGCGCGGTGTGGGACAAGATCTCGCCGTTCTACAAGGTTGCAAACATCACGACGCCGACCCTATTCATGGGCGGCGACGTCGACTGGAATGTGCCCATCCTAGGGGGCGAGCAGATGTACGAGGCGATGAAGAGCCTGGGTCGCGAAACCGAACTAGTGGTGTATCCCGGCGAGTTTCATGGCTTCAAAACACCCTCGCATATTAAAGACAGGCTCGAACGCAACCTGAGTTGGTACGCGCACTACGTGAAGGCCGACGGCAGCCCCGCGCGCCCGGCGGTAAAAACGAATTAGCGCATGCGTGATCTCCTTGCTATGCAGCGAGTCGATGCGCCTGAGATCCTCGATTCTGATGCCTGCTCTCCCGCCGATGTAGAGGCTACACTCCGGGATCTCGGGCGGGTCAACCGCTGGTTCGGCGGCGTCGCCACCACGCAGAAAATGGTGGAACGCGCGGCTCAAGTCTCCGCGTCGAAACACTTCTCGCTGTTGGAAGTGGCAGCCGGGTCGGGAGAGGTTCCGGAGATGGTTCGACAAAAGCTGGCGCGACGCGGGATCACGCTGGATGTGATGCTGCTGGATAGGGCAAGGTCTCATCTTCCCCGAGGGCATCACGGCGTTGTGGCCGATGCGTTGGCCCTGCCTTTCGACGATGGAGCCTTCGATCTGGTGAGTTGCAGCCTTTTTGCCCATCATCTGAACGAGCAGCGGTTGGCGCAGTTCGTGCGGGAGGGTCTGCGGGTCAGCCGTCGGGCTTTGCTGATCAACGACCTCATTCGGCATCCGTTACATCTGGCTTTGGCGTTCGCCGGATTTCCGATTATGCGCAGCCGGGTAGCTTGGCTGGATGGGCTGACTTCGGTGCGCCGCGCGTATGTTCCGGACGAGATTCGGAGCATGCTGGCGTCCGCTGTTTCTGCAAAGGCGGGGACGCAAGTGGAGATCTCGCGCAATTATCTTTTCCGCATGGGAGTGATTGTGTGGAAGAGTCAGAAAGCGCGAGCCGCCTAGCGGACCACCAGCACTTCGCGGATGTTATCGCGCGCAAGAAAGAATTTGATGGAAGCGAAGTCCCGGAACAGGTTTTCGATGTGACGGTTGTTGAACACGCGCTGCAACTGGAAACCCTCCGAGATGGCCGTGTGGATGGCTCCTGTAGGGCCGCGACGGGCTTCGCGGCGCAACACAATTTTCTGCATCTCGAGAGTGTCAGTGCCGACGATGTGGAAGCGGTGACACGGCGAATCCGGACCAGCGTCGCGGGTATGGAAGAAAGCCAGCAGCATGCCACCGGGTTTCAGAACCGACCACAACCGCCCAACGACCGGCTTCACCAAACTCTCATCGAGATAGTCGGGCAGGTTCCAGCACAGAACTACGTCGAAGCGAGCGGCCGGGTAAACCAGGTTGTCGGCGAGAAACTTGCGGCTGTCGAGAACGATGCTCCCCTCCTCATTCTTGCTGAGCAGCTCGGGGTCGGTCGAGGCTGTGAGCAGGTCTTCGCTGTAGATCCGGTGGCCGTGTTCGGTGAAGTGGCGAATGTTGGCAGGCGATGTCGATCCCAGGTCAAGAATGCAAAGGTCCTCGGCGGATTCCCACATGCGAGACAGTTCTCCCAAGCCGCTGGAGCGGCGCGTCAGCTTCTGCAAGCCCTGCGCCGGGATGGTCTCCGTTCCGGATGAACCACGAAAGAGTTTCATGAAATTCTGTGAGACTGACGACATCCTGACTTCGTAACTCCTGAAATAAATCCTTCAGCGATCGTGCGACTCACTTATCGGTCCTGTGAATATCAACCTTTCCCTTCAAATATGCGCCTTCCTCGATCGAAATGCGCTGGGTGGTGATATCTCCGGTAACGATCGCGGACTTACGTAATTCGACGCGATCACTGGCTTGAATGTTGCCCTCGAGCTTGCCTTGCACCACCACGCCTTTGGCCTCGACGCTGGCTTTGACCTGGCCGTTGGGGCCAACCGTCAGGCTGTTGCCCTTGAGAGCGATGCTGCCCTCGACCTGGCCATCCAGATAAAGATCTTCGCTGCCGGAAAGTTCGCCCTTGATGAAGACCGACTTGCCGATTTGTGCCAACCCACTGGCGGGTGCGCTCATTGGACGCTCTCCTGATTCAACGTGATCTGGTTCAACGCGATCTGATTCAATGGAAGACCGCTCACTGCATCGACTATACGCAAGGCACAGAGGGTGCGGCAAGTTTCTGCGGAGGAACCCGAAGCTCAATTGTTACACTGAGAGTGTGCCGAACAGGACGAGGTTAGAGTCGATTCGCATTACCGTCGCCATTTTTCTGGGCGTCTTGCTCGCCGTAAGGCAAGGGGCTTCTCTCGATACGGCCAAGCCCTCGATTTCCTCTCCGGATTCGGCATCTCCGATCGAACTCGTGCGGGCCGCGGTTGCGAACGAGGTAGCCGCCGCTGACGACAATTCGATCAAGCACATGTTCCGATCGCGCAAGCAGACTCCGCAGGGCTCACAAACCAGACTCTATGTAGAAACCCGGAGTGCCATGGCCGGCATGACGATCGCCTACAACGACCAGCCGGTTACGCCCGAACAAATGCAGGGTGAGGAAAACCGGCTGGCGGGCCTGGTGAGCGATCCGGAGCAGCTTAGCCACAAACATTCACAAGAGCAACAGACTGCCGATCGCACGCTGCGCATGGTGAAGGCCTTGCCCGACGCTTTTCTTTACGACTATGACGGCGAGGAGCATGGCGCGGCAGACCTGGGCAAGGACGGGGCTCGCCTGGTGCGTTTGAAATTCGGGCCCAATCCAGCGTACGAACCCCCTTCTCGCGTGGAGCAGGTGCTGGCCGGCATGCAGGGAGTTGTGCTGATCGATCCCACGGCGCGGAGGATTGCTAGAATCGACGGAACTCTGTACAAGGAAGTCGGCTTCGGCTGGGGAATTCTGGGGCATCTCGACAAAGGCGGACACTTTCTGGTAGAGCAGCGGGACGTGGGGGATGGCTCATGGGATATCTCGCGCATGACGCTGAGCTTCACCGGTAGAATTCTTTTTTTCAAGAGTATCGCTATCAAGTCCGACGAGGTGTTCAGCGACTTCCGCCGCGTGCCTGCCGACACCACGTTTGCCCAGGGAGTGGCGATGCTGAAGGCAGAACAGGCCCGGCTGGCTGAGAATCTTAAACCGGGGACAGGGGCGGCGGGCCCGAAGTCGCACTAGGAGCCAAAACTGGTCAATGAGTGTATACGCGATGTTACGCCAACCATCAGCAATCTAGGCGGGGAACCACCGTGATATAGCTGGTGTCTACGATAAGCATGGGGCTAATCCGCGCGTCGTTTTTCCTTGTAGTGCTGGCCTTGGCGCTCTCAATCTCCGACGCTGCACAGACGGTAGTGAGCGACCTCCGTACCTCGGATTCAAAAGCCGTTTGCACCACTGACCGGCCGTTGTTTGCCGACCGGAACGGCAAACCAATCTGGCTCGACACTGACTCTCTACTCAAGAGCGTAACACGCTGTACAGCGCCCAAAATGCCCGCTCTAGCTCGCAACCACAGAATTGAGGGATACGTCTCCGTGGACATCCTTGTCAACGACAAGGGAAAAGTCTGGTGCGCCCAGCTTGTCAGTGGCCATCCAATGCTAGCCAGCTCAGCCATTAATGCAGCCAAGGACTGGACGTTCCGGCCAAAGAAACACGATGGGAGGGTTAGTTTGGTTCTACGGTCATCTCCGTTTTCACTTTTCAACCGGAGAGACCGAGAAGAACGAGAACCCTTGCACGGTTGCGCATTGGTAGTCAATTGATGTAATTGGGCGATTACACCAACTACTACTTGTGGCTTCCAGCGTCACTCTCATGCACGCAGCGTTTCCTTCCTTACTGTCAGCTTCTCGATGAGATCTTCTTTAACGCGATAGCCCGTTCCAGGCTGGTCGCTGATCGCAATCATTCCTTGCGGTGAAACTTGCACTTCCGGATCGATGATGTCTTCCTTCCAATAGCGCTTGGAGGCAGAGACGTCTCCGGGCAGGCTGAAATTCTCCAGCGTGGAAAGAGCGATGTTATGGGCGCGGCCAATGCCGGATTCGAGCATGCCGCCGCACCAGACCGGAATCTTCTGAGCGTGGCAGATGTCGTGAATCTTCTTGGCTTCACTGAACCCGCCCACGCGGCCGACTTTAATATTGATGATGCGGCATGCGCCGGTCTCGATCGCAACCGCTGCGGTGCGGGCGCTGACGATCGACTCGTCGAGGCAAATGGCGGTGCGCAGTTCTTTTTGCAGGCGGGCGTGGTAAAAAATGTCGTCGTCCCAGAGCGGCTGCTCGATCATCAGCAGATTGAACTGATCGAAGCTCCGCAGGTGCTCGACTTGGTCGAGCGTGTAGGCAGAGTTGGCATCGCAGCTTAGCGTGATATCAGCCCAGCGCGAGCGGATTTTCTCCAGCACGTTTACATCCCAGCCTGGCTTTATCTTTACTTTGATGCGGCGGTAGCCGGCAGCGAGTTCGATCTGGATCTTGTCGAGAAGTTGCTCGACAGAATCCTGAATGCCGATAGAAACACCGCAAGAGATTTCAGTCCGCGTGCCGCCCAGCAGCTTCCACAAGGGCTGGCTCTTCTGCTTCGCCTCGGCATCCCACAACGCGTTTTCGAGAGCCGCCTTGGCCATGCGGTGACCGCGCACCCGGGAGAAAAGAGCCGCGCAGTCGCGTGCTGAATCGAGGTTTCGACCGAGCACGGCGGGGGCAAGGTATTGGGTGATGGTGGGCCAGGTGCTTTCGGTCCACTCGCTGCTGTAAAAAGGATCTTCCCCGGCCACACATTCGCCCCAGCCGTTGACCCCCTCGCAATGGGCGGTTAGCAGCAGGATGCGACGGCTGTAAGTGCGTCCAAAACTCGTCTCGAAGAAATGGACGAGCGGCATGTGAATCTCGCGGAGCGTGATGGCTTCAATCTTCATCTTTTCGGCAGAGCCTTAGAATCTACCACGGAGACACGGAGGCACGGAGAAAACCAAACCTTTTAGCGAGTCCGCCTTTGCTTATTTGAGGTTTTCTCCGTGCCTCCGTGTCTCCGTGGTGAAATCATTCTTCTGACGCATACGACCACTTCTCATCCCAGTCGCCCAGCAGGAACTTGCTGTTGCCTACGGTGTCACGCTCGTAACCTAGCACAGCCAGCCCATCATCGAACGCCCGGAGAAACTGCTCGCGATTGCGTTCCTGCACCTGCTGAGCCTTGTTTCGCATTTCCGCCGCGGCCTTCCACTCGTAAATCTGCGCAGGAACGTCGATCGAGGTCTCCTGCTCAAACCGCGGATTCTTTCCCTCTGTCAGCAGCGTTTCTACGCGCTTCGACTTCAGCCACCACTCTGCAATGAGCCGGTCGCTCGGCAGTCCGCCCTGCAGGGGCGATGACGTGATCCCATATTGATTGATGTTGTAGCGCCTCGAGATGGCTCCTAGTTTTTCAATATTCAAATAAGCATTCTTGATCTCGAGCGGATCAAAGGTCCATTCGATGAGTTCGATGCCGCGGGCCAGCGCGTCTTCGCGCTGCAGCAGCTTGAGACGGCGGCCCAGCCCACCATTGCGATGCTCCTTGCGAACGGCCAGCATGTGCGAGTGGAGATACACATGACCCGACCGCGTACCGGGTACCGAAAGAGCGAAACCAACCATTTCACTGGCGTCAAAGGCGCCCATCACCTGTCCGCCAACCTTTTCGGCCACGACGAACATGCGCAGCGGAACCAGTTCGGCATCGCTGAAGTTCCAGACATCTTTTTGCAAGGCGACGCAGGCGCGCAGCTCATCGAGGCCCTGACAATGGCGAATCACAATAGCGTCCGGGCTCACGCGGGCTTCTCCTGTTGCTTGGCTTGCTGCCAAAGAGACTCCAGCTCATCCATCGAAACAGTTTCCGGACTGGTCCCGCTCTCGTGCAGGCGCTGCTCCATCCATTCAAAGCGGCGGCGGAATTTGCGGTTCGTCTTGCGCAGCGCGGATTCGGGATCGACCGATAGATAGCGGGCAATGTTGACCAGCACGAAGAAAAGATCGCCAACCTCTTCCTCCAACCGCACCCGCAGATCTTGGGGAATGGTCTGGCGTCCGGAACTGGCGACGCCGCGACCTTCAGGGCGCGGACCGGGAGCGGGAAACTCTCGCAAATGTTCGCGAAGTTCGCCGGTCTCCTCGTTGAGCTTGTCGAACAAGCCTTCCACATCAGGCCAGTCGAAGCCAACCTGTGCTGCGCGCGAGCTGAGCTTGTGCGCCTCCAGCAACGACGGCATGGAGGAAGAGATGCCAGCCAGAATCGATGGCGCAGTCTTCTCAGCGGGGCCCGCGGCTGCGTCCGCTGTCTCACTGAAACGCTTCTTTCGTTCTTCGACCTTCAACGCCTCCCAGTTACGCTTCACCTCGGTCGCAGTGTCCGCCTTCGCGTCGCCGAATACATGAGGATGCCGGTTCACCAGCTTGCCTGAGAGCCGGTCGAGAACGTCATCAATCGAAAACGTCCCCTGCTCTTTGGCCATCTCCGAGTAGAACAGCACCTGCAGCAGCAGGTCTCCGAGTTCGCCGGGGAGTTCGTCCCAATCGCGATTGTCGATGGCTTCGAGGACCTCATAGGTTTCTTCCAGCGTATAAGGCTTTATGGAATCAAAGGTCTGCTCGCGATCCCAGGGGCAGCCGCCCGGAGCCCGCAAGCGCTCCATGATGGCGACTGCGCGTTCGAAGCGTTCCCCGGTGGTGGACATTTGGCAACCACTCTAAATGAGCCATCGCAATGTGGGCAACGAGTAGAAACGGCGGGTTAGCAGAGAGCACGATGTCGCAGATGCCTGCACCCGGCTGGGATGTTTTACACTTGCTATTTGGTAACCTTGTGCCGTCATGGTTGGTCTTTTGGTCATCAATATTTGCGGTACCAAGGTTACCTTCTCCGGCTGACGGACAGAGTGCACACTTTAGAGGTCATAGTGTGTGGTGCGGCCGGTTCGCGGTTCTAGTGGTACCTCTCAGACTTTCTGTATCTGATTGATAACTTATGGTTTTAGCGGCAAATCCCCGAGCATCCCTGGAAGGCCAGCACTTTCAAGTGGTGGTGATTGGTGGGGGCATCAATGGCGTCGCCGTGGCGCGGCAATGCGCTCGGGCGGGCAAACACACACTGCTGGTCGAACAGAATGATTTCGCCTCCGGAGTGACCAGCCGTTCCACCCGCATCATCCATGGCGGACTACGGTACCTGGAGCACGGCGAATTGGGTCTGGTTCGGGAATCGTTGCGCGAACGGGAAGCGCTGTTGCGGGAACGGTCTCATCTCGTGCATCCCATGCACTTCCTGCTGCTTTTGAATGAAACCAGCCAGCGCAGCGCTCTGAAAGTTCGTGCCGGATTGTGGCTCTACCAGCGCATGGCCGGAAAACTGCCCAGCAAAGACGCCACCGAAATGGAAATGAAGCGGTTGGAGCGGGCTCTGGACGCCGGGCACCGCTGGTCGTTCTTCAATTATGAAGATGCGCAATGCGAATTTCCGGAGCGACTGGTAGCGGAATGGCTGATGGACGCCGTGGACGCGGGAGCAACCGTGCGCAATCACATGGAGGCACTCGCGGTTGACGTCTCCCACGGCCGTACTCGGGGGGTGCTATTGCGCGACCAGATCACGGGGCGGGACCAGCGTGTGGACGCCGGCTGGGTAATCAACTGCAGCGGACCATGGGCCGATCGCATGTGCCAGCGCTCTTCGATCCGCATGGCTAAACCGATGCTGGGCGGGGTACGCGGCTCCCACATCGTCCTGCCGCGGTTTTCGGGTTCGCCCAGTGCAGCAGTTTATACGGAGGCGGTAGATGGCCGTCCGATTTTTGTTCTTCCATGGAATGATCAGCTCCTGGTGGGAACAACCGAAGTTGCCGACAACGGCGACCCGGCAAGAACGGTTCCTTCGGTGGACGAAATCAGCTACCTCGTGCGTTCCGTGGCGCAATTGTTTCCCAAGGCCAAGATCACTGCGCAAAGCGTTAAGCACGCATTTGCGGGAATTCGTCCGCTGCCTTATTCGCCGGACAATAAGCCTTCGGCAGTCACGCGGCAGCACATCTTGCACGATCACGCCGACGACGGCGCAGCACGCATGATCTCCGTGATCGGCGGAAAGTTGACGACTGCCGCTTCGCTGGCGCGGGACTGTGCCCGCAAGATCGGACTGAAGGGGGCCGAACCCAATACGATGGCGATGGGACCTGAGAATGCGCTCGATCCCTTTCTGGACGACGCGGTGCTCGAAATTGCGCGCATCGGAGCGGTGAGCGAGGAAACGGCTCGCGGCATGGTGGAATGGCACGGCAAACGTGCTGCCGACATCGCCCGCATGGCTCTGGTGAGTGCCGAGTTGCGGGCGCCGATTTGTCCGCACACCTCCCACGTCATCGCCGAGGTAGTGGAAGCCTACCGCAGAGAGTTTGCCGTAACTTTGGGCGACGTGTTGCTGCGCCGAGTACCCGTGGCTTTGGGCGCTTGCTGGTCCGAATCATGCAGCCGCGAAGCCGCGTTGCGCATCGGCGCGGTTCTCGGCTGGGACGAACACGCTATGGGAGCGAACTTGGAAGCTTTTGAAATGGAGCGCGCCGCCTTCCTGCGGCCCGTGGGGCGCGCAACTGCCGCATTTGAAGCCGCGGCCGATTGAACATCTCCTCTTTTTCCTGACCCGCCGACCTATTTCTTAGTCCGGCCCAGAGCCCGCACCAGCCGCTTGGGGTGGTCGGAGATGATGCCGTCCACTCCCCACTTCGAAAGCCGCTGCATGTCCACTGTGGCGTTCACTGTCCAGACCAAAATCTTCCTGCCCGCGGCTTTAGTCTCATCGATCAGATTCTTCCTCCCCAGCTTGTTGTGCGGAATCACATAGTCGATCGGCAACTTACGCCAGTGGCTCAACTCGGCCTGCGTCTCGCAGATCAATCCCAGCGGGATGGTCGCGTCCAAGTCACGAATGACCCGCAGCACGTCAGGGAGAAACGACGAAATCACGAAGCCCCGCGCCGGAGCAAGCCTTCGCAACAAATCCGTAACGATCGTCTCCAGCCCGGAGACTTTCAGCTCGATATCGAGAAAAGCAGTGCTCTGGTAGCGAGCTAAGACGTCGCGTAACTGGGGCAAAGCGAGCTTTTCGGCTGAGGATTCCGCAATTCTCAATCCGTGGGCGATTGCATCGTGACAGACGACCCCCTCTCCGTCCGCGGTTAGCCGCACGTCGAATTCGAAGCCGTCGCAGCCCTGGGCGAGCGCGAGGTCGAATGAGGCCAGCGTGTTCTCAGGAATAGTTTTTTCGGAACGCGCGCCACGGTGGCCGAGCAGCAGTGGACGAATCGCCATGGCCTTCGATTCTACCGGGTTTGAGAAACAGTGGTCAGTGGCCAATGATCAGTGGCTAATGGGTTTTTCTGATCACTGACCACCGACCACTGCTCTTAATCCAGATCGAAATCGCGGATGGGCTTGCCCGTGTCAGGAGACTCCTTGGCTTTCTTCACCGCCTCCTGAAACTTCTTGTCCAGCAGTTCGGAAGCATGCTTTTGTGCTTCCACCGATTGCCGGAAGATCGATTCGCGGCGGCTGTCCTGTTCCTTCATGGCGCGGGCGGCTTCTTCCATGTCGTTGAACATCCGGGGTTTCACCGCGGCAGTGTGGGCAATCACGGCGGCTGTTGCGGTATCGATCTTCAGCAGCGCGCTGCAGCAAGGGCAAGTGACTTCGATCGTGGGAGGACTCTTCGCCATTTTGCGAATCATACCGCAAAAACCGGATTAAGGGATCGGCTTCGAGGGGGCCACGCTCAGCGCTGCAGTTTGATGGGAAAAATGCGGAACACGCCCAGCAACTCCCAGCCCAGCAGAAAGATTGAAAGCAGGACCACAAGCACCGCCATCAACTCCCCGAAGGTGAGCCCGCGGCGGTTGGGCTCGAAGCGCCTCGCGGCCAGGCTCAGGATATTCAGCGTGGCGAACCCGAAGACGACAGCCCAGAGAATGTTGTAAACGTCATTGCGCCGGCTGGAATGACGTTGCAACAGCACCAGGCTCGCGACCAGCGCGGGCTGCGCCCGCAACAGATTGTGCAGCGAGACGGCGGCCCGCGTGGTCCGCGCGAAGCCCGAGATCACCCACGTTGTTGAAGAAAGAGCCATAGCCTGCGACGAACGGCAACAGGGGATTGTAGTTCTTCCTAGTGATTGGTTTTACAATTTTTTTCCGCATGGGTCACAAAGGACACACGGCGACGGCATCAAGCGTGTAAACCTGTTCCACCCTGGGCACCCGGATAGCAGTTCCTTGTCCCGTTCCCACAGATGCTTTCAGTAAGATGGACTCATGGCCGAACGGCGCGTCATTTTCTTTGATGTCGGCAACACACTTCTTTTTCCCAACCGGGCGAAAATACTGGCCCCCATCTCAAGCGATCGTCATCCCACACTAGAGCAATGGCAGGCCCTGGAGCGCAGGACGAAGCAGGAGTTCGATCAGGGCATGTTGGGTGGCCGTATCGATGACGGCTTCTGGTGGATATTTCACACTCACCTGCTGCAGCAACTCGGGGCGGACGCTGGTTTCTGCGACCCGCTGGTGGAGAACACACAGAAATCAGCTCATTGGGATCAAATTCTGACCGGTACTCGTGATGCCCTTACCCGTATCGGCCAGAACTTCCGCATCGCTGTGATCTCCAACTCCGACGGCAGGATCGAGCGCGTGCTTTCACGCTGCGGTATTGCCGATTGCTTCGAAAGCATCACAGATTCAGGAACCGTTGGATTCGAGAAGCCACGCGCCGAGATCTTCGAGGCGGCGCTCACCACCATGCAGGCGCGCGCCGCCGAAAGCCTGTACGTGGGCGATATATACTCCGTGGACTATGTGGGTGCCCGCAATGCGGGAATGGAAGCGGTTTTGTTCGATGTGTCCGGTGCCTACCGTGACCGTGAACTGCCGCGCGTGGAATCGCTGCAGCAGCTCGAAACCTGGCTGCGCTAAAAGAGGACGCGCTCCCTACAACTCCAGAATCTGGTGGTCGTGGCAATCAGTACGCATGGTGTCATAGATGCTGCGCAGTAGTTCGGTTCCGTGGCGAGCGACGAAATAGATGCCGGCCACCCCGCGCTCCTGTAAGGCGTTCTCCGGATAAAGCGCGTGGCTGAGGGCGACGGCGTGGCGGCTCACTACTTCGCTGCGGCGCAATTCGGCGGCCATAGCGCGTTCGCGAAGGCGGTCGAGTTGGTACCGCACTTTTGAAGCACCCGTCTGGCTGGCTTCGACGATCGTGGGATCAAGTTGAGCCAGCGCTCCCTGCAGGCCGGAAAAAGATTCTTCAACCGACTTGTTCGCGCGTTCGAAGGCCGCCTGCAAACCTGCCGGCAGAGTGCGCGACGCCAGCGTCTGGCGCAGCGCCTCAGGGCCATCGAATGCGTCCCGCACTGTGATGCCATACTGCCCCAGCCAGCGCTGCACCTTAGGTTCAACCACAGTTGCCGAAAAACGCGGCACGATGGGCGTCACCCGGCTCAGGATTGCCTCATACACCGCGCCCACCTGCGCGAAATATGCCGCCTCGGCAGCACCACCGATGTAAGCCAGCGTGGGCAGAAGATAATCTTGCACCACAGGTCGCAAGAGCACGTTGGGGCTGAAGTTTTCTGGCGTGGCTGCAATACGATCCAGCAATTCGGCGGACGAAAGCTTCTCCGCTCCACGTTCACTCCCAATAACAAACTCCGCGACTTCATTCGATCCGTCCCGGCGGTGGATTGCCGTCCGCGCACCATCGCGCATCGCAAAAAGCAACACCGACGACGACGTAACCTTTACCTGCTGGTAATAACCTGCCCTCTCAAGAGCATCCCCTCGCGCCAGCAGCGCAGCATCCAGATCGTCCGCTCGTTCGATTGCCGCTCGATACATCGGCGCCGCGACGCGATGCAGTTCAGCATCGGAAGCATCCAGAAGAATCACACCCCACTGGCTAAATAACCGCGCATAGAGGCGGGCGAAAGCCGTTCCCAGCGTCTCCCCGGGACGATATGACTCGCGCAGCAACTGCGACGCCTCGCCATCTCCCAGCAGAGATGCAGCCTCTTCCACGACCGGCAAAATCTCTTCTCCCAGGCGCACGCTGCTGACCGGCGCGCCGGGAACCCCGTGACTGGAAGTTGCGAGAGTGCGCAGTAGGCCGTCGGGACCGGGAATCGAAACATGATTCACCTCGGCGAGATCGTGGTCCGACGTAGCCAGCCAGAAGACTGGAACCGCATCGTTGCCGGCCGCCGCCGCCTCGTCGGCCAACTTGATCGCAGTCAGCGCCTTATAGATGGCAAACATCGGTCCGCCGAACAAACCGACTTGTTGCCCCGTCACGATGGCCGCCGCGCCCCCGCGAAGACGGCTCAGGTTGGCGAAAGTCTGGGGCGAGGCGTCCCAGGATTTGTTCTGCCGCTCAAGAATCGTGCTGACCCGCTCCCGGCGGGACGCATCGTACAGCAGCGCCGAGGCTTCCGCTTTGGACCATTCGCTGAAATGCGGAGAATGCGGGTAGAAAGGCTGGACGCCGGAAGAGTATGCGAGAAAATCAGTGAATAGGCGCGTGGTATGCGGGATTTGGGTAAAGGGCAGACACTGCGCTTTCACCGCTGGCTCTCCTGACATCGCCGGTTTGTACAGTGTTGGACGGATGATGAAGTCATCGCCGGTCAACGCCCTCGCCTTTTATTCTACAGATGGCGTCGTAGTAGAGATGCCGCAAACCAACGCAAGATGCAAGATAATGGTGCGGTCAGGGAAGGAATGCACGATGAGTCTTGTAGCTTCTCCATTGCATATCGTAACGCCGGTCACACTGGAAGGCTCCGCCGTCCGCCTCGAACCGATTCGCCGCGAGCACGCTGAGATCTTCTGGGAGGTTGCCAAAGACGCTCTCGACGACATTTTCCAGTGGATCCCCTACCGCATGAAGACGCGCGAGGACTTTCAGCGACTCGTGGAAAAGATCTTCGAGGAGCAGGAACGCGGAGAGTCGGTGGCGTTTGCCACCGTCGAGCGTGGTTCCAGACAAGTGATCGGCAGCACGCGATTCATGAATATCGACCGTGCTAACCGCCGGATGGAGATCGGTTCCACCTGGATCGTACCCGCGTGGCAGCGCACCGCGGTCAACACTGAAGCTAAGTATGTCATGCTGCGCCACGCCTTCGAAGTCTGGAAATGCATCCGCGTCGAACTGAAAACCGACGCGCTGAATCAGAAGTCGCGCAACGCTATCCTGCGCATCGGCGCGAAAGAGGAAGGCACGTTGCGCCGGCACGTGATCACCTGGACTGGCCGGGCGCGCGACTCGGTTTTCTTCAGCATTCTGGATACAGAGTGGGTGGAAGCGAGGATGAGGCTGGAGGCGATGCTGGCAAAGGGCCGGTCAAAATAATGTTTGGATCAGGCCCTCGATCGTTGTATGAAATCGCTCAAACCGCTATGATGCGTGCCATTCCGGTCGAACTGATTTTCCGGTGTTTGTAGCGCGCATCACAGCAACCTGCATCATGACCGGGGAGGACTACCAATGGATTTCACGCAAGTCCTGATGTTCTTTTTCTACGGAATCGTCGCATTACTCGCGATGGGGACCATTCTGAGCGGCTTTTATCAGGTAAGAACTGCCGAAGCTATCGTGATCCAGCGCATGGGCAAGTTTAATCGCGTGGCCAATGCGGGCATTAACTTCAAATTGCCCTGGCTCGATCAGATCGCCGGACGCATCGATCTGCGCGTTCAGCAGCTTGCCCTCGACGTCGAAACCAAAACCAAAGACAACGTGTTTGTGAAGATGCCGGTCTCGGTGCAGTACCACGTCATCCCGGAAAAAGTGTATGAAGCTTTCTACAAGCTGGCCAACCCCAAGCAGCAAATCTCGTCTTACGTGTTCAACGTGATTCTTGGCCATGTTCCCAAGATGAATCTTGACGACGCCTTCCTGCAGCAATCCGACATTGCGATCGCGATCAAAGAAGGACTCGACGACGTAATGCGGACTTACGGCTATGCTATCGACCAGGCCCTGGTCACCGACATCGAGCCCGACGAAAAAGTAAAAGCCGCCATGAACGACATCAACGCTGCCCAACGCGAGCAGGTGGCGGCCAGTGGGACATCGATCGTAGAGAAGGAAAACCGTGGAAGAAATGCGGCGGAGAGCCGCCTCCGCAGAACGCTATTGTACGAAATTAAAATTAGTCCGCAAGCTATTGATACTAAGCGAGTTATTGGTGGAGGCGGCGGGAGTCGAACCCGCGTCCGAAAATGTTACTGGTCAAGAGACTACATGCTTATTCGCGTTCATG
>Ga0209415_10008074_pt1 | contig 18278 bp, 21 predicted proteins | sample PeaSoiSIISIP2007_FD_187696 | JGI IMG/M metagenome (GOLD analysis project Ga0209415, IMG submission 187696) | Peat soil microbial communities from Weissenstadt, Germany - SII-SIP-2007 (SPAdes) (version 2) | ecosystem: Environmental > Terrestrial > Soil > Wetlands > Peat | place: Germany...
GCCTCTACAACCGGCGCCGAGCGGCCGAGCCGAAGTGAGCGGGGGCCGCACCGCCGTGGCTGAGCACTCCAGCTCGGCCGAACCACCGATGGCGAGGGGTTACGGTCGCGTCCCTGCTCGATGCGAACCAGATACTCGACGCTGATCCCTTACGCAACAGTCGCGTCGAGCGCGGACGAGGTCGCGGACTTCGAGACCGACGTGCTGTACCTGATCAGCGTCGGGGCCATCCTCCTGGCGCCCGCCGTCATCGGCCTGTTCTGGGGCGCACCGCTGATCGCCCGCGAGCTGGAGACCGGGACCTGCGACCTGGCCTGGAACCAGTCGGTCACCCGGACCCGGTGGCTGGCGGTCAAGCTCACCGTCGGCGGCCTGACCGCCATAGCCGTCACCGAAGCGCTCTGCCTCATGCAGTCCTGGTGGGCGGCCCCGATGGGCCGGGTCGGCCCGGTAGTCGAGGAGCGCGTGGTGCGCGAGTTGCGCGCTGACCTTGACTCGGGCCGGTGGGCCGATCGCAACCAGGAACTGCTCGACCTTGACGAGATGGACCTCGGCGGCAGGCTCTTCATCGTGGGCTAGAACCACTGACCTTTCAAAATTTCAGCCGGACGCCGCCGAACCTGTCTCGACGCCCAGATGCCGTCAGCATATGTTGACAGGATCTTCCCGTCAGCATATGCTGACGGGCATGGAAACCACCGTTCAGATCGCCGAAGGGGCCGCCAGCCAGGACCCCGAGGTCGGACTGCGCGCCGTCGCCGCGCTGCGTACGCTGGCCGAGCGCCTGGAGCTGCTCCAGGTCCAGAACGCGCGGGACCTCGGCTGGTCCTGGCAGGACATCGCCAGCCGCCTCGGCGTCACCAAACAGACCGTCCACCGCAAGTACGGCCGGCTGACCGGGAGGCGATGATGTTCGAGCGCTTCACCGACGGCGCCCGCCAGGTCGTGGTCCGGGCCCAGGAGGACGCCCGGCGGCTCGGGCACAACTACATCGGCTGCGAGCACCTGCTGCTGGCCGCGGCCGAGACCGGCGAGCCGGCCGGCGTGGTCCTGCGCGACCAGGGCGTCACGCCAGAACGCGTGGAGGCGGAGATCCTGCGCACCATCGGCCGGAGCTCCGCCGGCGCCGACCCGCTGCGCGGCCTCGACCGCGAGGCGCTGGCCGCCATCGGGATCGACCTGGACGTGGTGCGCGCCCGGATCGAGGCCGCGTTCGGGCCCGATGCCCTCGACCGGGCCGTCCTGGCCCACAGGCGGGCGGCCGACGGGGGCGGTCGCCCGGCCTGGCGGAAGGGCCCGGTGGCCGAGCTGATGCGCCGCCGTCGTCGCCGGCGGGCCGGCCGCCGCGCGGTCGCGGCCCCCGCTGGCCGGCCAGGGAACGCGCGGTTCCCGGGCCCGGCTCCCCGGGGTCACATCCCGTTCACGCCGCGCGCCAAGAAGAGCCTGGAGCTTTCCCTGCGGGAGGCCAGGGCGCTGCACGACGACTGCATCGGCGTGCAGCACCTGGTCCTGGCCCAGCTCGCCATCAGCGACGGTATGCCGCGGACGATCCTGTCCGCGCTCGGCGTCTCGAGCGAGGCGCTGCGCGCCGCCATCCTGGCCCGCTACCGCAAGGCAAGCTGAGCCGGCACTCAGTGGGATGATGGCATCAGGACGGTGCCGATGATGTAGACGGTGGCGTTCGCGGTCTGCACGTTGCCGCACACCACGCCCCGCGCGACTAGCCCGGCCCACGGCATACTTCAGGCGTGACCCCGGCCATCCAGGACGCTGCGGTCCGCGCCGCGGTCCGCGTCGCCGCCCGCTACGGCATCACCGCCGCCGAGCCCGCGGTGCTGGCCGACGGCGCGAACATCGTGGTGCACCTCCGGCCCGCCCCGGTGGTGGCCAAGGTCGCCGCGAGCACCCCCGCCGTCCGCCGCGACAACCAGGACTGGCTGCAGCGCGAACTGGACGTCAGCGCCTTCCTGACCGCCGACGGCGCTCCGGTCGTGCCGCCCAGCCCCGAACTCCCCGCCACGACCCACCACGACCACGGGCACGTGATGTCCTTCTGGCGTTACCTGCCGCCCGCCGACCCGGAGCGCCCGCTGCGCCCGGACGAGGAGACCATCGGGTCCATGCTGCGGGACCTGCACGCCGCCCTGCGGCGCTGTCCCGAGACGCCGCCCAGGCTGGCCCCGCTGCAGGACATTCCCGCCTTCCTGGCCCGCCCGCAGACCCAGCTTTCCCAAGAAAGGAAGGCCGCCCTGGCCGCCGCCTTCCAGGGGCTGACCGCCGAGCTCGACCCGGCCGCCGGGCAGCAGGTGCTGCACGGCGACGCCGGCGCAGGCAACCTCATGGCCACCGACCGGGGCTGGGTCTGGCACGACTTCGAGGACACCTGCTCCGGCCCGGTGGCCTGGGACCTGGCCGCCTCCACCGGGAGCCGGTACCAGGACGGGCCGCGCGTCCTGGCCGCCTACCGCGATCCAGTAGACCGGGGCCAGCTGGCCGTCTGCGAGCAGCTGCGCCGGCTGCACCTGACCGTCTGGTACAGCCTGTACGCCGAGCGCCTGCCCGAACTCGCCCCGCGCGCCGCCGAGCTGCTGGCCAGCTGGCCGGCCGCATAAGCTCTAACTGCCGACGGGCGGATTTCCCATCCGTTAACTGAACCATCCCGCGTTACCGGACGTGTCCCTTAAGGAGACGCGGCGACGGAGCGGTTAGCTGGGCCTGCGCCGCCCGATCCCCAGCAACGACACGGTAAAGGGGAGAAATCGAATGCGGAAGATAATAGGCGCGGCCGGGCTGGCCGCCCTGGCCCTGGCCCTTTCGGCGTGCGCGAGCTCGGCCAGCAGCTCGTCGTCCATCCCGGCCGCGGGAGCCAGCAGCCCGGCCAGCTCGGCGCCGGCCTCCAGCGCCAGCGGGAACACCCTCGGGATGACGACCATCAGCGGCACGGCGGTCGTGACCAACGCCAAGGGCATGACGGTGTACTGGTTCGCGCCGGACACCTCGACCACCTCCAAGTGCACCGGAGCGTGCGCGACCTACTGGCCGCCGGTGACCGGCCCGGTCACCGCCGGATCCGGCGTGACCGGCACGCTGGGCACCATCACCCGGCCGGACGGCACCACGCAGGCCACCTACGACGGGCATCCGCTGTACACCTACGTCGGGGACACCGGCCCCGGGCAGGCCAAGGGCAACGGGAAAAATCTCTCGGGTGGCCTGTGGTACGAGATGACGGTCTCGGGCGCCACGCCGACTACCGGCACCAGCGGCAGCACCAGCACCAGCAGCTCCAGCAGCGGGGGTTACGGATACTGATCCCCGGCGCGAGGCGCCACGTTCCGTTCGGCCGAGATATTGATACGGAACGGAACGTGGTGCGCGCCCCCGTAACAGGACCTTCGCCCTCTCGCCAGACCCGCCGCCGCCCGGCAGCCTCGTGTCCCTCGAGGACCGGTACGGCAACTACATCGGCGGGGAGTTCGTCCCGCCGGGCCAGGGCCAGTACTTCGAGAACCCGTCCCCGGTCAACGGCCGTCCGTTCACCGAGATCGCCCGGTCCACCGCCGAGGACGTCGAGCTCGCGCTCGACGCGGCGCACGGCGCCAAGCGCGCCTGGGGCCGGACCAGCGCCACCGAGCGAGCCAACATCCTGAACAAGATCGCCGACCGGATCGAGGCCCATCTCGAGTCCCTGGCGGTCGCCGAGACCTGGGACAACGGCAAGCCGGTCCGTGAGACCGTGGCCGCCGACCTGCCGCTGGTCGTCGACCACTTCCGCTACTACGCCGGCGCGATCCGGGCCCAGGAGGGCAGCCTCTCCGAGATCGACGGCGACACCATCGCCTACCACTTCCACGAGCCGCTCGGCGTCGTCGGCCAGATCATCCCGTGGAACTTCCCGCTGCTGATGGCCGCGTGGAAGCTGGCGCCCGCGCTGGCCGCGGGCAACTGCGTGGTGCTCAAGCCCGCCGAGCAGACCCCGTGGTCGATCCTGAAGCTGATGGAGCTGATCGGCGACCTGCTGCCGCCCGGCACGCTGAACGTGGTCAACGGCTTCGGCGTCGAAGCCGGCAAGCCGCTGGCCAGCAGTTCCAGGATCGCCAAGATCGCCTTCACCGGCGAGACCACCACCGGCAGGCTGATCATGCAGTACGCCAGCCAGAACCTGATCCCGGTCACCCTGGAGCTGGGCGGCAAGAGCCCGAACATCTTCTTCTCCGACGTCGCCGACGCGCACGACGACTTCTACGACAAGGCGCTCGAGGGCTTCACCCTGTTCGCGTTCAACCAGGGCGAGGTGTGCACCTGCCCGTCCCGGGCCCTGATCCAGGAGGACATCTACCACCGCTTCCTGTCGGACGCCATCGCCCGGACCAAGGCCATCAGGCAGGGTAACCCACTGGACACGCAGACCATGATCGGCGCGCAGGCCTCCAATGACCAGCTGGAGAAGATCCTGTCCTACATCGAGATCGGCCAGGCCGAGGGGGCCAGGGTGCTCACCGGCGGCGACCGCGCCGACCTCGGCGGCGAGCTGTCCGGCAGCTACTACGTGACGCCGACCATCTTCGAGGGCAACAACTCCATGCGCATCTTCCAGGAGGAGATCTTCGGGCCGGTGGTGGCCGTGACCAGCTTCGCCGACGAAGCGGACGGGCTGAAGATCGCCAACGACACGCTGTACGGCCTCGGCGCGGGCGTATGGACCAGGGACGGCGCCCGGGCCTACCGGGCCGGCCGGGAGATCCAGGCGGGCCGGGTGTGGACGAACTGCTACCACGCCTACCCGGCGCACGCGGCCTTCGGCGGCTACAAGCAGTCCGGGGTCGGCCGCGAGACCCACCTGATGATGCTCGACCACTACCAGCAGACCAAGAACCTGCTGGTCAGCTACTCCCCGAAGGCCCTCGGGTTCTTCTAGATGACCGCCGACGAACCCCGCCGGGTGGACCTTACGCCAGCCGCCGCAGACCTGCTGCGGCGGCTGACCGGCCGGCACGGGCCGCTCATGTTCCACCAGTCCGGTGGCTGTTGCGACGGGTCGGCACCGATGTGCTATCCCGACGGAGAGTTCCTGACCGGCCAGGCCGACGTCCTGCTCGGCGAGCTGCCGGTGCCGGAGCTGGGCCGGCCGGTCCCGTTCTGGATGTCAGTGTCGCAGTACGAGTACTGGAAGCACACCCACCTGACCGTCGATGTCGTGCCCGGCCGGGGCAGCGGCTTCTCCGTCGAGGCGCCGGAGGGCGTCCGCTTCCTGATCAGGTCGCGGCTGCTCACCGAGGCCGAGCTGGCCCATTTCGGCCTGGCCTGATCACGGCGCGGAAGGCCTTGGTCTCACCCCTGGGCGGCCGGTACGCGGCCGGACGCGCCGAGGTTCCGGCTGGCGAAGAACTGGATGATCGCCGCGGTCAGTTCGGCGGTGTCCAGCGTCCCGTTGCGATCCCGGTCGAACCGGCCAAAGGCCCGGTCCGCCTCCTCGGCGCCGACCCCGTAGACCGCCGCCAGCCGGGTGTACTCCCCGGAGTCGAGCACTCCGTTGCCGTCGGCGTCGGCCACCTCGATCAGGGCCCGCGCGGCGGTCCGGACGGCGGCGTCGAAGCCCGGGCGGTCCCTGATGGCGCGGCCGACGGCGGTGACGAACTCGTCCCGGCTGATCTGGGCGTTGTGGTTGGCGTCCATGTGCGACAGCATCGCGTCGAACAGGTCCCGCTGAGCCGAGGCCATCGCCTGCCCGGCCGCCGAGTCGGCGGCGAGGCCGAAGGCCTCGCACAGGCGCCGGGTCAGCAGCCGACTGTCGTCGCGTTGCCACAGCCCGTTCCCGTCGGTGTCGACGACGGCGAAGCGGCGCTCCAGCATCGCCCGCTGCCCGGCGCGCAGCGGGCGGCGGCCAGCCACCACGCCGGCCAGGAACGTGACCGCCAGCACGGCCACGACCACGAGCACCGACAGCCAGGCCGGGATCAGCGCCGCCGCCGTGGGGCCGCGCGCCGCGCGCAGCAGCAGCCTCACGCCGATGAAGGCGCAGATGACGCCGAGGCCGGCGTCCAGGTAGACGATCCGGCTCAGCACGCCGGCCATCAGCACGTACAGCTGGCGCAGGCCCATCAGGGCGAACGCGTTACAGGCCACGACCAGGGCGGCGCTGGTGGTGATGCCGAAGACGGCCGGGATCGAGTCGAAGGCGAACAGCAGGTCGGCCAGCCCGATCGCCGCGGCCAGCAGCAGCACCGGCGCGGACCCCGTGGGCCCCGTGGGCCGCCGCCGGAGCCTCGCCGTCAGCCGGGTATACCGCTCGGCCTGGCGCTCCGGCCCGGCCCGGGCGCTGGCGATCAGGCCGGCCGCGGTCCACAGCAGGATCCCGCCGAGCGGGTAGAACAGCCAGCCGAAGCGGTTCAGCGCCGCTGCCCCGGCCACGATGACGGCCGACCGCATGGCCAGCGCCAGCCCGATGCCGAGCAGCAGGACGCGGGGCTGGCGGGCGGGCGGCACCGCGAACCAGGTCATGATCGTGGCGAAGACGAACAGGTTGTCCAGGCTCAGGCTGTACTCGGTGAGGTAGCCGGCGTAGAACTGGCCCGCCGTCACCCAGCCGGCCGTGGCCCCGATGGCCAGCCCGCACGCCGCGGCCAGCGACATGTAGACCGCGACCCAGCCGGTCGCCTGGCGGGCGGTGAAGCCTTCCCGGCCGGGCCTGCCGGTCAGCACGATCTCGGCGGCGACGGCCGCGATCAGGGCCCCCGCCGACACCGCCCAGACCCACACCGGGACCGTCATCGGTCACGCCGCCCGCTGGCTCTCACGACCGGCAGCTTAGTTCAAGCGGGCCACCCGCCTGCCCGTTACCAGGCCTGCTTCCGCGACGACCGGCTGGAAGTGCACCGCGGTGAGGTCCGCGTCCCGCAGCGCGGTCTGCCAGAACTCCGGCGTGGCCGGGTGCTCGTCCCCGACGCCCAGGCCGTAGCGGGTCAGGTTCTTCGCGATCCGCCACCAGCCGCCGGGTCCCTTGGCCGCCAGGGCGATCACCTTCTGCCGCAGGATGTCGCGGTCTCGCCGGCTGCCGCCGCGCCCGAACATCATGTCGGCGATGACGAGCCTGCCGCCCGGGCGAAGCCAGCGGGCGGCCCGGGCCACCAGCGCCCGCTTCTCGGGGTCCTGAAGGTGATGCAGCGCGTAGCTGGACACGACAAGATCGACGCTGGCCGGCGGGAGCTGGAACTGCCTGAGGTCGCTGACCTCGGTCGACACGTTGGCCAGGCCGTCGTGCGCGGCCCGCTCGGCCAGCGACGCCGACATCGAGGCCGAGATGTCGACCGCCAGGACGGATGAGACCAGCGGAGCCAGGGCCGTCGTCACGAAACCGGTTCCCGCGCCCAGGTCTACGCAGGCATCCGTCGGCTTCGGGGACGACAGGCTGATGAGCTGGTCCAGCACCTGCCCGAACCCCGCGGCCGAAGTGACATGGGAATGCCATTCTTCGACGCGCTTATCCCACTTTCGCTCCAGAGCCAGCATTTCGCCTCCGCATAATTGAGCCTATTAATTGCGCACACAGGAAGGGTACGTGCCCCTTATGAAGCCAACGTGAAGCCTCTTATAATTAAGAAAACATGAAGTTTCACGGCCGGTGCTTGGCGCGGCTAATCCGGGGCTGGCCAGGCATGATGAGGTTGATTTTGTGGTTTCCGATGCCAGCGCAGCTGGCCGTCCTGGCCGTCCTGGCCGTCCTGGCCGTCCTGGCCGTCCTGGCCGACCGCCGGCCGGGGCCTTCATGTCCGTGTCATGTAAGCCGGTAGCCTCGAGGCACATGGCGGACAGCATGGCCAGGCGCACGCTGGCGGCCAGCGTGCTGGCCGGGTGCTGCGTGCTGGCCGGATGCGGCGGCGGCGGCGCGCAGGCCCCGCATCCCGTGGTCACAAAGGCGAAGGCCAGCCCGTCGGCGATCCCGGCCACCGTAACCCGGAACGGCCCGCGATCACCCGGGCCGCCCCGGCCGCGGGTGAGCATCACCCGGGTGCGCACCGCGGACGGGGCGCTGGTGACCGTCGCGACGTTTCTCGGCCCGGTGCGGTACGTCCTGCATGACGGTAGCGCGGACCCCGGTCCGGCGGCGGGGCTGCGGGCCGGGCCGGCCGTGGCCGGCGCCGAGCGCACGCGGCTGCTGGCCGCGTTCAACGGCGGCTTCAAGCTGGCCGCGGGCGCCGGCGGCTACATGCAGGAAGGCCACGTGATCAGCCCGCTGCGGCCGGGGTACGCCAGCCTGGTGATCGACCGCTCCGGCCAGGCCAGGATCGGGGTCTGGGGCCGGGGGGTGCCCGTGCCGGGCGAGGCCGTCTACAGCGTCCGGCAGAACCTGCCGCCGCTGGTGCTGGACGGCCGGCCGACGGCGGCCTCGGCCGACTGGGGCCTGTGGGGCGCCACCCTCGGCGGCGGCGCGGACGTGGCCCGCAGCGCCGTCGGCCAGGACGCCGCCGGGGATCTGATCTACGCGGCGAGCATGTCCGCTCTGCCCGCCGACCTGGCGTCCGTGCTGGCCAGCCACGGCGCGCGGATCGCGATGGAGCTCGACATCAACCCGGAGTGGGTCCAGCTGGACGTCGCGCGCAGGCCCGGCGGCCCGCTGACCGCCGAGGTACCGGGCCAGAACCGGCCCGCCGGCCAGTATCTCGTGGGCTGGAGCAGGGACTTCTTCACTGTGGTGGCCGCATCCGCCGGTCCTCCGGGGGCCCCGCCGCGCACGGCGTACCTGAGACCGTAGCAGCATGTACAGCGGGGACCTTCAGCCCTTGCGCGCCAGGCTCGGGATGGCCTGACCTGGAGGGTGCGAGAGGAGGAGGAACCATGCAGACCATCGAGGAATTGCTCAGCAGCCACCCGTTCTTCGCCGGGCTGGACGCCGATGCGATGCGGCTCATCGCCGGGTGCGCGTCCAACGTGCATTTCGCGGCCGGCGAGTTCATCTTCGGCGAGGGCGAGGAGGCCAGCCACTTCTATCTGCTCCGGCACGGACGGGTCGCGCTGGAGATACATTCGCCCGCGCGCGGGCCGCTGGTCATCGACAGCATGGACCAGGGAGAGGTTCTCGGGTGGTCCTGGCTCGTGCCCCCCTACCGCTACTTCTGTGACGCGCGGGCGGTGACGCCGGTCAGCGCGACCGTCCTGGACGGCGCCTGTCTTCGCGGCAAGTGCGAGGCCAGCCCCGAACTGGGATATCAGCTGCTGAAGCGGGTCGCCGCCGTCATGTACCAGCGCCTGCAGTCCTCGCGGATCCGGCTGCTCGACCTGTACGGGAACGAACCCGCGGGGACCTGACCGGAGGAACCCATGGATATGCTCCAAGGTCCCGGCAGTGGCCCGGTGTTCCAGGCCGGCCTGCGTCAGCTCGCCCTCGGTGCCCTGGCCGTCGCGGTGACGTACACCGTCGGCAGCCTCATCGGCGGCCACGGCTACGGGTAGTGACGCCTGGGCCGCTGAGCCGCTCGAAGGCCATCGAGCGCGCATCGCCGATGAGCTCGTCGAGTTCGTCCACCACCTGCTGGAGCCGGCCCGCCGCCGGCCCGTCCGCCACGCCGGCGGCGGACTGAATCTCCAGGCCGATACCGAACAGCCGGTGCACCACCAGGGCGAGCACGTCCAGCACGTCCTCCGGGCCCCGCGGGCCCAGGCCGCCGACCTCCGCCACGCACACCACCAGCTGCCCGGCCGGGCCGGGCCGCCACCACCAGCGGCTCGTCCGTTCCGGTCCCGGGCCGGCCAGCCGGACCTCCGCCGACCCGGCCTGGCCGGCCCGGGCGGCCGCCCGCAGCAGAGCCTCGAACGCCCCGCGGTCCGCCGGTGCCAGCAGGCCGGGCCAGCCGTCACCGCACGCGGTCTCCGGGGCTCGCGCGGTCAGGGCGGCCCAGGCCTGATTCGCCTTCACCGCCGTGCCGTCACCGGCCAGGATCAAGGTGGCCAGCGGCAGCTGGTCCAGCCGGACAGCCGTGTCGAGCGGGCCGCGACGGTCCGTGTCGAGCGAGGCGGAACCGTCCGTGTCGCCCTGGTGCCATTGGTTGTCTGCGGCCACTATCGCCCCCTCGCGCATGGTCAGAGGTGTGCCTCACCAGCAATCCGGGGTGAGCCGGGAAGGAGGCCGCCGGGGACCGGGGCAGCAATACCCCTTATCAGAGCCCCGTGCCTCTTGTCCTGTCAAGGGGTCGCCCCCTCTCCTTGTCCTGTCAAGGGGTCGCCCCTCTCCGGGCCGGCGGCTTACCCGAAGTGTGCGTGGCCGGTGACGACCTGCGCCGCGATGTCGGCCACGGGCACGCCCTCGGCGAACGCGCGCATCGCGAGCAGGTCTCGCGCGTCCTCGATGCCGCAGTCACAGTGCACCGACACCATGCCGGCCGCCTGGTGCACGACCGCCAGGTAACTCGTGCTGTCGTCCAGCGGCAGGACGGGGGCGTCCTCCTCCGGCAGGGACGTGTCGGCCAGGCTCAGCAGCAGCCGGGTGAACGCGCCGGCCATCCGGCCGGCGGCGGGGCCGGCCTCGTCGCCCATTTCCGGTTCCCGGCCGAACGCGCACAGCGCACCGATCCGCGCGCCGGGCAGCCCCAGCGGCGCCGCGACCACCGCGTGCACGCCCAGTTCGGTGACGGCCGCGCCGTACCGCGGCCAGCGGTCCGCCAGCGCGGTGCCCGCGGCCTTGACCGGCGCGCCGTACCGCGCGGCTTCCAGCGTGGGGCCCTCGGCCAGGACGAGTTCCAGGTCGTGGGCGGCCTGGGCGGTACGGTCGGATGCCCCCACCACGGCCGCGCCGTGCCGCTGGCCGTGCAGGACGGCCAGCGCGCTCGAGGCGCCCAGCACGCTGGCGATGGCGGCCATGAACGCGGGCCGCAGTGCCCCTTCCGGGCCGTCGGCCCAGCGGTCCAGCCGGGCCGCGAGCAAGCCGTGCAGCTGCGCCGACGCCAGGTGACGTTCTTCCATCCGGCGGTGCAGGTCCCCCAGCCTGGCGTACAGCGGCCGCAGCGACTCCGGTGCCCGCCCGGCCTGCGCGTCGTGCCTCGCCGCCAGCGCGGCCGAACGGGCGGCGCGTTCCCGCTCCCGATCGGCGCGCCACTGCTGCTGCTGCGGCCGTGGCCCCGGCCACGCAGCATCGTCGTGCTGCACGCATTCCAGCGTACGCCGGCCGCCACCGCGTCATGAGCCGTGCGTCATGAGCCGTGCGTCATAAGCCGTGCGTCATAAGCCGCCGCGTCAGGTCCCGAGCGCCCGGGAGCTACTCTCCGCCCGGAGAGCGAGTTAGCCTAGCCTCATGCGCCGGCCCGCAGAACGAGGAGAACGAGCCTGACCCGTGGACGACCGTGAGCTCTGACTAGGTGCGACCATGGTGGAGCTGGCCGAGGCGCTCGACGCCGAGCACGCCGAGGCCGAGTACGAACTGCGCCTGGTCGCGCGGCTGGCCGAACTGTTCGCGCCCGCCGAGACGGCGCTGCTCATCGCCGATGACGCCGGCCGGCTGACCGTCGCCGCGGCCAGCAGCGAACAGGCCCGCGACCTGGCCGGGCGGGAGGCGCGTGCCGGTGAGGGCCCGGCGGCGTCCTGCTACCCGGCCGGGCCGGCCGTGCTCAACCAGGCCATCCTCACCCGGAGCACACCCTGGCCGCACTATGCGGCGGCCGCCCGCGCGGCCGGATTCGGGACGGTCTCGGCGCTGCCCATGCGGCGTCGCGATCAGGCCGTCGGCGTGATCGTCGTGCTCGGGACCTTCGACTACCGGCTCCCGGCCGCGGAATCGCGCCTGGCCCAGGTCCTGGCCAAGGCGGCGGCCTTCGCCATCTCCCGGCAGCGCGAGCACCTGGACGCCAAACGGACCGCCCGGCAGCTGCAGGGAGCGCTGGACAGCCGGGTCGTCATCGAGCAGGCCAAGGGCGCCGTCGCCGCGCGGCTCGGCACCACCCCGGAAGCGGCGTTCGAGCTGCTGCGCGGCTACGCCCGCCAGGCCAGCCGCCCGCTGGCCGAGGTGGCGGGCGAGGCCGTCCGCGGCGAGCTGCCCGCGCACCGCCTGCTGGCTCCGCGCGACGCCGGCCGCGGCCGGGCCGCCGCGCGCTAGCGCCGGCGTTACTCCTGGTAGAGCTCTTCCATCAGCAGCACCGCTCCCTCGCCGTCGCCGGTGCTCTTCAGCGGCGAGCAGGTCACCGTGCAGGTGATGGACCGGCCGATGCGGTTGATGGCCGCCAACTGGATCGGGCCGGCCCGCCGCCCGGAGGTCAGGCACTGATGAACGAGATCGCGGACCTCCCCGGTCGGCAGCCCGAAGACGAGGTTGAAGAAGGGCTGCTCGCGCACCTCGTCGGCGCGCAGCCCCCACAGCTCCTCGGCCCCCTTGTTCCAGCTCCTGACCAGCAGGTCTGAATCGAGGACCACGACGCCCGCGGCCACGCTGGACAGCACGCCCTCGAGGAACGTCCGTGCCTCGTCCAGCTCGTGCGTACGGACCCGCATCTCCTCATTCATGGTCTCCAGCTCCTCGTTGCCGGACTGGAGTTCCTCGTTGGTGGTCTCCAGCTCCTCGTTGGTCGACTGGAGTTCCTCGTTGGTAGTCTCCAGCTCCTCGATGCTGGATTGGAGTTCCTCGTTGGTGGTCTCCAGCTCCTCGTTGGTCGACTGGAGTTCCTCGTGCGCCGTGTCCAGGTCCTCGCGGTTGCGTTTGACCTCGAGCTGCAGCCGGGTGGTGACCGAGGTGTCGATGAACATCAGCAGGACCCCGGCCCGGAGCCCGTCGCTGCCCCACAGCGGCTGGATGTGGATGTCCAGGTACTGCATGTCGTCCGGCCCCAGCCGCCGCTCGACGGAGGTCACCCGGACCATCCGGTGCTCGGCGCAGGCCCGCTCGATCAGCGATCGCAGCTCGACCGGCCGGTAGGAGATCTCCAGGTCGTGGAACGGGCGGCCGATATCACGCACGGTCATCCCGAACATGTTCCGCATCTGCGTGTTGATCAGGACCACCGTCCCCTCGGTGTCGACGCCGATGGCCGCGAACGGGGCCGCCTCCAGGGCGAGATCCCTGAGCTGGCGTTTCCTGCTGGCCTCGCGCATCTCCGGCTTGCCGATTACGTCGAGCCGTACCGGCACCGTTTGGTACCTGGGCACGGATGCGCCGGGCCGCCGGCGGAACATCCGCTGCCGCATGCTGACGACTTCAAATCGCTCGCCGTCCCCTAGCAGCATCTCCGCCTTGCCGAGGAACAGATAGCCGCCCTCGCGCAGGGCGAAGTGGAACCTGTCGATGACCTGCGCCTGCGTCTCGACGTTGAAGTACATCAGCGTGTTGCGGCAGACCAGCAGGTCGAGCCGGGAGATCGGGGCGTCGCGGGTGATGTCGTGCCGGCCGAAGATGACCCGGCGCCGCAGGTCCGGCCGGAACGCGAACTGGCTCCCGGCCTGCTCGAAGTACTTTTCGCGCAGCTCCGGCGCCATCGAATCCAGGTTCTTCGGGGCGTAGACGCCCATCCTGGCGTCATGCAGCGCATCGTGGTCGACGTCGGTGCCGTAGATCTTGACCCGTTTCGCGGTCTCGTCGATCCCGAGCGCCTCGGCGAACGCTATGGCCAGCGAGTACGCCTCCTCGCCGGTGGCGCAGCCGGCGCTCCACACCCGGATCTCGCGGGTCGGCTCGGATAGCGCGAGCACCTCCGGCATGACCTCCCGCTGCAGGTAGGTCCAGGTCTCGGTGTCGCGGAAGAAGCCGGTGACGTTGATCAGGATGGTGTTGAACAGATGCCCGAATTCCTCGGCGCTGCTTTCCAGCAGGTCCCGGTAGTCCACGTAGTCCGCCGCCCCCACCTCCTGCATCCGCTTGCGGATGCGCCGGGCCAGGGATGAGCGCTTGTACCCGGTGAAATCGAAGCCGCGCGCGTCGCGGATGAAGATCAGCAGGTCTTCCAGGGTGCTGTCCAATTCCTCGGGCCCGCCCGGCTGCGTCATGACGGCCGCGCCTCCACCAGCCCGCGGATCACGGTGGCTATCTCGTCCAGCGGCAGGATGAAGTCCACGGCGCCGACCGCGATGACGGCCTCCGGCATGCCCTTGAACTCGGCGAGGTCCGGGTCCTCCGCGATGACGGTTCCGCCTCGTGACTTGATGGCCGACGCGCCCATCGCGCCGTCGCTGCCCGTCCCGGTCAGCACGCAGGCGATGGCCCTCGGCCCGTAGGCTCCGGCCACCGACTCGAAGAGCAGGTCCGCCGAGGGACGCACGAAATGGACGAGCTCACTGCTGGACAGCACCAGCACTCCCTCCGCTTCGACGAGGAGGTGATGATTCGGCGGGGCCACGTAGATCGTGCCCGGCTCGGCCCGCCCGCCGTCCTGGGCCAGGACGACCGGCTCCTTGGCGCGGCGCCCCAGCACCTCGGCGATGATGGTCTTGTGCCGCGGGTCGAGATGCTGGACCACCACCACCGGAACCGGGAATCCGGCCGGCAGGCCGCCCAGCACGCGCCCCAGCGCCGTGATGCCGCCCGCGGACGCCGCGATGGCCACGATGCCATACGGCTCGGCCGGATCGGCACCGCCTGATCCGGGATCGCTGGCCGCGACGTTATCAGAGGTCAGGCGTACAGCCACACGGTAAGCGTAGCGGTCAGCGTCGAGCCGTGTAGCTTTCGCGACAACGTGTCACATCATGAGGAGCCAGCCTTTTTGTGCCGAACGGTTCGTGGTTCACGCCCCCGCGTACTCTTCAACAAAGACCAGTCGAGGTGCTGCCGGTGTCCGTTTCGCAGATCCAGGCGCGGATCCGGCCGCGGCTGTGTTCCTCCTCGTTCGCCCTGGCCGGGATGACCGCCCTGATCCTGTGGGTGGCGGTCGCCGACCTGCTCAGGCAGGGCCGGCTGGAGACCGTGCTGTCGGCGGGCCGGGCCGAGCTCGCCGCTCCGCTGCTCGTGGCGCTGGTGGTCGCGACCGGGATCTGCGAGCGGATCTGGCCGGCCGAGCGCCGTCCGCTCCTGGCCCGCGGCCACGTCCAGGACGCGTGCTTCCTGGCCGTGCACGCCGTCGTGGTGATCCCGCTGATGACGTTGCTCAGCGTCGGGACGGCCACGCTGATCGGTGATCACGCCCGGTGGATCGAGCTGCGCTCGACCGCGAACTGGCCGGGCTGGCTGCTCGTCCCCCTCACGATCGTGGCCATGGACGCCGCCAACTGGCTGGCCCACTACGCCGACCACCGGCTCGGCGCCCTGTGGCGGTTCCACGCCCTGCATCACAGCCAGGAGGAGCTGAGCGTCCTGACCTCCTTCCGGGCGCACCCGCTCATGCACACCACGGGGTTCCTCCTGGCCACGGTCCCGGTCGTGGCCCTGATGCCGACGCGCCCGATCGCCCCGGTGCTGATCACCATCTATGTCTGCATCGGCACGCTCCAGCACGCCAACCTCCGCTGGACCTTCGGCCCGGTCGGCCGGGTGATCGTGAGCCCGGCCTACCACCGGCTGCACCACGCCCGGGAGACCCAGCACGTCAACCTCGGCGTCGTGCTGACCATCTGGGACGTCCTGGCCGGCCGGGCCGTTTTCCCCGTGCGCGGCGGCGCGGTGGGACGCACCGGCCTGGACGGCCGGCCGGTCCCGGTCGAGCAGGACGACTCGGCCGGGCCGGCCCTGAGACTCCTGACCGAGCAGCTCCTCGAGCCCTTCCGCGGCTGACACGACCCGATCCCGGGTACCGCGAGGAGCTGCGCGAGCGCATCGCGGTGATCATGCAGGACTACACGCGCTGGCCGATGACGGCCCTGGAGAACATCACGATGGGGAGCGTCAGGGACGAGCGGCTGCGTACGACTCAGGTGTCACCGGCTGACCCGGGGCTCCAGCCCGCGGACCAGGTCCAGCGCCCGGCCCAGAGTGGCCAGCCGTCCGTCCAGCGTGTCGCCGGCCGGGTAGAGCCGGACGGTGTCGACCCCGGCGTCGCGCCACACCCGCAGCCGCTCGCGCACCATGTCCTCCGTCCCGATCAGCGTGGTGGCCAGCACCATCTCGTCGGTGACCAGCCCGGCCGCGCCGTCCCGGTCACCGGCCTGCCAGCGCTCCCGCACCGCCGCGGCGACCTCCGCCCAGCCCTGCCGACTGTAGGCGTCGTGGTAGAAGTTCGTGCTGGCCGAGCCCATCCCGCCCAGGCTGAAGGCCAGCTCCTTCTTCCGCGCGGCCACCATCGCCCGCAGCGACCGGTCGTCCTCGGCGAACGCCACCTCGGCGCCTTGGCAGACGTCGAGGCCGGCCCGCGTGCGGCCCGCCGCCGCCAGCCCCGCGTCCAGGTGCGCGAAGTACGCCTGGCCGGCTCGCTCGGGCACGAAGCTCGTCCCCAGCCACCCGTCGGCGATCTCCCCGGTCAGCCGCAGCATCGCGGGCGAGAGGGTGGCCAGGTAGATCGGGATGGCGTGCTCGGCCCGCATGGAGAGCCGCATCGGCCTGGCCTCGCCCCCCGGCAGCGGGATCGTGAACTCCCGCCCGGCGAACGAGATTCTCTCGCCCGCCGCAGCCAGCCGCACGATCTCGACCGTCTCCCGCATCCGCGTCAGCGGATGGCCGAACGGCACGCCGTGCAGCCCCTCGATCACCTGCGGGCCCGAGGCCCCCAGGCCCAGCAGGAACCGGCCGCCGGAGATGTTCGACAACGTGATCGCCGCCCGGGCGATGGCCATCGGCGTCCGGGTTCCGAGCTGGATGATCCCGGATCCCAGCAGCATGCGGTCGGTCCGCGCGGCCAGGAACCCCAGCGCCGACGGCGCCTCGGATCCCCATGCCTCGGCCACCCAGCAGATGTCCAGGCCCAGCTTTTCCGCCTCGCGGACGAACTCGACCGTCTCCGGCCAGTTCCCGCCGGAGGCCTCGATCGTGGTCGCCGTCCGCATCAGGCCGCCCGCGCCGCGCCTGCCGTCCGCATCAGGCGCCGCCCGCCCCCTCGGCCCGCTTCTTGATCGCCGCGAGCGCGGCCCCCATGTTGGCCTCGAGTTCCCGCAGCCGCACGAAGACGATCTTCTGCTCCTTGTCCGGCATCCGTTCGATCGCCACCGACAGCCCCGAACGCCCCGGCCCCACCTGCACCCACTCCCGCAGCAGCGTCCCGCCGTCCCGCGGCTCCAGGCTGAGCCGCCAGACGGCGGCCGGCCGTTCCGGATCACCGACCGCCCAGGCGAACACGCGCGGCGGGTCGTACTCCACGATCACGGACGTCGTGGACCACTCCCCGAAGGCCTCGTTCCGGTTGTGCCCCGCGAACCGGGCCCCGAGCCCCGGCCCGCTCCGGCCGTCCAGCCACTCCACGGCCTGCAACTCCGGGCTGGCCCCCGGCATCACCTCGATGTCCGACACGACCGCCCACACCCGCTCCGGCGGGGCGTCGATCTCGATCGGCACCTCTACTGTCGGCCTGTCCGCAAACCGTACGCCCGTCCACTCCATCGCCCCACCGTCGCGAAGATTCCCCCTCCCGTCAAGTTCGGGAACAAATATTCGCAGATTATCACATTTCCGCTGTGGATACGCTGTACTGTTCGTACGGGGTATCTCCGATTTCTTCCGAACGGACGGTGGTTCATGCCCGAGCACCCGTTCCCCGATCCCGGGCCAGACGGCGAGGAGCCCGGCAGCTCCCCGCTGCCCACCCCCGGCGGGCTGCGGACCCGGGAGTCGCCGCAAGCGGGGCCACATGCTGATCGGCGATTCGCGGTGCACGCCGCCAGCCGTCACCTATCGATAAAAATTGGCGCCGCAAGGCTCGGGCCGTAACGATCTCGTAGCGCTCACTTTCTAAGGTGGCGTGCAGGGAGCAGCAGCGGCTGAGAGAAAGGGGTGACGAAAATGACAGCCTTCGTTAGCCCGGAGCGCGCCACGGCGGCCTCGCTCACCGGTGCCGTCGGCCTGCTAATACTCGCGATCGCCGTCGTGATGATGGTCATAGCGGCGCCGACCCAGGTCCACTACGGCGCGCATAACCCAGCGAAGCCGTCCGCCGTGCAGCTCACGACGGATCTTTGCCGCCAGCTCACGTCGAGGAGTGATTCGACGACGCTATACGCGTGCCTGGCCGGGCCTTGGGCGCAGGAGCACGCCAGCACCTCCTGACGCCAGCTCGGCCTGACGACCCGCGGGCGTGACGCCGGTCGCCGGGGGAACGTAGGTTGGGCGTGTGGACCGGCGAATCTTCGGGGTCGAGACCGAGTACGGCATCACGTGCACCTTCCGCGGGCAGCGGCGGCTGTCGCCCGACGAGGTGGCGCGGTACCTGTTCCGGCGCGTGGTGTCC
>Ga0209415_10008076_pt1 | contig 18275 bp, 9 predicted proteins | sample PeaSoiSIISIP2007_FD_187696 | JGI IMG/M metagenome (GOLD analysis project Ga0209415, IMG submission 187696) | Peat soil microbial communities from Weissenstadt, Germany - SII-SIP-2007 (SPAdes) (version 2) | ecosystem: Environmental > Terrestrial > Soil > Wetlands > Peat | place: Germany...
GAAAAAGCAAGTGCAAGAGATTGCGAAGATCAAGCTTGTCGATCTCAACACCACAAATCTGGACTCCGCCGTCCGCACTGTGATGGGTACGGCGCGCAACATGGGTCTGGAAGTCGTGGAAGCCTAGAAGTTCAGGCGCTACGAGGTCGAAGGGGTAAGCGAAATGACGAAGGTGGCAGGCAAACACGTCGAGAACGCGCGCAAGAAGGTGGAAGCGCGCCCGTACAAGCTCGCCGAAGCAAGCGAGCTGATCAAGAAGACGCATCACACGAAGTTCAACGAGACGGTCGAACTCGCCATCAATCTGGGCGTCGACCCCAAGCATTCCGACCAGGTCGTTCGCGGCACAGTGGTTCTTCCGCACGGCCTCGGCAAAGCCGTCCGCGTTTTGGTTATCGCCAGCGGCGAAAAAGTTCGCGAAGCGACGGAAGCAGGCGCGGACTTTGTCGGTGGCGACGACATGGTTACAAAAATCATGGGCGGCTGGACGGATTACGATGCCGTGATTGCCACGCCGGACATGATGAAGTCCGCCGGTAAACTGGGTAAAGTGCTCGGCCCTCGTGGCCTGATGCCGAATCCGAAGACGGGGACAGTCACGTTCGACGTTGCGAAGGCGATCAAGGAAACCAAGGCCGGCAAAGTGGAGTTTCGCGTCGACAAAGCTGGAATCGTTCACGTCGCCATCGGCAAAATTCAGTTTGACGCCGCGAACCTGGCGGAAAACGGCCATGCCGTCATCGCAGCAGTGATCAAAGCCAAGCCGGCGGCCGCCAAAGGCAAGTACGTAAAGAAAATCACCCTGACCTCGACGATGGGTCCGGGAATCAACATCGATTTGGCTGAATCCGAACTGCTGGCCGCAGCGGCCTAAGGGAAGAGTTTAAGGAAACGGGATCATGAAAAAGCGCAGCGAAAAACAGCAGGACCTAGACAAACTGAAGCTGGAACTGGCCAAGGTCTCGACCGTGATTCTCACGACCTTCCAGGGCATCACCGTCGAAAACGACACCAAGCTCCGCCGCGCGGTACAAGCCGCAGGCGGCAAATACCAGGTCGTGAAAAATACTCTCGCGGAGCGCGCCGGAGCCGGCACCCCCGCGGAAAACCTGCTCAAGAATCTGAGCGGCACGAATTCCATTGCATACACACAGACGGACGCAGTAGCGCTCGCGAAAGCGCTCACGAAGGTCGCCAAAGACGTTCCAGCATTTCAATTCAAGTCGGGACTCGTCGAAGGCCGCGTCATCTCCATCGCCGAGATTCAGCAACTCGCGAATCTCCCGTCGAAGGAAGAGTTGCTCAGCAAGATTATGTTCCTGCTGAACGCTCCGGCGCAGCGCATCGCCTCAACGCTGAACGCGCTGCCACGCAACCTCGCGGTCACCGTCAATGAAGCGATCAAAGCCAACAAGTTTGGGTCCGGCGGGGCTAGCAGTTCCGAACCGGCACCTGTAGCAGCAGCACCTGCACCAAGCCCTGAAACGGCCCAGTAAATTTATTTTTAATTTTGAGAGGAGAAGCAAAAGTCATGGCGAAAGTGGATACGATTCTGGAAGAAATCAAGGGGCTGACGCTGCTGGAAGCGTCGGAACTTGTGAAAAAGATGGAAGAGACCTTCGGCGTCTCCGCGGCTGCGGCTACGGTCGTGGCGGGCGGCGGCGGAGCGGCTGCGGGCGCAGCGCCGGCGGAAGAGAAGACCGAGTTCACGGTCGTCCTCACCGATGTCGGCGGCAACAAGATCAACGTCATCAAGGCGGTTCGCGAAGTCACCAGCCTCGGCCTCAAAGAAGCCAAGGACCTCGTTGACGGCGCTCCGAAGACCGTCAAGGAAGGCGTTAACAAGGAAGAAGCCGCGACCATCAAGAAGAAGTTTGAAGACGCGGGCGCCAAAGTCGAAATCAAGTAGTTATTTGTTGTACGGGCTTCGAGAGGGGGCGCGGCTGCTGGCATCGGCCAATTTTACGGGCTGGAGCAAGCGTGATCCGTCGCGCCAAAGGAACTCACGTACGCAAGCTGAGGCAGGTTATCTTCACAACTCCACTGGTCCTTTTGGGACCCAATGCAGCCGTGTGCTCGCTGACTTCGGGCAGTTAGCGCTTCACATCGGCTGCATGTTGTTCTCCGTTTTCTCTGCAAGTTGCCCGAATGGGTTCAGCCCGAAAGGGAAGAGGTAGACCAAAGCAATGCCAAATACTCACCAGCACGTCAGGGAACGCGAGCGTCTCGATTTCGCGAAAATTCAGGGTTCGATCCAGATTCCAAACCTGATCGAAGTCCAGATGAAGTCCTATCAGCGTTTCTTGCAGATGGACCTCCTGCCGAGCGAGCGCGACGACGGTGGACTGCAGTCCGTGTTCACGTCTGTGTTTCCGATCAAGGACTTCCGCGAAATGTCGCAGCTCGAGTTCGTGGACTACTCGATCGGCAACTGGGAATGCAAGTGCGGCAACTTGAAGGGCCTGCATCACCTGCGCGCCACTTGCCGCAATTGCGGCGCGTCCGTTGTTACGAATCCGTACCAGACCGGCGACGTCATCTGCCACAAGTGCGGCACGTTCAACAAGAACACGCCTACCTTCTGCAATAAGTGCGGCGATCCTGTCGCCATGCAGTTGAAGTACGACGTGAACGAGTGCCAGGAGCGCGGCATGACGTACTCCGCGCCGCTGAAAGTCACTATCCGTCTGACCATTTACGACAAGGATCCCGACACCGGCGCGAAAACGATTCGCGACATCAAGGAACAGGAAGTTTTCTACGGCGACATTCCGCTGATGACCGAGAACGGCACCTTCATCATCAACGGCACCGAACGCGTCATCGTCAGCCAATTGCATCGTTCGCCGGGCGTTTTCTTCGAGAGCGCCAATAACCGATCCTACTTCCTCGGCAAGATCATTCCTTACCGCGGATCGTGGGTCGAGTTCGAATACGACACCAAGAACATTCTCTACGTGCGTATCGACCGCAAGCGCAAATTCCTCGGCTCGATCTTCTTGCGCGCGCTGGGAATGAAGTCCAACGAAGAAATCCTGCGCACCTTCTATCAGGTTGAGCGCATTTCGCTCCGCGACAAGGATCTTTTCTGGAACGTGTCGCCCGGTATCGTGGACCGCAAGCTGGCTCACGAAATTCGCAACCCCCGTTCTGAAGAAATCATCGTCGGCGCGCACAAGCGCATCACCGAGAATCTCTTCAAGGAACTCATCAAGGCCAAGATCTCGCAGGTTCGCGCTGCGTTGGTCGACCTCGAAGGCGCCTACAGCGTTGCCGACGTCGTCAATCGCCAGACCGGTGAAGTCCTGCTCGAAGCCAACAAGCCCTTGACGCCCGAACTTTGGCAAGCCTTCGCCGAGGGCGGCATCACCGAAGTTGACGTCTTCTTTCCGGAGCGCGACGACATCGGCCTGGTGCTCTCGCGCACGCTCGATAAGGACGCCATCCGCTCTTCGAAAGAAGCGCTCATCGAAATCTATCGCAAGCTGCGTCCCGGAGATCCTCCGACGCTCGAAACGGCCACCAATCTCTTCCGCGGCATGTTCTTCGACCCGCGCAAGTACGATTTCAGCCGCGTCGGCCGCCTGAAGTTCAACATCAAGATGGGTCTCGACACGCCACTCGACAATCGCACGCTCGATACGCCGGATTTCGTTTCGGCGATCAAGTATCTCTTCAAACTGCGCAAGAACATCGGCGTCGTCGACGACATCGACCATCTCGGCAACCGCCGCGTCCGCGCGGTCGGCGAACTTCTCGAAAACCAGTTCCGCATCGGCCTCGTCCGCATGGAACGCGCCATCAAGGAAAAGATGAGCGTGTACCAAGAAATGTCCACGGCGATGCCGCATGACCTGGTCAACGCCAAGCCGGTTATGGCCGCGATCCGCGAATTCTTTGGCTCCTCGCAATTGAGCCAGTTCATGGACCAGACCAATCCGCTCAGCGAAATCACCCACAAGCGCCGTCTATCGGCTCTTGGACCCGGTGGTCTCTCGCGCGAACGCGCAGGCTTCGAGGTCCGCGACGTTCACCCGACGCACTACGGCCGCATCTGCCCGATTGAAACGCCGGAAGGCCCGAACATCGGCTTGATCAGCTCGCTCTCCTGCTTTGCGCGCATCAACGACTACGGTTTCATCGAGTCGCCATATCGCCGCGTAAAGGGCGGGCGCATCATCGACTACGTCCAGATCGTCAACGCCGGCGACAGCGAATTCAAGGCCGGCGAAATCGTCGAAAAGGACAAAGTCGAAGAGCTCAACGAAGAGCTGAAGCGCCGCAAAGTCGTCTACGAACCGTACTGCTTCTACCTGTCTGCCTGGGAAGAAGACAAGTACGTCGTGGCACAGGCCAACGTTTCGCTCGATGAACGCTTGAAGATCACCACCGAGCTCGTCAACTGCCGCCAAGCCGGCAACTTCGTGCTCAAGAGCCGCGACGAAGTCGATTACGTCGACGTTTCGCCGAAGCAGCTCGTTTCCGTAGCCGCCAGCTTGATTCCGTTCCTCGAGAACGACGACGCCAACCGCGCGCTCATGGGTTCCAACATGCAGCGCCAGGCTGTCCCGTTGATCCGCGGGGAAGCGCCGCTCGTCGGCACCGGCATGGAGCGCGTCACTGCTCGCGATTCCGGCGCTGTCGTCCTTTGCAAGCGCGAAGGCATCGTCGATCAGGTCGATTCGGAGCGCATCATCGTGCGCGTCGAATCCGATCACTCCGGCGTGCTTAGCCGCGAAGTGGGCGCGGACATCTATCAGCTCATCAAGTTCAAGCGCTCCAACCAGAACACCTGCATCAGCCAGAAGCCGTTCGTTCGTGTCGGCGATCGCGTCAAGAAGGGCCAGGTCCTTGCCGACGGTCCTTGCACCGAACGCGGCGAACTCGCTCTTGGCCGCAACGTGCTCGTGGCTTTCGTTCCCTGGCGCGGTTACAACTTTGAAGACGCCATCCTCGTCAGCGAAAAGCTGGTGAAAGACGACTACTACACTTCGATTCACATCGAGGAGTACGAAATCGAAGCGCGCGACACAAAACTCGGTCCCGAGGAAGTCACTCGCGACATTCCCAACATCAGCGAATCTTTCCTCCGCAACCTGGATGAAAGCGGCGTCATCCGTATCGGCGCCGTCATTAAACCGGGCGACATTCTGGTCGGCAAAGTCACGCCCAAGGGCGAGACCACGCTCACGCCGGAAGAAAAGCTCCTCCGCGCCATCTTCGGCGAAAAAGCCGGTGACGTTCGCGACGCTTCTCTCTACTGCCCGCCGGGCATTGAGGGCACCATCGTTGACGTCAAGATCTTCACCCGTAAGGGTGGAGAAAAAGACGAGCGCCACAAGGCTATCGAAGCCACGCAAGTCTTCAAACTGGAAAAGAACCTCGCCGACGAAATCCGCATCCTCACGGATGAGCGCCTCAAGCGTCTCTCGGATTTGCTCGGCGGAAAAATTCTCCAAGCCGACTTGCACGACGAAAAGACCAACAAGCGCCTGTTGACCAAGGGTACCGAGCTGACGCGCGACCTGATCGAAAAGATCTCCACGCGCAACCTCAAGCGCCTGAAGCTCAACGAAAAGGATCCTCTCCTCATCGAGAAAATCGAAGAGATCGAGGAAATGACCTCGCGCCAGATCGACGTCCTACGTAAGATCACTGAAGAGCGCAAGGAAAAGCTCAAGAAGGGTGACGAGTTGCCTCCCGGCGTCATCAAGCTGGTCAAGGTCTATATCGCCATGAAGCGCAAGCTTTCCATCGGCGACAAAATGGCCGGACGCCACGGCAACAAGGGCGTCATCGCCCGCATCGTGCCGCAGGAAGATATGCCTAGCCTTCCCGATGGCACGCCGGTCGAAATCGTTTTGAATCCTCTCGGCGTTCCTTCGCGTATGAACGTCGGACAGGTTCTCGAGACGCACCTCGGCTGGGCTTCCAAGGAACTCGGCAACAGCCTCAAGCGTTTGCTGAGCAAGGAAGTGAAGGCAGAGGCTTTGCGCCGCTGGTTCCGCGAAGTCTTTTCCGACACCACCGTTTGGAAGACGCTTGCCAAGCTGAGCGACGACGAGTTGCTCGACTACGCCGAAGGCTTCAAGGAAGGCATTCCCTTCGCCACGCCGGTTTTCGACGGCGCGCGCGAACCGGAAATTCGCCACTTGCTCGAAGTCGCCGGCTTGCCGCACGCCGGGAAGATCAATCTCTTCGACGGTATGACCGGCGAACAGTTCGATCAACCGGTCACGGTCGGCTACATCTACATGCTCAAGCTCTCGCATCTCGTCGACGACAAGATTCACGCGCGCTCCATCGGTCCGTACTCGCTCATCACCCAGCAGCCGCTCGGTGGTAAGGCGCAGTTCGGCGGCCAGCGCTTCGGCGAAATGGAAGTCTGGGCGCTCGAAGCGTACGGCGCAGCGCACATCCTGCAAGAGCTGCTCACGGCGAAGTCCGACGACGTCTATGGCCGCGCGAAAATCTACGAGGCTATCGTCAAGGGCGAGCCGGGTATCGAGCCTGGCGTGCCCGAGTCGTTCAACGTTCTCGTCCGCGAGCTGCAGTCGCTCTGCCTCGACGTCGAACTCATGAAGCGCCAGAAGCCGGCAACGGAAAAGGCAGCCGATTAACACCTGACTTGTAGGGGGCACGATTCATCGTGCCCCTCAAGCGAGAATTGATGAGTTAGCAAGTTTCGTTTTTTGGGTTCTCAGCCGGTCCGGTGCAAAACATCGGATCGCGTCCCCGGTGAAAGCCGGGGAGGGAGGAAACAACCTTGTATCGCAGCAGCCCTTATGATCGCGCCAGTTTGATCGCCGATTTCGATTCCATTCGAATCAGCTTGGCGAGTCCCGAAAAAATCCGTTCCTGGTCCCACGGTGAAGTCACCAAGCCGGAGACCATCAACTACCGCACCTTTAAGCCCGAACGCGACGGCCTTTTCTGCGCCAAAATCTTTGGCCCCGTCACCGACTGGGAATGTTTGTGCGGCAAGTACAAGCGGATGAAGCATCGCGGCGTTATCTGCGATAAATGCGGCGTTGAAGTCACGCTGAGCAAAGTCCGCCGCGAGCGCCTCGGCCACATCGAGCTGGCTTCGCCCTGTTCTCACGTCTGGTTCTTCAAGGGCTTGCCCAGCCGCATCGGCTACTTGCTGGACATTTCCATGCGCGACCTTGAGCGCATTCTGTACTTCGAAGCTTTCGTAGTCGTCGATGCCGGCGAAGTCGCCGTTCTTCGCGAGCGCGAAGTCCTGCTCGAAGACAAATACCGCGAACTGCAGAAGGAATATCCCGGCCAGTTCACCGCCAAGATGGGCGCTGAAGCCATCAAGGAACTTCTCCGCCGCGTCGAAGTCGATAAGCTCTCCGAAGAGCTCCGCGAGAAGATGAAGGCCGATCCTTCTCTCCAAAAGCGTATCAAGTTCGCCAAGCGCCTCAAAGTTCTCGAAGCTTTCCGCAAGAGCGGCAACAAGCCGGAGTGGATGATTCTCGACGTAATTCCGGTTCTTCCGCCGGAACTTCGCCCTCTTGTGCCTCTCGACGGCGGCCGCTTCGCCACATCCGATCTTAACGATCTCTATCGCCGTGTCATCAACCGCAACAACCGTCTCAAGAAGCTCATGGAGCTTCGCGCGCCCGACGTTATTGTCCGCAACGAAAAGCGCATGCTCCAGGAAGCGGTTGACGCTTTGTTCGACAACGGCCGCCGTGGACGCGTGCTGCGCGGCACCAACAACCGCCCCCTCAAGTCCCTCAGCGATACGCTCAAGGGCAAGCAGGGCCGCTTCCGCCAGAACCTTCTCGGCAAGCGCGTCGACTATTCCGGCCGCTCCGTTATCGTCGTCGGTCCGGAACTGAAGCTCAACCAGTGCGGTCTGCCCAAGAAAATGGCGCTCGAGCTGTTCAAGCCTTTCATCTATCACAAGCTCGAAGCGCAAGGGCACTGCACCACCATCAAGCAAGCCAAGGAAATGGTCGAGCAGCAAGAGCCGGTCGTTTGGGACATTCTCGAGGACGTCATCCGCGAACATCCCGTGCTTCTCAACCGCGCTCCTACGCTCCACCGCCTCGGCATTCAGGCGTTCGAACCGGTCCTCGTCGAAGGCAAAGCCATCCGTATTCACCCGCTCGTCTGCACGGCGTTCAACGCGGACTTTGACGGCGACCAGATGGCCGTGCACATTCCGCTTTCGCCGGAATCTCAGGTCGAAGCGTCCGTGCTCATGCTCAGCTCGCGCAACATTCTATCTCCGGCTCACGGTCTGCCTCTCGCCGTTCCGTCGCAAGACATGGTTCTCGGCATCTATTACCTGACCAAGTCCAAGCCCGGCGCCAAGGGCGAAGGCCGCGTCTTCGGTCAGTCGGACGAAGTGGTCCTCGCGCTCGAAGCCGGTGAAGTCGAGCTCCTCACTCCGATCCGCCTACGTTATAGCGGTGAAGTGATTGACCTCACCACCGCCTACGACGATCAGGACGTGCCGCATACCGAGCCCGTCAAGATGGAACGCCAGTTCATCCAGACCACTGTCGGCCGCGTCATTTTCAATTCGCACTTGCCGGCTAAGTTTCCTTACGTGAACGGTCTTCTCAAAAAGAAGGGCGTCCAGCAGCTCGTTTATTACGCCTACTTGCGCTATGGCCTGGCGGACACCGTCGTCCTGCTCGATCATTTGAAGGAGCTCGGTTTCACGTACGCCACGAAATCCGGCATTTCCATCGGCATCGACGACATGCTCATCCCCAGCGACAAGTACAAGCTGGTCGAAAACGCCGAAAAGGAAGTCGTCAAGGTCCAGCAGCAATACCTCGACGGCGCCATCACCAACGGCGAGCGTTACAACAAGGTCATCGCCATCTGGGGTGACGTCACCGAAAAAGTCGCCGACGAAATGTTCAAAGCCCTCGAGAATCAGGACAAAGAGGGCAACATCAACCCCGTCTACGTCATGGCGGACTCCGGAGCCCGCGGTTCGAAACAGCAGATCCGCCAGCTTTCCGGTATGCGCGGTTTGATGGCCAAGCCTTCCGGCGAAGTCATTGAAACGCCTATCACGTCCAACTTCCGCGAAGGCCTCACCGTGTTGCAGTACTTCATCTCGACCCACGGCGCGCGTAAGGGCTTGGCTGATACGGCGCTCAAGACTGCCGATTCCGGCTACCTCACCCGCCGTCTCGTTGACGTGGCGCAAGACGTCATCATCAACGAGCGCGACTGCGGCACCAATGACGGCATCTTCGTCGAACCCATCATCGAAGCCGGCGTCGAAGTCGAGCCGTTGCGCGACCGCATCGTCGGCCGCGTCTCTCTCGACAAGATCAAGGACTTCGAGGGTTCCATCATCGTCGACGTCAACCAGGAAATCACCGAAGACCTCGCCAACCAGGTGCAGGCTGCGGGTATCGAGCGCGTACGCATCCGTTCCGTGCTCACTTGCGAATCCCGCCGCGGAGTTTGCGCTCTCTGCTATGGCCGCAACCTCGCCTCCGGGCGCATGGTTGAGCTCGGCGAAGCTGTCGGCGTCATCGCCGCGCAGTCCATCGGCGAACCCGGCACGCAGTTGACCATGCGTACGTTCCACATCGGCGGAACCGCCACCCGCGTTTCCGAGCGTTCCACTCTCGAAGCGCGCAACAACGGCGTCGTCAAATTCGTCGACCTCAAGTTCGTCGAAGGCCGCGGCGGCACTTCCATCGCCATGAACCGCGCTGGCCTCATCGCCATCGTGGACGAGAAAGACCGCGAGAAGGAGCGCTACCACGTCGTTTACGGCGCGCGTCTCCGCGTGGTCGACGGCGAACACGTTACCCACGGCCAGATTCTCGCCGAATGGGATCCGTTCACCTTCTCGATCCTCACCGAAACCGCCGGCTCCATCCGGTTTGACGATCTGAAAACGGGCGTCACCATTGAAGAGCAAGTGGACGAAGTGACCGGTCTTTCACAAGACGTTGTCACTCTGCCCCCCGGCGACGAAAAACATCAACCCGCGATTCTTGTCCGCGATTCTTCGGGCAAGGTCCGCAAAAAGTACCTCATGCCTTCTCGCGCTCACTTGATGGTCAAGGACGGCGACGATGTTCAGGCCGGAGACGTGCTCGCGAAGATCCCGCGCGAAACCACCAAGACGAAAGACATCACCGGTGGTCTCCCGCGCGTTGTCGAACTCTTCGAAACCCGCAAGCCCAAGGATCCTGCCGTTATCAGCGAAGTCGATGGCGTGGTTCGTTATGGCGATATCGCCAAAGGCATGCGCAAGGTCTACGTCGAAAGCGAAGATGGCAAGACCACCAAGGAATACTCCATCCCGCGCGGCGTGCACATCAACGTTCAGGAAGGCGATCACGTCAAGGCCGGCGAAGCCCTCATCGATGGCCCGCTCAACTTGCACGACTTGCTCGCCGTCCTCGGTGAAAAGTTCACGCAAGCCTACTTGGTCAACGCCATTCAAGAGGTCTACCGCCTCCAGGGCGTCAACATCAACGACAAGCACATCGAAACCATCTCTCGCCAGATGATGCGCTGGGTCAAGGTCGAAGATGTAGGTGACACGCAGTTCCTCCTCGAAGAGCAAGTGGACAAGTTCCGCTTCCGCGAGGAAAACGATCGCATCATCGCCGATGGTGGCCGTCCCGCAACCGGGCGTCCGCTGCTCCTCGGCATCACCAAGGCGTCGCTCTCGACCGATTCGTTCATCTCGGCCGCGAGCTTCCAGGAGACCACGCGCGTACTCACCGAAGCCGCCGTTGCCGGCAAGGTGGACTACCTCCGCGGCCTCAAGGAAAACGTCATCATGGGCCGCCTCATTCCCGCTGGCACCGGCCTCGAGCACTACCGCAGCATTCAGTTGCTGACGGAAATGCCCGCTCCCGCTCCCATCGAGGAAATTCCGGAAGCCGCCGAGCTCACCGCCGAAGAAGCGGCCGCTCTCGACTTCCTCCAGAAGGACGGCGAGGCCGACGCCGCTACCGAAGGTTAAACCGTTTCAATGGCGGGTTTTCCGCCGCCATCATTTCTAAACAAGCGAAGCGTCCCGGCTCACCCCGGGACGCTTTCTTTTTGGCCCATCCGAAACCTGTACCGTTCAGGCACGCCGCGCCATCCCCGTCATTGCCCGCTTCCCGTCCCGTTCCTACAATGATTTGTGCAGCGTTTGGGTGGCGTCCTGGCCTGCTTCGCCAACCGCCGTCCAGGTCCTCATGCCCAAAAACGACGAGTTCCTCCCAGGTTCCTCGAACGATTCTTCCCCGGGCGCTTCCAGCCGCCCCACGCTCGCTTCCCGCCTCGACCAGTATGAAAAAAACCAGACCGAGCTTTGGCGCCTTACCTTTCTGTTGCTGATCATAATTTCCGTTGGTTTCGCCATCGTCTCCTGGAGCACCATCAAATCGCTTGCCCTTCGCTACGAGCCTCTACTGCCGCTTTTGTTTTTCGTCGTGGCCATCTTCATCATCTATGCCTGGAAGCGTAACCGCGAAATCTCCGAGCTGCGCGGTCTCGTCCGTGGCCTCGAGCAGCGCGATTCCGCTCCCCCCAGCGAAAAACAGATCGACCAGCTCTTTTCCACTATCTCCCGTTCCCAACAGGGCTATCGCGACCTGATCGATTCCTTCGACGACATCCTCGTCGCTCTCTCTCTCGAAGGCGAAGTTCGCGCCGTCAACCGCAGCTTTGCCGACCTCGTCGGCTACAGCTACCAGCAAATCATCGGCCGCCAGATTACGGATTTCCTCGAGGAAGGCAGCGGCGAAGGCGCTGAACTGGTCCGCCGCGCCATGCCTCGTTTTCTTGAGCGCCGCCACTGGTCGGGCATCATCCAGGTCCGCCTCAAAAAGCAGAACTCCATCTGCTATTACGATTGCGTCGCGCACGCCATGACCCGCGACAATAAAGTCCACGGCCTCACCATCCTCGGCCGCGACATCACCGCTCTCCGCAAGAATGAAGCCCGCTTTACCGAACTCTTCGAAACGCTCCAGGAAGGCATCTACATCACCATCCCCGATGGCGCCATCATTGACGCCAATCCAGCCCTCGTCCGCATGCTTGGCTACGATTCCAAGGAAGAATTGCTCTCCAAGCGTGTCCCGGACATCTTCACGAATCACGCCGAGCGCAAATCCCTCATCGAAGAAGTCGAGCGCCAGCCTTCTCCTCAGGGGCGTGAGATCAATCTCATTCGCAAAGACGGCACTCCCATTGTCTGCTTCAACACCGCCACCGTCGTGCGCGACACGTCCGGCCGCGTCCTCCGCTATCAGGGTTCCGTCTTGGACGTCACCGCCCGGCGTCAGATGGAGCGCCAGCTCCACAAAGAGCAGGAATTCGCACGCCGCCTCGTTGACAGCTTTCCCGATCTCATTCTCGTCGTCGACTCCAGCTCACACTACACTTTCGTAAGCCCCCGATGCACCGAGGTGCTCGGCTACGAGCTCTCCGAAACTCCTACCATGGAGTTCGGCGGGCGTACCCACGCCGAAGACCTTCCCATTCTCCTCGCGCTCTTTGCCGATATTCTTGCTGGACGCCAGAGTTTCGCTTCTCTCGAGGTGCGCGTCCGCCACAAGCTTGGCGATTGGCGCCGCATCCGCTTCAATTTCAGCCCCCTTGCCGACGAAACCGGCAAGATCGAGGGTGTCGTTCTCTCCGGCCGCGATGTCACCGAACTCAAGCGCCTCGAAGAGCAGCTCATTCAGGCGGAAAAGCTGGCCGCCATGGGCCAGATGCTCGCCGGTGTCGCCCACGAACTCAACAACCCTCTCACCGCCATTCTCGGCGTTACGGAACTGCTGCGCGAAGGCCACGCCGATGAGGAGGCCACCAGGCGCCAGCTTGAAATTACGCATCGCCAGGCCCGCCGCGCTGCCCGCATCGTTCAGAATCTTCTCGAATTCTCCCGGCCCGCTTCGCCCCAGAAAAAACCCGTTGATCTCAACAGCATCATCGACCGCACCCTCCAGCTCCACGAACACTCTCTCCGCCGAAATAACGTCGAGGTCGATTTTCGTCCTCAGCCCGATTTCCCGGGCGTCATTGCGGATGCCAATCAGCTCATCCAGGTCTTCTTGAATCTGGTGACAAACGCCGAACAAGCCATCCGCGAAGTCCGCGACTCCGGCCGCATCCAGATACGCCTGGCGCGCATCGGCTCTCGCATCTCCATCACATTTCAGGATGACGGCGTCGGCGTTCGCCCCGATTCTGTCCAGCGCCTTTTCGATCCCTTCTACACTACTAAGCGGCCCGGCGGCGGCACTGGCCTTGGCCTCAGTATCTGTCTCTCCATCGTTCGCGAACACGGCGGCACCATTGAAGCTGAGCGTCTCCCGGCCGGCGGCTCCGCGTTCATCGTCTATCTCCCCGCCGCCGTCGACGTGGACGCTCGCCCGTTACCCTCCGCCATTCCTTCGGCTACTGGCACAGGTTCGTCTCCCGTCCCCGATCTCAATCTCTTGAAAGGCCGCTCCGTTCTTGTCTTGGACGATGAAGAAAGCCTTCGCGGACTTCTCTTCGAAGGCCTCACCGCCCGCGGCTTGCGTGTGGACTGTGCGGCCACCGTCGAGGAGGCAATGGCATTTGTCGCCCAGCGCTCTCCCGACGCCATCCTCTGCGATTTGAATCTCTCCCAGAACGGCGCCCACATCAGCGGCAAACTCGCTGCGGAGCGCCTCCTCGCCGCCGCTGGAACTCGCAAACCCGCACTGATCTTCATGTCCGGGGAACTCATCGAAACTTCCGAATCTCCAGCTGGCCCCGGCGACCCTCACCACCTTCAAAAACCCTTCCGCGTCTCCGACGTCCTCGCCCTCCTCCAGGAAATCCTTTCCTCCGCCCCCTCTATCCCCACTCCAAATCAGTAGGGGCACGGCACGTTTACCCTGAGCTTCGAAGGGCCGTGCCCGTCTTCCAGTGGTGCGCGCTTGACCATTCCCTCTTCTCCTGCACCGTCATGAAACCATGAAACCAAGCCCTTCTGTGAGCGTTGGACTTGAACGGACAAGTCCGACCGCCAGGCTCATATTACTGGCCCGCTCCAGGCAGTTCGTACTCGGAACACAGGATCCGAGTTCCCGCATATTTGACCTCGACGATGGTATTCGTCAAATCTCTTGCGCCGATGTGTTTGAGGACCGCGTTGAAAAGTTCTCGCTGGCGAGCAGGTGTGACGCTGGGAATTAGGATGATCACTCCCGCATGCAATGGTTCCTGTCCGTGAAGCGCAAGAAAGTCGGAACGATTGTTGGTTACAAAGGTATAGTCCCGGGCGCGGATTGTGGCGATCAGTTGCCAGTCTTTCGACCCGCCAAGGCCGAGAAAATTCACATGATCGGCGACGTGACCGGCGGCATGCGCCAGCTCGACTAAGGACGTGTGCAGGCATTCATCGATCAAAAGCTTCACGGTTACTCCGCGAGGGCGCGGCGATGCCGGGTAGCGAGAATCGGTTTCCGTTTTGCCCACGGGCGGGGAACTGGCCTCCCTCGGCGGGGAAAGGCTTGCACGTAAAGCGCGGCGAGTTCGACCTTCTCTTTATCCAGAGCAGGATAACCCTCTAGAATCTCCTCCCAATTCGCGCCTTGGGCCAACATGACTGCGATCAGCTCGACGGGAATGCGCGTGCCGCGGTACACAGGAGTACCACGCATAATTTCCGGATCGCAGACAATTAGATTCCTGGCACGCTCTAGTCTCTTCAGATCTTCGTCGAGTTCCTTCCGGACGGATTTCACCTCAATCACTAAGGCCGATCCTTCCGTAAGACTTACGAAGTCAACCTCGGGAAATGATTCGATTTTCTTGGCGATGGCGCGACGCGTAAGAATCGGCAACAGCCGCACCCCCTCGGCTTCAAGGCGCAAATAGAGCACCTGCTCGCGGCTGAGCATCCGTTGAATGGATCGGCCTGTGCGCTGCCGCCGCGGTCGAATGAGGCGGCGTTCGATAAGTTTGTGAACGGCTGGGAGCGGGAGGTTCGCAACAGCAGAGGCCTGCGCCGGAGTATATTCTGGGGCGTTCATTCATTTATTCTACCCCAAAGGGGACAGGTTTAACAGTACACCTGTATTAAGGGTCGCGCAATCCCGGAGGATGCTCCAGGTCCGGTTCATGAACCCGGGTCTTGGCCTTGCTCCTTCACTCTTCGCGCAGAGCGACGAGAGGATCCACTCGGGTGGCGCGCTTTGCCGGTATGTAGCAAGCGAATAGCGCGACTCCGGCAAGAAGCGCTGAAACAGAAAGAAAGGTAGTCGGATCCGTCGGCGCGACGTTGAAAAGCATGGAGCGGAAAAACCTCGTCATGATCGCTGCTCCCACAAGTCCCGCAGCCAATCCGATGACAACGATTCGCATGCCCTCCCCTAATGCCAGGCACACGATATCCAGCCGCTGAGCGCCGAGAGCAAGCCGTATCCCCACTTCATGCGTCCGTTGGCTGAAGGAATAGGACATCACGCCGTAAATGCCGATGGCGGCGAGCAGCAACGCTACCGCCGCAAAAACGCCCAGAAGCTCGAGGGAAAAGCGCCGGTCAGCCACCGATCTGGCGATGATTTGATCCATCGAACTGATGCTGTGTACTGGAACATTCGGATTCACCTTTTCCACTTCCTGCCGCACCGCTTCCCCCAGAGCTTCCACTCCGCTTTTGCTCCGCAGAAAAACTACTGCGTTGACCGGCGCGAACTGCCCCAGCGGTACGTAAATATGCGGAACGTTCGCGGCCTCAAAACCATCCGACTTCACATCGCCGGCCACTCCGACGATCGTCACTCCCTGCGTGCCTCTTCCAAATCCGAATTTCACTTGTTGTCCTACGGGATCCTGCCCTCCCCAGTATTGCCGAGCCAGCGCTTCATCGATGACCGCAACCGGTTGCGTTTTGTAGGTATCCAACTCGCTGAAGTTCCTCCCCTTTATCAAGGGAACTTCCATGGTCCGAAAATATTGCGCATCGACCACGGCTATGTCTGCAATCGGGCTTCGTTCAGATTCCGTCGCACGCCCTTGAATGGAGAACTGGGAATAATTTCTGCCGGAGTTCATCGGCAGCGTATCGTTCCCCGAAATCGAAGCCTGCTCAACTCCTGGCAAAGCCGCTACGCGCCGGAACACTTCGAGCAGGAAGTCGGCTCGCTTTTCTTCGACGCTATATGGATCGGTCGCCGGATTGTTGGATATCGGTATCCAGATTTGTACCGTTGTCAGATGGCTGGGATTGAATCCCGGACGCACTTCCAGAACCTGCCAGAAACTCCGCAGCAGAAGCCCTGCGCCGGCCAGCAATATGATCGAGAGCGCTACCTCGGCCACGACGAGTACGCGCGAAAGACGAGTGTGGCGTCTGCCGACCCCCGACCCTCGGCTTCCTTCCCGCAGATTCTCGACCTGGTTGGGATTCGCAGCTTGCATCGCCGGTGCCAGTCCGAAAACGACGCCGGTAAGTAACGAAATCAGGAAAGCGAAAAAAAGCACTCCGGCACTGACGTTCACCTCGTTGAGCCGTGGAATATCCGCAGGCGCAAGGCTCAGGATGGCATTCTTCAGGAAGAAAACGATAAGCAGGGCGAGTACACCCGAAATCAGAGACAAGAGAGTGCTTTCGGTCAAAAGTTGGCGCGCCAGCCGCGCCCGGCTCGCGCCCATTGTCAAACGAATGGCAATCTCCCGTCGACGTCCGGAAGAGCGCGCCAGAAGAAGGTTGGCAATATTGACGCACGCGATGAGCAGAACAAGTCCCACCGCTCCAAAAAGGATGAACAGTTCCGTGCGCTGCGGACCCACCAGGTCTTCTTTCACCGGAACAAGCCGCACAGCCCATGTCGCAGCGGCAGGATACTCGGTGGGATGCACGCGGCTCAGTTCCGAGATGTAGGCATCCAGCCGCGCTTGTGCCTGTGCAACAGTTAGGCCCGGCTTCAATCGCCCGATCGCGCCCGGAATCATTCGCTGAGATCTTTGCGCTGGAACAGGAAACGGAAGCCCGTTGAAGCCGGTAGCCACCCAGACTTCCACATCCGTATCCAGCGTCCTCCCCGGATGGCGAAATCCTGGCGGCATGACTCCCACAATCGTGTACATGTCGCCATCGAGGCGCATCTTCCGCCCGATGATGTTCGCGTCCGCTCCGTAATTGCTGCGCCAGAAGCCGTCGCTGATCACGACTGGCTCCAGGAATCCCGGAGCGGAATCCTGCGGCGTGTACACCCGCCCGAACTGGGGCTTCGCTCCCAGCAAAGTGAAGTAATCGGGGCTAGTAACGAGACTCTCCGCGCGAACCGTCCGCTGCCCTCCCGCGACTGCCGAATTGCTCGGCGCTACCGCCGAGATGTCCTGAAACACCCCCGAGCGATCTTGCAGATCCCAAAGCTCCGGTGCGGACATGCCCACATCCTGTTCGTTGGGTCCGCGCAGGTCGTCGAACACGCGCACCAGTTGCTCGGATTGCGGGAAGGGCAGTGGCCGCAGCAAAACTCCGTACACCACGCTGAACGTGGCGACATTCGCACCAATCCCCAGCGCCAAAGTCAGCACCGCGACAATCGCGAACCCGGGGCTTTTGAGCAACGTACGGAACGCATAGCGAACGTCTTGGACGAATGAGAACACGAGATCCTCCCCCGGAGCGCCCACCAATCACGAGGCGCGTTAGCCTTTCCGCTCTGACGAGCCAGCCCGCATCGTTGTTACCAAAAAAATTGCCTCAGAAGTGCGCCTGGGGGTCCTCGGCCCACGAATTCACATCGATTAACAAACAATTTAGAAACAGCTGGATGGAAACAGGTAAGTTCGCGGCGTCGTCGCAGAGACCATGTGTGACTCTGTGCAGTTGGCTTTGAATTTCGGGGTGACGGGCGAGTGGCTCAAAGACCCTTGAGTCCAGCCTACAAACCTAAATCCCGCGGAGGGGCAGAGGGCTCGCCTTCCGCCTCTCTATACTTCCGCGGAAAGTGCCGCAGTGATATTCTCACCACCATGGTCACCCCCACAAATGAAACTCCCCTAAACCGGGCCACCCGTCCCAGGCTGCTCCGCTCTGCGGAATGACATAGGCGGACTAACTATGAAGAGGAAAGCCATTCGCTTACTCATATGGGTGCTGGCCCTGATCTGCGTCGTCCCCGTCGCAGCGATGGCTCGGACATTTGTAGTCCGCTGGCAAGCCAAAAATTTCCTTCAAGACGTCATGCATATCCGGGTTGGAGAATCCGATTTCGCAGAATTGCAGAGGCTAGCCAACAAATATCACAGCTACGATGTCCAGGGCAGCCCACGCTGTGATCAGGATC
>Ga0209415_10008077_pt1 | contig 18275 bp, 14 predicted proteins | sample PeaSoiSIISIP2007_FD_187696 | JGI IMG/M metagenome (GOLD analysis project Ga0209415, IMG submission 187696) | Peat soil microbial communities from Weissenstadt, Germany - SII-SIP-2007 (SPAdes) (version 2) | ecosystem: Environmental > Terrestrial > Soil > Wetlands > Peat | place: Germany...
CTGGGGCGTCGCGGCCCTCTTTGCCCCGTTGCTCGGCGTCTGGATTCTCAAGAAGCCCCGGGTGGTCCACTCGGAAGCGCCCGGCCCGATCATCCGCGCTTTCCGACGCTTTCTCATGCTCGCGATGCGGGCGCGCTGGGTCACGGTTCTCGTCACGCTGGGCGTGTTCGGGGCGGCGCTTTACGGCATGCATTTCGTTCCGCAGCAATTCTTCCCGCCCTCGGACCGTCCGGAGCTGCTGGTGGACCTGCAGCTTCCCGAGAACGCGTCGATCTACGCGACCTCGGACCTCTCGGCTCGCGTAGACAAGCTCCTCAAGGACGACAAAGACGTCGACCACTGGAGCACCTATGTCGGGCAAGGCGCCGTCCGGTTCTATTTGCCCCTCAATGTCCAGCTTCCCAACGATTTTTTCGCCCAGCTCGTGGTCGTTACGAAGGGCCTGCAGCAGCGCGAACGCGTGAAGGCGAGGCTCGAAAAGGCGCTGACCGACGAGTTTCCGAACGTCGTCGGGCGCGTCTATCCGCTGGAATTAGGGCCACCGGTCGGATGGCCGCTGCAATATCGGGTGAGCGGACCAGAGCCGGACCAGGTGCGCGCTGTCGCGTCCAGGGTCGCTCAGGAAATCGAATCCGCCCCCGGCGCACAAAACGTCAACTACAACTGGATGGAGCCGGCGCGCACGATCCGGATCCGGGTCGACCAGGACCAGGCCCGCCTCCTAGGGCTGAGCTCCGAGGCTCTGGCCCAGGCGGTAAACAGCGTCGTGACCGGCGTGACGGCCACGCAGCTGCGCAGCGGCATCTATCTCGTCGACGTGCTGGTCCGAGCTTCACCCGAGCAGCGCATGTCGCTGTCGACGATCCGCACGCTTCAGGTGCCGCTGCCGAACGGGCAAACCGTTCCGCTAAGCCAGATCGCCTCCGTCGATTATGGCCAAGAGTATCCTATCGTCTGGCGTCGGGACCGGCTGCCGACTGTGACCGTGCAGGCCGACCTCGCGTCCGGCACACAGGCCGCCACCGTCGTGCAGGCCCTTGGGCCAAAGATCGCGGCCCTGAATGCCACCCTACCGAGCGGGTACCATATCAGTGTCAGCGGAACCGCCGAGGAGAGCCAAAAGGCACAGCTGTCGGTTGCCGCCGTGCTCCCGTTGATGCTTGTCCTCATCCTCACCGTGCTGATGATCCAGCTCCAGGGGTTCAGCCGCCTCTTCCTGGTGCTAAGCGTGGCCCCTCTGGGTCTGATCGGAGTCGTGGCCGCTCTGCTGGTCGCGGATAAGCCCATGGGGTTCGTCGCGCTGCTCGGCGTGCTCGCTCTCACCGGCATGATAGCCCGGAACTCGGTGATCCTCATAGATCAGGTCGAAAAGGAAAAGGCCCAGGGGCGCCACCCATGGGATGCAGTCATCGAGGCTGCCTCGCATCGGTTCCGGCCAATCCTGCTCACGGCCTCTGCCGCAATCCTCGGCATGATCCCGATCGCGCCGACCATCTTCTGGGGTCCGATGGCCTACGCGATCATGGGTGGCCTGGCGGTCGCGACGCTGCTGACGCTCGTGTTCCTTCCCGCCCTCTACGTGGCATGGTTTCGGATCAAGCGGCCTAGCGCAGACGCCAGCCAAATCCCGTATGTCGAGGAAACAGCGACAGTCGCTGTCGCCGGTGAGTAATGCGCCTAGCCGCTGGCGCTTGATACGAAGCGAAGGGAGATGACGATCATGTCCGACCGTGCAATTCAGGTGCAGAAGCCACAGTGCAAGTCGCACAAAGCGCTGGCGCGGCCGCCGTTCGAACAGATCGCTCTGCTGCTGCAGGGCGGCGGCGCGCTCGGTGCCTATCAGGCGGGCGTCTATGAGGCGTTGGCGGAAGCGCACCTTGAGCCGGACTGGGTCGCCGGCATCTCGATCGGCGGCATCAACTCGGCGCTGATCGCCGGCAATCCGCCAGAGCGCCGCGTGGAGAGGCTGCGGCAGTTCTGGGAGCTCGTGACCGCGCATCCGCACTGGCACGTCGCTCATTCATCCGAACGAGGCTCCTTCGGGCCGCAGGGTGACGCCGTACGCGCCCTGGCCAACCAGTTCAGCGCAGGAATCGCTTTGACCCATGGCGCGACGGGGTTCTTTGCCCCGCGTCTGCCGGTTCCGTGGCTGCAGCCCGCAGGGACCGCAGCGGCGACGAGCTATTACGATACGGCCCCGCTCAAGGCCACGCTAGAGCGCCTCATTGATTTCGAGAGGATCAACAACGGCGAGATGCGTTTTAGTGTCGGCGCCGTCAACATCGTGACCGGGAATTTCGTCTATTTCGACAACGCCACCCATACAATCCAGCCGGAGCACGTGATGGCGAGCGGCGCCTTGCCGCCCGGATTTCCTCCGATCGAGATCGACGGCGAATACTACTGGGATGGTGGTCTCGTCTCGAACACGCCCCTGCAATGGGTGGTCGAAAGCGAAACGCGCCGCGACACGCTCGCATTTCAGGTCGATCTCTGGAGCGCACAGGGTTCCATCCCGCGAACCTTGCCGGAAGTCCTGACGCGGCAGAAGGAGATCCAGTATTCGAGCCGCACCCGCGCCAATTCCGACCGGTTCAAGCACGAGCAGAAGCTACGGAATGCGCTGGCGGACCTTCTGCGCAAACTGCCGGAGGACCTGCGCTCAAGTCCAGAATATTCCGTGCTCGAGCCGGTGGCGGACAGGAAGGTCTATAATCTCATACAGCTGATTTACCGTTCCAAACACTACGAAGGTGATTCGAAGGATTACGAGTTCTCGCGCCCCAGCATGCAGGAGCACTGGCGTGCGGGATACCACGACACTATCCGGGCGCTACGCCATCCGGAGGTGCTGCAACGTCCCGCCAGCATCGAGGGCGTCTTCATCTTCGACCTCGCTCGAGATGGCCGTGAATGAATGGATTGATTTCAAGTTATGAGCCGACTCGATATCCGATTTGCGTCGGACTGAGATGATGCCTGAGCCGAGGTGAATGTCCGCTTGCCCTAATTGACCGCCGAAAGCTGTCCAGCCGCTTTCGGCCAATTTGCGCCCATGCCAGTCCTTCAGCCCAGCGGGCCGATGTCTCCGAAGCGGGCAAGCTGGTCATAGAGGCTCGTGACGCAGGTGGGTGGAAACCTGCCGTTCACTCGACCCGTTTGAACGGCGAGGTCGTGCCAGAAACGGAAATGCGCTTCGCAATCGGAACCGAACAAGATGACAGCACCTCGTCCAATGTGTCCACCCGCTCGCCAGAAGGGGCTCCTTTACCGCGCGACGTTGGGGTTTGTGGTAAGCGTTGCGAATGGGGCCGCGACGCCAACACGACCTTACACGAATGGGGTGGACAGCATCCTCTTGGGGTGATGGAATTGTCATTCCAGAATTCGCATCACCGGGAGGCTCGCTTGGCGGCGCAAGTATCGCATTCCATAAAACTCGGCGACTACACGGTGACGGCCTTCAGCGACGGGCTATTCGAGACCACGATCGACGTGACCGTGAATGTCGATAAGACTCTGACCCAGGCGCTTTCCGGCAAGAGCCTTACCGATCCCGTCTATCTGTCGGTGAATGCCTTTCTGGTGGAGGGGCGCGGCATACGCGCGCTGGTCGACGCGGGGTCGGGCAATACCATGGGGCCCGAACTTGGCAAGCTGCCGAACAACCTGCGCGCCGCAGGCGTTACGCTCGGGTCGATCACCCATGTGCTGCTGACGCATATTCATCCTGATCATTCCAACGGCCTGATCGATGGCCAGGGCAAGGCATGGTATCCGAATGCCGAGCTCGTCGTGCAGGATGCGGAGATCAAATTTTGGTGCGAGCGCGATCTCTCCCAGGCGGCGCACGAGCGCCAGCGCACCAACATGATCCGCGCGAGGGCGGCGTTCGCGCCTTACGCAAAGCGCACGACACGCATCGAGAATCGGGAATTTCTACCGGGCATTCACGCGCAGATGTCGCCTGGCCACACGCCCGGCCACAACACCTGGATAATCGAAGGCGACGGGAAGAGCCTGATGATATGGGGCGACACGATCCACATGGCATTCCTGCAACTGGCCCGGCCCGACATCGCCTTCGTGTTCGACGTCGATCCCGAGCAGGCGGTGAAGTCGCGTCTGCGATTGCTCGATCAGGTCTCATCCGACCGGATCCGCATAGCCGGGATGCATCTCGACTTTCCCGGCTACGGCTTTGTATCGCGCCGCGACGGGCGCTATTTCATCGAGGCGAACTAGGCGTTGGCCGGCTGCATCGGGCCGATCGTGCCGGCCATCAGCGCTTCCCCTGAGGGCGCCTTTCGACGACCGTCAATTCTTGCGCCGAAGGCCGCTCGCGCGATCGCTTAGATCAGTTGTCCATCGTCTTGGCGGATTATTGACGCACCGGGGTGCGACCGGTAACGTGAAATCGAGGTCGCGGGGGATCGTATGCGGGGCATCAACGTGGGCGCTGTCACGGGGCGCCTCTCCGCATTGGATCTGGCAAAAGACTGGTGCGTGCGGTCGACTCAATTCGTGGCGTCCGCCGGCGTGCTCGCGATGATGGTCACCGCGTTTCTGACCTTGGCGGACGCAGCCTCGCGCGCGGTTTTCTCGCAATCTCTCACCGCGCTCAACGAGATCGTCTTGCTGACTTTTTCGGTCGCGGTCACCGCGACTATTCCGGCCGGTCTCGCGCGGCAGGTGGATCTGAAGATCGATATTCTCGGGCGCTGGCTGACCGGTTGGCTCGCCGCATGGTTCGACGCACTGGGCGCGTTTCTGCTGCTCGGCTTCTACGCGCTCCTGTCCTGGCGGCTTTTCGCGTTCGCCCTGTCCGAAGCCATCTTCACGCGAAAGACCATGTTTCTCGGCTTGTCGGTCGCGCCTTCGGTCTTCGGCGCCGCCGCCATCCTGGCTTTCGCCTCGATCGTGCAAACCGTGATGCTCGCCTGCGCGGTGCGCGACGCCCTGTCGGATGCGCCCTACGCCAAGCCGGAGAAGAACCGGCGGCCCCATCCGGTCTTTGCCGCGATGTATCTGGCGGTCGCGCTCGCGATGCTGCTCCTCACGCTGTGGGGCGTCGTGGAGTTCGGCGCCCTCTCGCGCTGGATGAACGCGCACACGATGGCCGGCGTGCTTTATGCCTTCCTCGCGATGTGGGTCCTTATGCTGGCGCATATTCCGTTGGCGGCGCTCATGGGCGTCATCGGGGTCGGCGGCGCAGCGGTCTATATCGGGGTCAACCCGGCGCTCGGCGGGTTCGCCACCGCGACCTGGGGCTTCATCTCCAATCCGCAGGTCGTGACACTGCCGCTGTTCCTGATGATGGGCAGCTTCGCCTCGGTCGCGGGACTTGCCGAGGACGCCTACCAGCTCGGCAACGCGCTGCTGGGCCGGCTGCGCGGCGGCTTGGCATTGGCGACCATTACCGGCTGCGCCGCGTTCGGCGCGATGACCGGGTCCTCGGTCGCGACCGCCGCGACCATCGGCAGAGTGGCCTTGCCCGAGATGCGGCGGCGCGGCTATTCGGCCGCACTCTCGACCGGCGTGTGCGCGGCCGGCGGCACGATCGGCGCGCTCGTACCGCCGTCGAGCCCGCTCATCATCTTCGCCTTGATGGCGGATGCCTCGGTCGCGCGGCTCTTCATCGGCGCGCTCGTGCCTGCGGCGCTCGCCATGGCCCTCTACATGGCGACAGTCAATCTCTACGTGCGCATCGTGCCGTCGGCGGCGCCGCAACGTTCGCGCAGCGACCGTGGCGAGATCCGCGCCGCGCTCTGGCGCTGCCGCGCCACGGGCGCGCTCGTTGTGACGGTGCTGGGCGGCCTCTATCTCGGCATCTTCACGGATACGGAATCGGCGGCGGCGGGGGCGCTCGGCTCCTTTCTCGTCGCGGTCGGCCGCGGCAAGCTGCGCGGCGGCGCGCTGTGGCGCGTCTTCGCCCAGGTGACGGCGACGACGGCGATGATGTACGGCATCATCTTCGGCGCCAATATCCTCGCCTTGTTCGTCGGGCTTACGGGGCTGACCGAGAAATCGCTGGCGGTCGTCAACCAATTCCAGCTGTCGCCGATGACCTTCGTGATTGTGCTGCTGATCGGCTTCCTGGTGATGGGATCGATCATCGAATCCTGGACGATCCTGGTGCTCACCGTGCCCTTCGTCACGCCGATTGTCACCGGCATGGGGTTCGACATCACTTGGTGGGGCATTCTGATGGCTTGCGTCGTCGAGACTGGACTCATTCATCCACCTTTCGGCATCAACGTCTTCGTGCTCAAAGACATCGTTCCCGATGTGCCGATCGGGACGATCTATCGCGGCCTCATTCCGTTCGTGGCGGCCGACCTGGTCAAGCTGGCGCTCCTGGTCGCGTTTCCAGGGCTGACGCTGTGGCTCGTTGGAACGATGTGAGGCTCGTAGAAGAAGGGGAGAGGGAACGATGGGACAGAGGGCATGGTTTGCCGCGCTCGTTGCGGCTGCGCTTGCGGGCAGCGTCGGGCCGTCGGCGGCCGACGAGACGACGCTCATCTTCGGAACCGGTTCGACGCCCGGGGTGCCCATCTACAACGAGATCTACGTGCCCTGGACGGCGGCGGTGAATGCCGCGGGAAAAGGCGTGATCCATATCGATCAGCGCGACGGCCAAGTTATCCTCAATTCCAGCAATTTCTACAACCAGGTCACGAACGACGTGGTGCAAATCGCGTTCGGCGCGCTCGATTACGTTGTCGGCAAGTTCCCGCTCATGAGCCTCACCGCGCTGCCGGAAGAGTATGGCAGCTCCGAGGTCGCATCGGTCACGTTCTGGCGCCTCTACAAGTCTGGCGCGCTCGATTCCGAATTCAACGATGTGGTGCCGCTCTACGTGATGACCTACCCGCCGCAGTGGTTCTCGTTTCGCAAGCCCCTTCCCGACCCCAACAATCTGCGGGGCCTGAAGATCGTGCCGACGAGCAAGGTGGGCGCCGAGATGATTCAGCTCCTCGGCGCCGATCCGGTTACCATGACCTACCAGGAGACCTATTCGGCGCTGCAGCGCGGCACGATCGACGGCATCTCGTTCCCGATGGCGGGAATCTTGTCGCAGAATTTCGGCGACCTCACCTCGGCGCACCTGGCGCTCGGTCTTGGCACCACGAGCAGCATGGTGTTCATGACCAAGGCGCGGTTCGACGCGCTCTCGCCGGAAGCGCGCAAGATTCTCGTCGACAATTCCGGCGAGGCGATGAGCCGCAAGCAAGGCGCACTCTTCGACCGGCTGACCAAGGACGCGGTCGCGAAATTTGGCGCCGATCCCAAACATTCGATCGTGCAGCCGCCGCAACCGCTGCTCGACCGGTTCGCAAAGATCCAGACGCAGGTCGAATCCGAATGGGTTGCGGCCGGTCCCGGACGCGAAAAAGTGCTGAGCCAATACAAGGAAATCCTGGCCCACGCGAAGGCGGGCCAGTGAGCGGTACCGGCGCGAGACGTGCAGGCGAGTCAAGGAGGAGACCATGACCGCGAATGGCGAATATGGCTTCAAGCATGCGTACCAGGGTTTTCCGCTCAACGCCTGGTATGTCGCTGCCTTTTCGCACGAACTCGGCGACAAGCCGCTGGTCCGGCGCATCTGCGGCGACCTCGTGGTGATGTTCCGGACGGCGAATGGCGAAGCGGTCGCGTTGCTCGACCGCTGCCCGCACCGGGCGACGCCGCTCTCGATGGGCACGGTGGTCGGAAACGCGATCCAATGCGGCTATCACGGCATGGAATTCGGCCCCGGGGGGAAATGCGTGAAGATTCCGTCCCAGGCCCGGATTCCCGAACGCATGAAGGCGCGGGCTTATCCGATCGCCGAGATCTGGAAATGGATCTGGATCTGGCCCGGCGACCCCGAGAAGGCCGATCCTGCCCTCATTCCGGATCATCACGAATTGAAGCTCACCGACAAATCGTGGAATGCGATGCCGCAATTCATCGTGCCGATGAGCGGCAGCGCCGAGATGCTGCACGAGAACCTGCTCGACACCACTCACATCACCTTCCTGCACAAGGGCGCGTTCGATTCGGGCGGCATGGCGACCACCGAGCCGAAGATGGAAATCAAGGGCAATGCCATCCGGGTCTGGCGCGAGCTCGAGGAAACCGCGACCGCGATGACGGCGCGAAGCTTCGAGATCGTCGAGGGCGTGACCTATAAGCGCAGCCTCATCACCGAGGCGCGCGTGCCGCACCTCGAGATCGTCAGCAACGTTTTCGAAGACCCGGCGGGCCGCGAGGCGACGCGCATCCGCACCTCGGTCATCGCGGTGACGCCCGGAGGCCCGCAGCTCTGCTACCAGATCAACACGCTGGTGACCAACTACGGCTCGCTCCGGACGATGCAGTTCAAAAGCGCAGAGGCGCAGCAAATGATCGAGCGCGTCAAGGGCGTGATCCACCAGGACCGCGACATGATCGGCGCCATCCAGGCCAACTATGCCGAAGCCGGCGACGAGATCGGCGAAGTGAGCGTGCACGCGGACAAGGCGGCGCTGGAATTCCGGCGCAAGATGGTCGAAATGATCAACGCCGAGCGCAACGCCGCGGCCGCGCGAGCGACGCGGTCGGCCGGCTGAACGCGGAGAGGAGGGCAGGTCTTGGATCGACAATCGATGCCGCAATCCCCGGGCGCGCCGGACCGCATGGAGGGCATGGTGCCGGGCGTGAAGGCCGGCGGGTTCCTGTTCCTCTCCGCGATTCGCGGACGCGATCCCAAGGCCCCCGGACACGGCGGCATGGTCGAGGACCCACTCGAGCAGGCGCGGCAGGCGCTCAGGAATCTGGAGGCCGTGCTGGCCGGATCTGGCGCGACCCTCAAGCATGTCGTCAAGGTGACGCTCTACCTGCACGACCTCGACCGCCGCAAGGAGTTTCATCAGGCCTGGATGGAGTTCTTTCCGACCGATCCGCCGGCGCGCATTGCGGTGGGCGTCGCGGACGCCAACGCTTCGCCCGGCGGCAAAGCGCATTACGCGCTCGACGTCATCGCGCTGGCGCCGTGACGTGCCGGCAGGACGATGAGCACATGCTCAGCTATCAGTCCGACGGCCAGGTCCGAAGCGACTTCATAGAAGCCCTCAGCCGCCTGAAGTAGGAGCCGCGCCGAGGATGGGAACGCCAGGTCCATGAATCGCATGCGACTCGAAGTCGCCGCAATCGACAGACTTACGCCCACCATCAAGCGCTTCAGCTTCGCGGCGGCGGACGGTGCAACGCTTCCCGCAAGGGAAGCAGGCGCGCATCTCGTGTTCGAGCTCGGGAATGGCCTGCGCAACTCCTATTCGCTCGCCAACAATCCATCCGAACGCGATCGCTACGTCACGGCCGTCCTGCGCGAGGCGCACGGCAAGGGCGGCTCCGCGTATCTGCACGACCAAGTGGAAATCGGGTCGGTGCTATGGGCCAACGGTCCCAACAAAAATTTCCGCTCGCGTCGCACGCGAGGTCGCCTCTCCTGATTGCAGGCGGGATCGGCATCACGCCGTTGCTGGCGATGGGCTATCGCTTGCGGCACTTGCGAGCCGATTTCCATCTCCATTACAGCACCAGGTCGCCGCCCGAGACCGCCTTCCTGCCGGAAGTGATGGCGGTCTTTGCGGGCCGGCTGACGATGCACCACGATGGCAGGGAACCGGCGAAGGGCATCGATCTCACGGCGGTGCTGAAGACTCCCGCGCCGGAACAGCATCTCTATATCTGCGGTCCGCCGGGCCTTCTCGATGCCGCCCGCGCCGCAGCAAGCCACTGGCCGGCCGGAACCGTGCATTACGAACTGTTCACGTCGACGCGCGCGCCCAACGAGATCGCCGCCCTCCGCGAGGAGGCAGGCGACGAAAGCTTCGTTGTCGAGCTGCGGAAAAGCGGCCTTACGCTGACCGTGCCGGCGGGCCGGTCGATCCTCAAAGTATTATTGGATCACAAGATCGACATTCTCTACGCCTGCGAGGAGGGGGTGGTGCGGCAACTGCAAGACCCGCTGTCTCGGGGGCAAGGTCGACCACCGCGACGAATATCTGAGCGACGCCGAGCGCGAACACTACCTCCAGGTCTGTATCTCGCGAGCGGCACCCGGCGAACGCAAACTCGTTCTCGACCTGTGATCGGCGGCGCCGCTACTCCTCGTCGGGCCCCATTTTTTGGCGCAATAGCTCGGCATGTCCTGCAGCGCGGCGATCGTGGTCGCGCCGTCGCGCGGCACTTAGGCGGAGACAAGGCGGTCATAGTGCGATCGGTCCTTGATCGGTGTATTCTGCATCAGGATGCCGGCAATCTCGTTGCGCCCTTCGGGGGATCTTGTGGGTGTCATAGTGATAGCGCGCCGCGCAGATCGACGGTGACGAAGCGCCCGCCGATTGCGGGCGACTTCTCGATGAAGGAGGGGCCGAACTGCATCAGCACAACGCTGAGGTGTCCAGGCACCGATTGCCGCTGCCGAGTCGGTGACGGTGTCAATATAGGCCGAGGACGCGCGCACGGTTTACTGCGATCGCGTGGCATCTAAATTGAACAAGCACCTCAGAGAGGTGGCGCCCATTAGCGCGAGCAACGACGTCGTGCGTGCGGTTGGCGCGGCCGTAGCGGCGGAGCTACATCGGCGCGGCTTCACGATTGGCCCCAACGCGGTCCTTGTCGACATTGCAGTGCGTCGGTTCTACAACAATTTTAATGTCGGCTTTCTCTTTGGAGATGCGGTGGCCGACTTCGATGCAGATGTCGCGGTACGCGAGGCCGATGGGGGCATGACGCTTTCGAAGCACTATTTCGCCCAAGGCACAATTGAGAACGTATTTATCATGACCGGGAACAACGTACGTGAAGCATTGATTGTCGACAGCAAGCTCGGCGCGGGTACAACCTTCCGGCTCTGCCTGCCGCGCACCATCGAAAGCGCGCCGGCATCCGAGGCCAAAACGGACGAACCAGTGCGGGGCGGCGCCGAGACGATCATGGTGGTCGAGGACAACCCGGCGCTGCGGCGGATCGTCGCGAAACAACTGGCGGAGCTCGGCTATCGGGTGATCCCAGCCGAGAACGCCATGGCCGCGCTGGCCGCGTTCGACGCCGCCCAGGACATCGACCTGCTGCTGACCGGCGTGGTGATGCCGGGCGCTGTGGATGGCACCGAGCTGGCGCATAAGCTGAGGGCGCGACAGCCGCAGCTCAAGGTCCTGCTGACATCGGGCTTTGCTACGGCCCGCGTCGGCGAAACCAGCCGCGAACTTAATTCGCCTTTGCTCAGCAAGCCCTATCGCAAAACCGAGTTGGCTCGAGCGGTTCGCAAGATTCTCGACGCATGAGTCCACATCTCATTTGCGGCATCGCCGCCCCGGGACGATGACGCCGACCGACGCCGCGCTGATGGCGTGGACGCCAGTCGAGGCGGGTTGCCACTTGACAGCAATGGGGTCTTTCGCGGGGTCGTATTGAGCAGCGTCACAAATGCCAGCGATCCCGTTGTGGTAGAAGAAACACTCGCGGACCCGCTTGCCGTTAATCGTGCCTCTCGGAGCTTTGTTGACTTTGTTCTGCGCGCCGAGCCCGCCTCATTCATCGCGGTTCGAATCTCCGCGTCAGATTTCGGGCGCCGGGCGTGTTTGCGGGTGGCGCCCGAGGCGCATTAATCCGGGGTTTGCGGAATTATTGGCAGCGTGGGTGAGCGCGAGCGCGAACGGCAGAGCGAGGACAAGGAGGATTGCGCGGACGCGGGCCATCATCGATCACAGGGGCCTTTCTCATCGGTCGCATCGTCGGTGCCGCCAAGGCCCATCACGCCGAGATGGCGCGCGCGCAGCGCTACCTCAAAGATGTCGATTGATGCCAGCACCGCGGCTTCCGTCGGGCGCGAGTTCGGCGTGCATCACAGGCTCGCAGACACCCACTGCCACAGCACCGGGTCCGGCCACAACACGCCCATGAGGCGATCGAGCAGCACCAGAGACACGATCGCCACGACTGCTCCGGCGGAAGCGCTGGCGATCCAGCGCACGCGCCCCTCGCTCATCATCAGCGGGAACGCGACCGCGAACGCGATCACGGCGTATTGCAGCCCGATCGTCGTGCTGAGGATGATGAGCGCGGCAATGAATGCCGCGATGATCGCGGCGGTTCTGCCGGCTCCCGTCACGCTCAGGCTGCGCAGGCCGATATCCATGATCTCGCCCGAGGCCGAGCGTCGTAGGAAGACCAGCAGGATCGTCAGCAGCGCCACGATCGGCACGCCGGTCAGGAGGGGCAGGAAGCGGGCCCGCGCGGGGAACCCGAGCGAAATCCCGATCGCGGCCAGGACGATGGCCAGGACAGCAAGCGCGAACCAATGCTCGAGTTTCCAGGATTTTCCCGAGCGTGGCGGATGAGCGGCCGCGGCGGCGGGCACTTTCGGAACGGCCTCATCCTTGCCGCCGAAGCGCAGCAGGACAAAGACGGTGGCGATGGTAGTTGCGATGAGCACGACGGTGATGGGCCGGGTGATGAAGGCGATCGCGCCATAGGCCGATAGCGCGCTCTGGAGGTTCTGCTCGATGATCGAGCCGAGGATGAACCCCAGAATCAGCGGCGGCCGCGGCCATTTGAACGCCTTCATGGCGAGGCCGATCGGCGTGAAGAGGAGCAGGACGACGATCCCCGACCATCCCTCCGATGCCTGGAAGGCCGAAAGAAACGATAACGGTATGATGACCGACCCGATCACGACGTAGGGAATGAGCGTGAGCTTTGCGAGCTGGCCGGTCAACAGCAGCCCGATCATCGTGACCAGAAGATTGCCGATGCCGAAGCTGACGGCCAGCATGATGGTGATGTCGGCGTGACGGCCAAGCATCTGTGGTCCAGGCGCGATGCCGTAGGCGAGCATCGCCGCCAGCACGAAGATCCAGGCGATCCCGGCGGGCACGCCGAAGGCCAGGGTCGGGATTGCCTGGCCGCCCTCCTTGGAGTTCTGCGCTGCCTCGGCGAAGATCACGCCTTCGATCGAGCCCTTGCCGAATTGCGATTTGTCCTTGGTCAGGGCGACGCCGACCGCATAGGACAGCCAGTCGATGACGGCGCTGCCGAGCCCCGGGACCATCCCGAAGAAGACGCCGATGATCGAATGGCGGACGGTGATGCGCCAATGGCGCAAGCCCTCGAGCGCGCCGGCGAACACTTCGCGATTCGAGATGACGGCCGTGTCCTTGGCGGCCACGGCCTGGCGGGTGACGCAGAGATCGAGGACCTCCGGCAGGGCGAAGATGCCGAGCATCACCGAGATGAGCGGCAGGCCCTCGATCAGACTCAGTGAGCCGAAGGTGAAGCGTTCGGTCGCCGTTCCCTGATGTGTGCCGACGGTGCTCAGCAGGATGCCGAGAAGACCGGCGGTGATGCCTTTCAGCATCGCGCCGCGGCTCAGCATCGATACCATCGCCACGCCGAACATCGCCATGGCGGCGATCTCGGCATAGCTGAAATTGAGAATGAAGGGCCGGATGATGGGAATGACGATGACGAGCGCCACCGCTCCGACGAGCCCGCCCACTGCCGATACCGAGTAGATCGTCCCCAGCGTCCGCGCCGCAAGCCCGCGCCGCGCCAGCTGATGGCCTTCGAGAAAGGTCACCTGCGTCGCGACGCCGGGATAGCCCATGAGCACTGCCGGGATCGTGTCGAGCGTGTTCGCGACCCCGCCGATGGTGGCGAGGAGGACAATCCCAATCAGCGGATCGTTGATGGAGAGCACCACGAACGGAACCGCGATCGCCAGCATGAGAGGCGTGCCGACGCCGGGGATGATGCCCAGGACCGCGGAGGCCACGCCCGCAAGCACGGCGCCCCAATAGCTTAAGGTCCCGAGATGGGCGAGGCCGGCGGTGATGGTTTGAAGCACCAGGGGCTCTCGGATGCCGCGGCTAGAACCGCGCCTTGGCCCAGTCGATCCATCCCTCGTACTGCTTGGCGCTCTGGCCATATTGCCTGACCAGGGCCCGCAGGTTTGGCTCGATCTTGTCGCCGAGCGTGACATTGACGGGCTCGCCCATGATCTCTTCGAGCTTGGCGCGGAAATCCTTGTTTGCCAGCAACGCGACATAGGATTGGCGCAGCGCGTCGATCACGGGATCGGGCGTGCCGGGCGGGGCCATGAAGATCTTGCCGTAGCCCGCATCGACCTCGGCGAAGACGTCATAAAGCTTTTTCTGCTCGGCGTCCTTGAGAAGGTCGGTGACATAAGGCACGTCGGGCGGGGGCAATTCGGCATTGGGGCCGATCTTGATATCCGAAGGGCCGAGATTGCCCCAGGCGCGCACCGTGCCGTCCTTCAGCCAGCCGGGGCGGATGAACGGCAGCGAGTACCAGGGACCGCCGCCGCCGCCAGCGAGATAGCCGTCGATGTCGTTGCGCTCGAGCCCGATGAGGGCTTGCGAGGTGCCGTTGACGCCGGAGACGAACTTCACCGGCACGTCGAGCCATTGCGACATGGCGGCGATGCGCATGGCGAAGCCGGAATCGGGCCGGATCGCGCCGATGCGCATCACCGTCTTGCCGCCGACATTCTCGCGCAGGGTCTTATAGGGAAAGTCCTTGTTCACCATGAGAATGCTGCTCGAGCCGTTGTGCGACCCGATGATGCGCATCTCGGCGACGTTGAATTTCGCCTGCGCGTCGATGAATTGCTCGACCACATAGGAGGACGCGGTGAGCTCGAGGGTGAGGCCGTCGGGTTTGCTCTCGTAGAGCAGATTGGTGGCCGCGATGTCGGGCGTGATGTTGCTCACCGTGACCCGCGGCTTGCCGGGAATGAAGTCGCCCCACTGCGCCGCGAAGTGGCGGGCCTGGATGTCGGTACCGCCGCCGGCGCGAAAGCCGACGATGATGCGGATGGTCTTGCCCGCGAAATAGGCCGCGGGATCGAATTTCCCGCTGGGCTGGTCCGTCGCCCAGGCCCCGCTGGCGAGCACGACGGCCGCCACGATGCCGGCGGCCAGCGCCCGCAGAACGGTCCTCATGACGTCCCTCCCCGAGCGCTCAAACGGGCACCGTCTTGGCGACATGACCCGTCGGATAGGTCATCGCGATGCTCTTCTCGAAATTGGTGTCGATGATCCGGTCGGAATCGCGGAACACGCCCATCGGGTCCTCGCCGCGCTGCACCTTCTCGATCTCCTCGAACATGGTGCGGCGCAGGAGCGCCACGCCCTTGTCGGACGCGCCGAGATGCTCCTTGGTGCGGTCCGCGATCACGCCCTGCGTCTCCCACATGACCACGTCCTCGGAGAGCGGCCAGCCGTGCTTCGGGAGCTTGGCGAATTTGGCGAAAGGGTGGACAGCGTCGGGCGGATACTTGAACGGCGCGAGATACTCGACTTCGATTTCTGCGCTCGGCGGGTTCATCTGCTTGAAGTCGAGGACCCAGTGGTTGGTGTGCTCGTCGTCGATCGGCGTGCGCATCCAGATCGACGAGCGGGTGCGCAGCCAAAGCGGGAAGATCATCGGGTGCTCGTCGACCGTGCCGCCGTGATAGGTGCGGCGTTTCATGATGCCGTATTCGGTCTTGTAGTACTCGCTGCTGACGATGTCGTCGATATAGCCGCGGGTCGAGTCCGCGGGTTTGTATTTCGCGGTGGGCGGCTCTTGATGGAGGAGCTGGAGATGCGTCGAATCGACGGAGTTCTCGGCGGCGACGAACCAGTTGCAGTCGAGCCGGGGATAGGCGGTGATGCGATGCCGGCCGTCGCGCCGCATGAAGATATCGTATTTCGGCAGCACCGGCGCGGGCTTGGGACCCATATAGGTCCAATAGAACCCCATGAACTTTTGCACCGGATAAGCGGTCGTCGTGACCGTCTGCTGGAGGTGGTCGTTCTGCTCCGCCGGCGTCGCGAGGACAGTGCCGAAGCAGTCGATCAGCCAGCCGTGATAGGCGCACGAGATGCCGCGTTTCTCGACCCGGCCGTAATAGAGCGAAGCGCCCCGATGGGGGCAGCGGTCGGCGATGAGCCCGGCCCGTCCGCTCTTGTCAAGGAAGAGCAGCAGGTTCTCGCCCATCACGCGGACCAGCTTGGTCGGCTCCTCGGGCGTCAATTCCTGTGCGAGCGCGACCGGATGCCAGTATCGACGCAGCAGTTCGCCGCCCGGCGTGTCGGGCCCGACCTGCGTGAGAATCCTGTTCTGCTCTTCCGTCAGCATTCGGCCTCTCCCTTTACAGCGTCTGCGGACCATAAAGACCTTGCCACGGGCTTTCCATGAGAATCATCGATGATATGCTATCGAAGGGGATATCATCCATGATCTTCTTCCTCACTGGGGGGCGCAATGCTGAGAATCGGGATCGTCGGGCTCGGCAATGCCGCAAGCATGATCTTGCCGGCTTTGAAGGGAAGCCGCGACGCTGTGCTCGCGGGCGCCGCCGACACCAGAGCCGAGGCGCGCGCGCAACTGCAGGATACCTATGGCGTACCGGCCTTTGAATCCGTGAGTGACTTGGTGCGCGGCGAGTGCGACGCCGTATGGATCGCGACGCCAAACCAGTTTCACGCCGAGCAAGCCATCGTCGCGGCGGAAGCCGGCAAGCATGTGATCTGCGAGAAGCCGATGGCCTTGAGCCTCGCGGAATGCGACCGGATGATCGCCGCCGCCGCCGCCAACAAGGTCAAGCTGCTGCTGGGCCATTCCAAGCTGATGCAGGCGCCGGTGCGCAAGATGCGCGAGATCCTGGATAGCGGAACGTTGGGCCAGGTGTTGCAGATCGCAACCTGGAACTACAACGATTGGCTGCAGCGGCCGCGCCTCGCGGCGGAGGTCGACACCGACCAAGGGGGCGGCATCTGCTACCGCCAGGCGCCGCACCAGGTCGATATCGTGCGCTACCTCATAGGCCGTCCGGCGCGGTCGATCCGCGCGGTCGTCAATCGCGCCGAACGGCATTTCCCCACCGAGGGCAATTACACGGCCCTCGTCGCGTTCGAGGGCGGCGCGGCGGCGAGCCTCGTCTACAACGCCTACGGTTATTTCGACGTGACGGAGCTGACCTGGGGCGTCGGCGAAGGGGGGCAGGTGCAAAAGCCGCGCTATGGGCGCAAGCGCGCAACCGGCCCGGTCTCGCCCGAGGTCCGCTATGGGCGGCGCGAGGCCGCAGCCCCGGCGGACCGTCACGAGCCCTTCTACGGCCTCACCGTCGTCTCCTGCGAACGCGGCGTCCTTAGGCAATCGCCCGACGGCGTGTTCGTCTATGACGAAACCGGATGCCGCGAGATCGCCTGCGATCGTGGAACGGCCATCCATCGCGATGTTGCGGAGCTCGCCGCCGCCATCGCCGAGGATCGCGCGCCGTTTCCCGACGGGCAGTGGGGAAAAGCAACTCTTGAAGTCTGCCTTGCGCTGCTCGAGAGCGCGCGAGGCGCCACGGAAATGCGGCTCGTCCACCAGGGCTGAGGCGCCTACTCGGCGGCGGGCTTGGCGATCCGGCGTGAGCGCTTTCCAGCGTCCATGGCCTTTCGGCCGTTGAGGATGGTTTCCGCGACATGCTCCTGCAGCCGCGTGACGAGGTGAACGGCACGATCGACGTCGCGCGCGACGATGGCTTCGACGATCGAGCGCAGCATCGGCTCGGGCTCGTTGGTCTCGAACTTCGATTTCATCACCAGCCAGAAGAAGCGGTCGCTTTCGTGCAGCAGCCGCAACCCAAATTCGACGAGCCAACGCGAGCCGCATCCTGAGAACAGGGCGGTGTAGAATTCGTGAAGGCGAGTGATGAAATTCGGGTTGAGGCGGAACAGCTCCTTGTCCGTCGACCAGGGCGTCTTGGTCAGACGATGGAAGGCGACGACCACACCTTCTTCCCAAGCGCCATCGCCGGTGGTGATCGCCTCGCGCATCAGGAAGGCGAAGAATTTCGTCCGGGTGCGGAACAGCTCGATGAGCTCGGCCTCGTCGAGCTCGACAACATAGAACCCGCGCAGATCGCGAAACGCGACGAGACCTTCCGAGCTGAGCCGGTTCAAGGCCTCCCGCACCGGGGTGGCGCCGGCGCCGAACCGGTCGCCCATCGCATCGATGGCGAGCTTCTGCCCGGGAACAAGCTCGCCTCCGAGGATGGCCTCGCGCAGGCGCGCGCAGACCTTCGTCGCGGTCGTCCGAATGGAGCGAGGGTCGTCAGGCGCCACTCTTGTAGTCGAGCCGGAGCGGCACCGCTTGTCAATCGGCGCCGGGTAATGTCTCATGTGTGGATGGCCCCCGGCATGCAAGGACTTTCGGAGCGTGATGGCAAGGACGTGGTCGCTTGCGGTCAT
>Ga0209415_10008078_pt1 | contig 18275 bp, 12 predicted proteins | sample PeaSoiSIISIP2007_FD_187696 | JGI IMG/M metagenome (GOLD analysis project Ga0209415, IMG submission 187696) | Peat soil microbial communities from Weissenstadt, Germany - SII-SIP-2007 (SPAdes) (version 2) | ecosystem: Environmental > Terrestrial > Soil > Wetlands > Peat | place: Germany...
AGGTCGAGGAGCTCCTTGTAGTGGTTGCGGATCGTCACGGGCGTGACGTTCGCGACCGCCGCGATCCGGTCCTGGCTGCGAGGCTCGCCCATCAGGTTCGAGGCGATGTAGATGATGGTCGCGAGGATCCCGTTCGGGAGCACGCCGCTGGTGGAGTAGACCTGTTCGACCTGCTCCAAGAGCGAGAGGACCTTCTGGCGGACCTCCTTGGACAAGTTCAGGTCCTGCGTGAAGCGGACCAGATAGTCCCGGGGCTCGACCGGCTTCAGTCCCAGCTTGAGCTCGCGTGCCAGGAGCGTATAGGCGCGTCCGACTTCGATCTTCGTGGCTTTGGAGTGCGCGATGATCTCCTTCATCGTGCGCGGAACGTGGCACTGACGGCAGGCCGCGTAGACGCTCGCAGCCACGAGGGCCACGATCTTCTTTCCGCGGGTCGCCTTGTGTTCCAGGGCCCGGCGGTAAATGTAGGTCGCGGACTCCTTGACCTCGCGCGAGAGCCCGAGCACGCCGGCGAGACGGTTCAGCTCGCCGAGAGCGACCACGAGGTTGCGTTGATGCGTGCGAGCCGCCCGCAGCCGGTGGTTGAGCTTCCGCAGATGGTAGAACTTGAGCGAGGTGTTGCGGGAGAGCGAATTGCCCTGGAAGTCGCGAGTGGGCACGCCGATCTCGCTGAACAGGCCCTTGTCGGGCATGAGCGGCGAGATGACGGGGCCCCAGCCGCGAGCTTCACGTCCGGTATCCTCCTTCGACCCGCGCTGTCCACGGTCGCTGACGAGCGCGCTCTGGTCGACGACCAGACCGCAGTCCGCGCAGACGATCTCCCCGCGGATCTCGTCACGAATGAGGTGGGAAGAGCCGCAATTGGGGCAGGCGTCGGTCGCCGGCTTCGCCGAGGCCACCACGGAGGGAGCCGTCGGCGAGGAGCGGGAGGGAGCCCGGGAACTGTTCGAGCGGGACCGAGAGCTCACCGAGGACGCAGAGGTGGACTTCATAGCTTCTACGGTCGGGTAGGGGTGTCCTGTATATATAAGCTCGGCCAGCTTCTGTCTGATTTGTAACTTACATTTGCTACACCATGCGCCGGTATAGCATGCCGTTGTAGCGTTTCCCCTGTTAGATCGCCGTGTTGTTTCATGCCGTCGAGGTCAATCAAACTGCGCGACGGACGTCCCCGGAACCTTCCCCGCTCTCCAGGGTCGCGCTCTTCGGGTTCGGGTGGATTTTTTCCTTTCATTCCCCTCGATCAGGTGCGGGTTCCCGGAGGGGTGGGTGGCGGGGTTAGGTTTCCACACCGTGGGCGACGGCCTCGAGGAACGGGAGGGAATCCACGGGCGAGCGGCGAGTCACGCGGCTGTGGCCGTGAAAACGCAGCCTCGGGTGGCGTGCTTGGTCGGGTCGGGCTTCGAGACCTCCCAGTGGTGGCCGAGACGGGATTCCAGCACCGATCGCAGGAGCTGCGGGCACATCATTCGCCCGATCTCCGGAGAGTGGGGGGTGCAGGCGAAGCAAGCGGTTACCTGCAGCGTGAGGGGCTGGGCCTTCACCATCTTGAGGTGGCCGAGCGTGTGCGTCTCGTAGTACTCCGAAAGGGAGGCCGCGACGGTGGCCGGCGTCTGCCCTTCGACCTGAAGAGCGATCTCGCGGCCCAACTGGCGTGCGATCGTCTCGATGAGCTCGGGCAGATGCAATTGGAACTCCTTCACGCCCGACGCCCGCATTCCGAGCTTGGCGATCTCTTTGAGCCGCTGGAACGGGACCGCCTCCTTGCCCGAGATCACGGGGAGCACCGCCGCGAGGGGATTCTCGAGCTCCACGAACCGGGCCTCTGAGCGGGTCGCGGGGGCCCACACGCGCCGGTAGTTGTCCCGCGCGAGGTGGACGAACATCGGAGCGGAGGACCAGAGCGCGACCTGTTCGTCCGTGGTGGGCCCGAATTCGTCGTCCCCCGATACATACACGAGCGCACCGAGGCGGTCGATGACAACGGCCCGGTTGACGACGGGGCTCGCAGAGTGGCGCAGCTCGGAGAACCCGGCAAAATGCTTGGCCGCCCCGAGGTTCGGCGGGTAGACCTCGGTGAGGACCTTCACTTTGACCCCACGGTCGCCGGCCTCGCGCAGCGCCCGGTCGATCCCGCCCTCGAGAAACGTAGCGAGCGTCCGACCACCGGTGCTGAGGAGGACCTGCCGCTCGGCCGTCCCGATCCGCTTGTGGAGGAACCGGCAGATCGTACCGCGACCCTCGAGCACCGCGAACTTTCGGGGGTCGCGGTCGTCGAGCTCGGTACGGCTCTCCTCCCACCCGGAGAGCACTTTCTCCCGGTCCGCCTCCAGCCGGTGGAGCCGGTCCGACGCCGTGCGGATGGAGCGGTCGACGAGCTCCTCCGGGGCCAGCGCAGCGAACCGCTGCGGCCGGCCCCCGTTGGGAACCAGCAACCCGGCCTCGGTCAACTGTTTGATGAACCGATACGCCTCGACCCGATTGACCGCGCTGAGCCGTCCGAGCTCGCTCGCGGTCTGAGGTCCCGCCCGACAGGCGGCCAAGTAGACCCGGGCGCCTTTCTCCGGGATCCCCAGGTCTCCGAGAAGTTCGAGAAGACCCGACCCGGGTCGTGCCACGACCAGTAGAGGTCCAAATGCAATAAAAGGTGGGGGGGAAGGGATGCCCTCGGCGTCCCGTCCTACAGGGCGGCCTGGAAATCCTCGATGGAGAGGGGGTACTCGGTCTCGGCGCCTCCGGCGCGGGCGCGGAGGACCTCCCGGGCCAGGAGCCAGTAGACCGTAGCCAGCGCCACGCGTCCCTTGTTGTTGGCCGGGATGACGAGGTCGACGTTTCGGGTCTCATTGTTGACGTCACAAAGCCCGACGACCGGGATCCCGATCGAGACCGCCTCGCTGAGCGCCTGCTGATCGGTGGCCGGGTCCGTCACGAACAGTACCTTGGGCTCGAAGTACTCCGCCAGGTTCGGGTTGGTGAGACAGCCGGGGACGAACCGCTCGGCGAACGAGACCGCCCCGACCGTTTTGGCGAACACCCGTACGGGCTTCTGGCCGTACTGGCGCTGGCTGACGACCAAGACCTTCTCCGCGGGAAGTCGGGCGAGGAAGTTGGCGGCGAGCCGGATCCGCTTGTCGGTCTGCCGTACGTCCAGGACGTGGAGGCCGTCGAACCGAACCTTGTGAACGAAGCGGCGCATGGACGCCGATTTTTGCTGGGTCCCGATGTGGACCCCGGAGGTGAGGTATGTCTCCTCGGGAACGAGGAGTTCCCCCGGACGGATGTCCTGACCGTCGGAGGGGACGGCTTGCTGCTCCTCCGCCATCACGTCTTCATCGGGCATGTACGGTGCTTCCGGTGGCGCGGCCGAGACGCAGGAGTTCATTTAGCTTTGCCATGCGCTCTCCGCCGAGGAGACCGCATTTGAGCCCACGGGCCCCCGTCCCGACGGCGACGTGGGTGAGCCAGGACTCGGGGACCTCTCCCGAGCGATGGGAAGAGACGGTCGCGAGCCCTTTCGACGCCGCCAGGTCGACCGTCCGGAGCGTGTCGGTGAGGGTACCGACCTGATTCACCTTGATGAGGACCGCGTTCGTCGACGAGAGGTCGATCCCCCGCCGGAGCCGGCTCTCGTTGGTGACGTAGAGGTCGTCTCCCACGACGAGGGTTCGGTCCCCGACCGCTCGAGTCAGGACGGCGAACGGCTCGAACGCCTCCTGGTCGAGGGGGTCCTCCAGGAAGCGGATCCCATACTCGTCCACGAGTTCGGTGACGAAAGAGATCTGGCCCTCAGTGTCGAGCGTGCGGTCGTGGTACCGGTAGTTCCCCGCCTCGTAGAACTCGCTGGCGGCGAGGTCGAGGCCAGGGTGGACCGGTATGTGGAGCTCGTCGCGGGCCTGAGCGCAGGCGTTCGTCAGGAGTTCGAGCGCCTCGACGTTCCCGATCGCAGCGACCCATCCCCCTTCATCGCCCCGACCGAGCGCGGCGGTAGGGTACCGGAGGTGCAGCTGCTCCCCGAGGAGGGTATGCACGCGCAGCGCGGCCCGCACGGAGCGGGCGGGGTCGGCGTCGGTCGCGTACGCGATGAACTCCTGGATGTCGGGGCCGCCGATCGCGTGGCGACCTCCGTTGAGGCAATTGCCGACGATGGCGGGGAATCGGCGCCCGTCTACCCCGGGACGCGCGAGGACCTTCCACAGCGGTTCCCCCCGCTCGACGCCGAACGCCATCGCGACCGCGACCGAGATCGCGGTCGCGCTGTTGCCCCCGACCCGAGAGAGGTCCGGCGTGCCGTCGATCGCGTGAATCGTCGCGTCCACGCTACCTTGGTCGCCGGCGTCGAGGCCCACGAGGGCGGGCGCAAGCCATTGCCGAATCGCGGTCAGGGCGGCCGGAACCCCTCCCTTGGGGAAGGCTGCGACCTCGTGGGCGCCCGTGCTCGCCCCGCTCGGCGCTCCCGCCCGGGCGTGGGCACCGGAATCGAGGGTGACCTCGGCCTCGACGGTCGCTCGCCCGCGGCTGTCGTAGATCTGATCGGCCGTGACGGACTGGATCCGGCTCATGGGCCCTCCACGAACTCGACCAGGACCCCCCCGAACGCCGAGGGGTGGGCGAACCCGACGCGCCGGCCCCGGGCCCCCGGCCTCGCGGTCCGGTCGACGAGCTGGCCGCCGCGCGCGGCCACGTCGGCGAGCGCCCGGTCGACGCTGGGCACAAGGAACGCGATGTGATGGACGCCCGGACCTCGACTCGCGAGGAAGCGGCCGACGGGAGAAGCGGGGTCGGTGGGCTCCAGAAGTTCGAGATGGGTTCCTCCGACCGTCAGGAAGACGACCCGGACCCGATTGGAGGGGACCTCCTCGGGGCCCGAGTCCGGCTCCCCGACCAGCGGGCGCCAGTGCGTCAGCGCGTCCGCCAGGTTGGGCACCGCGATCCCCACGTGATCGAGCTGGGGCATCGGACCTCTAGAACGCTCGCGAGGGGGGCTGCTCCCCGAAAAGTTGGCGCCAGGTGTCCGCGATCTCTCCGAGCGTCGCGCCGGCGCGCACCGCCTCCAGGACGAGAGGGAGTGTGTTCTGGTCCTTCTCGGTGCCCCGGCGGAGCGCGTCGAGGGCCGCGTCGGTCCCCTTCCCGTCGCGACCGCGTCTCCAGGCACGCACGGAAGCGACCTGGCGTCGCTCCTCGGCGGGAGTGATCCGCTGGACCCCCACCCCTCGTCCCCGCCCTTCGGGGAAGAGCGTGAACTCCGGATTGCCTTCGGTGAATTGGTTCACTCCGACCACCACGTCTTCCTTGCGCTCGCGAGCGCGGGCCACCCGGTAGGCCTCTCGGGAGATCTCGGAAGCGAAGAATCCCCGCTCGACCGCGGCGACCGCGCCCCCCATCTCCTCGACGCGAGCGAGGTATTCTCGGGCGTCCCGCTCGATACGGTCGGTGAGCTCCTCGATCGCGTATGACCCCCCGAGGGGGTCGACCGTGTTCGTGACGCCCGACTCCTCCGCGAGGATCTGCTGGGTGCGCAACGCGAGTCGGGCGGACGCCTCCGTCGGGAGGCCCAGAGCCTCGTCGAGGCCGTTGGTGTGCAACGATTGGGTCCCTCCCAGCACCGCCGCGAGCGCCTCGAGCGTCGTCCGGACGACGTTCAGCTCCGGCTGTTGGGCGGTGAGGCTAGACCCGGCGGTCTGGGTGTGGAACCGGAGCTGCTTTGAACGGGCCTTCGTGGCGCCGAACGTCTCCTCGACCAGGCGGGCCCACAGTCGCCGAGCGGCCCGGAACTTGGCGATCTCCTCGAGGAAGTTGCGGTCGGAGGAGAAGAAGAACGACAATCGTGGAAGGAATTCGTCCAGGTCGAGCCCGCGTTGCTGCACCGCGCGGACGTACGCGACCGCGTTGGCGAGCGTGAAGGCCACCTCCTGGGCCGCCGTCGCGCCGGCCTCGCGCATGTGGTACCCCGAGACGGAGATGTAGTTCCACTGGGGCATCTCTCGGGTCGCGAACTCGATGAGGTCGACCGCGAGACGGAGCGAGGCGGCGGGCGGATAGACATACGTCCCGCGGGCGATGTACTCCTTGAGGATGTCGTTCTGGACGGTCCCGCCGAGCCGAGCGCGTGGCACGCCGTTCTCCTCGGCGACCGCCACCAGGAGTGCGGTGAGGATGGGAGCGGTCGCGTTGATCGTCATCGAGACCGTCGCCTGGTCGAGCGGAAGCCCTGCGAACAGGGTGCGCATGTCGCCGAGGGTGGAGATGGGCACGCCGCACCGGCCCACCTCCCCGCGCGACCGACGGTGGTCCGAATCGTACCCGTTCTGGGTCGGAAGGTCGAACGCTACGGAGAGGCCGGTCTGACCTCCCTCGAGCAGGAACCGGAAGCGTCGGTTGGTCGCGGCGGCACTCCCAAAGCCGGAATACTGTCGGTACGTCCAGAGTCGGCCGCGGTACATCGTGGGCTGGATCCCTCGGGTGAACGGAGACGCGCCGGGGAATCCCACCTCCTCGAGGAACTCCGTGTCGGAGTCGTCCGGAGGGACCGACAGGAGAGGGAGCGACCCCCCTTCGCTCTTCGGACCGATCGCGGTCCGTGCCGCGGCTTCCCACCGGGCACGGCGAGGATCGACGGCTGAGCGGGACCGGGCGCGAGCCATTGCCCGAGGACCGGGAGAGTCTATTAATGGACTTCGTGGCGGCGGACCAGGGTCCAGAGGCCGGTGAGGTCGACCTCGGCCCAGACGGCCGGGACCGGGACCCCGAGGCTCTCGAGGACCCGGGGATGGATCTCTCCCATCTCCGCGATCGGCTCCCCCGCGATCCGGGCGCGCGCGCTCCGGCCCGGGATCAAGGGAAGAAGTTCCAACGGCTCTCGGACCGCCACTACGTCGACCGAGCGGAGCAGGTAATCGACCCACGACGCCGCATCGGCGAACCCCGCGGTGTCCGCGGCGAGGACCGCGCTCGCATGGTAGCGCGTCTCGCCTCCAGCCTCGGCCTTCTCCGAACGCACGATCACCGGGCCCACCTCGGCAAAGCGCTGAGGGTAGGCGAGGCGGGTGTTCCGGCGCAGCACGTCCAAGTGGGAGAGGAGAAGCCGGTCCCGGAGCACGGAGAACTCCGCCGAGACCGGGTTGCGGAGGCGGAGGGCTTCGAGACTCCCCGCGCGCTCGGCGGTCTCGGCGGAGACGAGGAGCGGGGTGTGGGGCTCCGCGTAGCCGAGCCCCGTCAGGAGCGATCGGATTCGCCGGCGGAAACGCGTCTCGGGGAGGCGACGGCCTCGGGTGCGGCTCGGCAGCATGATCCCGTCCTCGGGTCGGACCCCCGCGGTCAGCACCACGTCCTCGACCAGGTCGACCGGCGTAAGGAGGTCCGGCCTCCAGGGCGGGACCTCCACGAGCCACCCCCCCGAGCGCGGACGCGCAGACAGTCGGGCCCGACCGAGCCGGCGTTCGACCTCGCCTCCCGGAAGCGAGTCGCCCGTGACGGATCGCAGGACCGCCGACGGAAGGGAGACCGAGCGAGGTCGATAAACGTCCGTCCCGTCCGACGTCGACGTCCCGGCCCGGTGAACGGCCACGGGTGCGGCCGACCAACCACGGGCCGCGAAGACGACAAGGAGGAGTCGGAGCACCTCCTGCACGGCCCGCTCGCGAGTCCCGGTCGCCTCGACGACGAGGGCGCGGTCCCCCAACCGAGCTTCCCCCGCCGTACGTCCGTTGAGCACCGGCGGGAGGCTGAGAACGGTACCCTCTCCGTCCCGGAGCGTAAGGCAACGGGTCTCCACGCGGCCCAGGTTCCCGTACCGGAGCGCCATCGGATGCTCGGAGAAGAACCTCTCCGCACCGACCTCCTCCTCGCCATCGAGCGGGACGAACCGGACGTCCGTCAGGGGTTCGAGCGCGTAGCGGAGCGGGAAGTTGAGCCGGTCGAGAGGATAGATGCCGAGGCTCGCAGCCCGTCGGTCCCGCCCGATCGTCGCGTGCAGGAGCTCCTGGAACCGGATCGCCTCTGCGAGGGTCCCCGCGTCGAGCCCATCGGACGATTTCGGCGCGTGGAGGACGACCGCCCCGATGTAGGGCCGGACCACGTCGACCGTGGGGTCGACCGTCACGACCCGTTCCGGCGGGGCCGGCACTTCGGGAACGTGGGGGAGTCCCACCGCCGCGTCGGTCACTCCGGCGATGTGCAGGGAGAGTCCGGCTTCGCTCAGGAGGTCGAGGCGGTCGGGGGTCACCGAAAGCGTGAGGTCGTCTCCGTCCCTCGCTTCGATCTCCGCCTTGGATGCGAAGAGGAGATCGTCGAGCATCAGGTCGGACAGCGGATTCGCCAGCAGCGAGCGCAATCGCTCCGCGGAGAGCGTGGAGACGGGCACTTAGGGTCCTCCCCGGGTCAGCTCGTCGAGGTCGTCGCAGAACAGCTCCCGAATGTCGCTCTTTCCGAGGGCGACCATCGCAAGACGCGAGACACCGATCCCCCAGGCGGCCACCGGAACGTCGACCCCGAGCGGTCGGAGGACCTCGGGGCGGAGCAGGCCCCCCGGGAGCACCTCGATCCATCCGAGGCGAGGATGGCGAACGTACCCCTCGATGGAAGGCTCGGTGAACGGGAAGTAGCTCGGGCGGATCTTGAGCTCCGGGATCCCGATCGCCTGCGTAAGCTCCCGGAAGATCCCAACCAGGTGACGGAGCGTCACCCCCTCCTCCCCGACGATCCCCTCGGCCTGCTGGAACTCGATGTGGTGCCCCGCGTTGATGGACTCCACCCGGAAGTTGCGGTCGATCGAGAACGTCCGGAACGGTGGGGTGGGCCGGCGGGCGAGATACCGCGCGCTTACCGCAGTCGTCTGCGAGCGAAGGACCGGTCGACTCGCGATCGCCGGGTCGTAGCGACCCCCCCATCCGGGGCCGAGGGACGTCGTCTCGCCCGGAAGCGGGCGGCCCTCGTGCGCCGCCGCGACGCGACCGAGCAGGTCCGCGGGCGGGAGGTGACCCTTCACCCCTTCGGGCCAGAACGCGTCATGGATGGTGCGCGCGGGATGGTCTTGCGGCATGAACAGGACGTCGTTGTTCCAGAACTCCGTCTCGAGCAGCGGCCCGACGGCCTCCTCGAACCCGAGCCCGACGAGGAGGTCGGCGAATTCGTCCAGCCAGGCGACGTACGGGTTTTCCCGGGCCCCGCGGGCGTAGGGCACGGGGACTCGCACGTCGTAGGGCCGGTAGCTGCGCCCTTTCCAGGCACCCGAGGCGAGGTCCGCCGGGGTGAGCGCTCCCCAGAGTGGAGCCTCGGCGGCTTCGAGTGTGAGGCGACGTCCCTCCTCGGAGGGAGCCCAGCGCTTGACCGAGCGGTGTTCGGTGCGCACCAAGCCGCGGCGCTCGAGGGCCGCGAGGATCGCTTCGTCGAGGTCTTCCTCCTCGTTCGCGACCTGCTTGAGGACGACCTCCTCCGGGAGAAGCCGGTCGTCCAGGGCGTGTTCGTCCCGCAACCGGAAGGGGAAGCCGTCGGCCAGGAGTTGTCGTCGACGGAGGATCCCGATCGCGGCCGATCGTTCCTCGTCCGAAAGTCCCTCCGTGGTCGCTTCCTCCACGGTGAGCCGACCCCCTCGCCGTCGGAGCGCATCAAGGAAGCGGCGTTCGGGAAGTCCGTCCCGGGCGGCGGCTTCGCCCCGGGCCGAGAGCCTACGGACCGCCAGGTGCTCCTCGTCCACGACCGCGAGGTGCTTCGAGCGCAGTCGCTGAAGGCTGCCCCGGACCTGGTCGGGCGGGAGGCCCGAGTCCGAGACGACGTGTTCCTCATCGAGAGGAAGTTCGGTGGCCTTCCGCAGGGTCGTGAGCACCCGGTGTTCCGGGGGTGAGAGCGAGATCGGGGTCTCGCCGTCCGGGTTCTCCTCGGACGGGTCGGACACGGTCCGACCACACAGGGTGCGCATTAAGTGATTTCGCTGAACGTCGCGAGAGGCCGGTCTCCCTTACGAGGGGGGAGAGGGAGGCCCCATTCCCGGGGACGAGGGAGGGGAGGGGCTTGGGTCCTCCAGTGCCCGGGGGTCTACGACCCAGGACGATGAGGACGGACCCGAGACCCCGGGAGGGATCGTCGGGGTGGGGGGCGGGGGAGGAGGATTCGCGGGAGCCGCCCTGGGAGGTGGCCGGACCGCGGCTCGGACGCGGGTTCCCCGTTTCGGCGGCCCCCGTCCCAGGACGTATCCGGCCCCGACCGCCCCGGCCATGATGAGGAAATACACGCTGACGTTCGCCGGATAGGTGCTGACCGACCCGAGGAAACCGAGGTACCCGAGGAGGTTCACTCCGATCACCGTCTGATTCGAACCGAAGAGGCCGTCGGACATGACCGCGACCGACGCGATGGCGTGAGAACCGAGGTAGCACGCCGGTACGGAGATCGCGACCGAGATGTCGCCGCTCGCGTTGGTGTCCGGGGTCGCCGATCCGAACGTGCCGTCGCACGGACCGAACGTCGTGTCGGCGGTCAGGGTAACGAGGACCGTTATGCCGGCGATCGGAGCGTTCGTGCTGGCATTCGCCAGCCGTGCCCCCACCGTGAGCATTCCACCGGGTCCGACGGGGGCCGGGGTCGTCGTGATGGAGAGGTTGACGAAGGTGGAGGTGAGGTCGGCGTAGAGGTCCAGAGCTCGCGGGGAGCCCCAGCCCGTGGCTGTGTCCCAGCCCACCGAGGCGGGGCCGAGGCAGTTCGCCCCCGAGGTGATATCGGCCAGCCCCTCCGCGACGGTGCCGGTCGGTTCCGCCGCACCGATGTAGTACAGCCGTGGGGTGACGAACCCTAGGGGACCGCCATGAAGGGCGTCCATCTCGGTGATGAGCCCAGCCCAGAACGGGGTAGCGAAGCTCGTCCCTGCCCCCGTCTGTTCCTGACCGTTGTAAAAGACGAAGTTGTCGGCCCCCGACGCGGAGAGGTCGGGCATCCCGCGGAACCCGCTCGCCTCGATCGGAGCCTGGGCGCTCCCCACCTCCTGCCAGCTCGGGGCGGGAAAGTGAGCCGAGAAGCCTCCTCCGCTGCCGGACCACGCGGGCTCCGAGGCGATGCCCGTGATCTGTCCGACCACGTTCCGCGCCAGCGTCGGGTCGGTCCCGCCGACGGCGAGGACGCCCGGGTCGGAGGCGGGGTAGTTCGGCTGGGGGGTCCCGGAGCAGGTCGGTTTGAGGCTGGTATCACCGCCCGTGTCGCCGGTCGCCGCGAGCAGGGTGATCTTCTCTTGCGCCGCTTCCGCGAAGTCGGTGGTCCATGCCGACTCGAGACCGGACGCCGTGCTTTCTGCGGTCCCGAACGACATCGAGATGGCATCGACGCTGGGGAGGTCCGTGACCGCGTAGTTGAGGGCGTCGGCCATCGAGGCGTCCGTGGGGGAATAACCGTCGCTGCTCGGGCCGTCGGGGGCATAGATGGGGAAGAGGGTCGCTCCGGGGGCGAGGGAGCCCGACCATTCGAGGTCGAGCGTGAGCTCCTCTGGCGCGCCGCTGGGGTCATTCACCGCGCTCGGCGCCGGTGAAGGGGCTCCATCGATCGGGGTCGGGTCGATGGAGACGGTGGGGAAGGTCCCGCTCGGGTAATAGCTCGAGAAGAAGGTCGAGATGTCATTCGGGTCGTACCCATCTCCCCAGAGGAGGAGGACGATGCCCTCTCCCGTGGCGTACTGGGGCGAGCCGGTATAGTTGTAGAGTTCGGAGGCCTCGTAGATCTGCCGGGCGATCGACGGAGTGACGAGATCGCTCGGCCCCTGCCTCGGCGAGGAGGACGCCGTGGGGGCGAGCGGCGTCAACGGGAGCGTGAACCGGTCGAACCCGCTCGACAGCCCCGTGAGCCCCGATACTTCGGACTCGAGCGGCGCCGGCAGGGAGGGGGCGATGCTCGGAAGCTGGACCGCGCGTCCCGCGTACATTCCTCCGACCAGCGACGTCCCGAAGGCTCGATCCACGGCTGCCACCGGACCCTCGACCGTGAGGGAGAGGCGGTCCACGCCCGAGTGCTGGATGGTAAGACCCTCCCCGACGAAGTACTGTTCGGCGGCCCGGTAGGCCGAAGGTGACAGGCCGAATCGCATCCCGATCTCGGCGGGAGTGAGGGGAGCGGCGGCCGGAGCCGGCGCGTCGAACAGCGCGGGATTGCTCGGATTGAACGTGACGACGACGCTCGTCATCCCCGTGGCCGGGGCGGGGTCGGAGAGGTTCTCGAGGAGCGCGGGGGAGTATCCCGCCCGGGTCGCGAAGGCCACCGGTTCGACGGAGGACCCCACCACGGTCGGAGAGGACGGGACGCCGGCGGCCCCGGGGATGAGGTAGACCGCGACCAACAATGCCGGTAAGGCCAGAGCTAGGACCGGAAATAACGTCCGATCACGCCCGGGGAAGCGGGTCATGGGGTACGTCAAGTCATCGCGCTGGGGAAATACATTCCCCCACGGCCCGCCCTACACGCGGATGGGCGTGGTGTACCCCGCGGGCTTGGTAAACGTCTTCGGACCCCCGAACGGGTCCGGACGGGGACCGCTCGTCTCGCCCCGTTTGGCGGAGAGGTAGGCGTCGATGGCGTCCGCCGCCTCCGTGGAGGTGCCCATGGCGTACACGACCGAACGGCCACCGGCCGCGAAGATCCCCGGGACGGCCGTCTCGAACCCCTTTCCCTTGCCCTCCGGCCAGCCCTGGGAGGAGAGCTTGAGGTCCAAGTTCGGGCCGAACCCCTCGAGGTCCGCCTTCTGTCCGACCGCCACGATCACCGTGTCGCATGCGATCGTCTCCTCCGACCCGGGGACCGGCACCGGGCTCCGGCGGCCGCCGGCATCGGGGGGTCCGAGCTCGATCGACTGGACGACGATCCCTTCTACATGGCCCTGCCCGATGATCCGGAGCGGCGCCCGCTGGAAGAGGAACCGGATCCCCTCCTGCTCGGCCCCGTGCACCTCCTCGGGGTCGGCGGGCATCTCCTGCCGGCTGCGCCGATAGGCGAGCGTCACGTGGCCGCCATGCGATTCCCGCAACGCGGAGCGAACCGAGTCCATCGCGACGTCCCCTCCGCCCACGACCACGACCTCGTGGCCGATGGGGACGTCGACCCCGTGGTTGAGCTGCTTGAGGAATTGGAGGGCGGGCAGCACGCCGGGGAGATCCTCCCCCGGGACCCCGAGGGTCCGGTGCGTGGAGGTCCCGATCGAGATGAAGACCGCCTGGTAGCCGTCGCGCGTCATCAGCTGGTCGACCGGGAAGTCATGCCCCACCTTCGTGCCCTTGACGAAGGTGACATCGAGGTCCCGGTACCTCGCGCGGTCGGTCTCGACGTCCGCGTCGGTCATGCGGTAGGCCGGGATCGTTTGCATGAGTCCGCCGTACCGGTCCTCTTCCTCGAAGACCGTCACGCTGTAACCCCGGACTCCGAGCTCCCAGGCCGCCATCATCCCCGCGGGTCCGGCCCCGATGATCGCGACCCGCTGGTTCTTGGGCTTCGAAGGAACGTAGGCGAGGTCGCTCTTTCCGAACTCGAGCGAGGCCCGCTTCAGGTGGCGGATCGCGATAGGGACCCCCTTCTTCTTGACGACACAGGCATCCTCGCAGTAATGGTAGCAGACCTTGCAGAGGCTCGTCGCGAGGGGGTTCTCGTTGAGCGTCACCCTCGCGGCGCCGTCAAAGTCACCGCTCGCGACGAGGCGGATGTACTCGCGCGCGTCCTGGGTGATCGGACAGGCCTCCACGCACCAGGGGCGCCGGCACTGGATGCACCGCTTGGCCTCCAGGATGGAATCCTCCTTGGAATAGGCATGAAGCACTTCCCGGAAATCGGTGGTGCGCTCCGCCACGGGTTCCTCGACGATGGGGACGCGGACCGGGTTCAATTTGGGAGGGGCGGGTTTCGGGGCGGCGGGCGCGTCGGCAGTCATGGAAATCAAGGTCAAGAGCCCATTCGACCGTTAAGAGGCTTGCGCGCCTGAGGCTAGAGCGTGACGGTCCCTGACATATACAGGCGGCCATCATTGGGGTACGTTGACCTCCGGTCGACGGTGCGTCCATGGTCCTCGATTCCCTAGGAAAGTCCCTCCGGGGCGTCCTCCAGAAGATCGCCCGTGGCTCGGTCGTCGATGAGGCGTTGCTCGCCGAGGTCGTCCGCGACATCCAGCGGGCGCTCCTGCAGGCCGACGTCAACGTCCAACTGAGCCTCGACCTCACGAAGCGGGTCCGTCAACGGGCGACGCAAGAGAAGCCCCCCGCCGGCGCGAGCTTGCGGGATTTCCTGGTCCGTATCATTTACGAGGAGATCCGCGGGATCCTCGGCAAGGACCGGCCGTTCGAGGTCAAGCCGAAGCGGATCCTTCTGGCGGGGCTGTTCGGCCAAGGGAAGACCACGACCGCCGCTAAGCTCGCCCGGTACTTCCAGAAGAAGGGCATCCGGGTCGGGCTCGTCGCGGCCGATGTTCACCGACCGGCGGCGGTCGACCAGCTCGAGCAGCTCTCCCAGAAGGTGGGGTGCGAGTTCTACGCGAACCGAGACGAACGCCGGGCCGAAGTGATCGTTCGCGAGGCGCTCGCCCGGTTCCCGCCGCATCTGGCCGTGATCGTCGACACCGCGGGACGGAGCGGGATCGACCCCGAACTCATCGAGGAGCTGAAGCGCGTGCGGGCCGTCCTGCAACCGGACGAGACCCTCCTCGTGCTGGACGCGGCCATGGGCCAGACGGCGGGCCGGAGCGCCCAGGCGTTCCACGAAGCGGTGGGACTAACCGGCGTGATCCTCACGAAGCTGGACGGCTCGGCGAAGGGAGGCGGGGCGCTCTCCGCCGTGGCTGCCAGCGGAGCACCGATCCTCTTCATCGGTACCGGCGAGCATCTGGACGAGTTCGAGCGGTTCGATCCGACCCGGTTCGTCTCCCGCCTGCTCGGGATGGGCGACATCCAGACCCTCCTCGAACGCTTCGAGGAGCTCTCCGACAAGGAGGCCGCCGAAAAGGCCGCGCAGAACCTCATGTCGGGCCGCTTCACGCTCCGCGACATGCGCTCGCAGCTCGCCTCGCTCGGCGAGATGGGCCCGGTTTCCAAGCTGATGTCGATGTTCCCTGGCATGGGAGGGGCTAAGGTCGATCAGAAGACGCTCGACGACACGCAGAAGCGACTTCGGCGCTTCCGAGCGATCATGGATTCGATGACGGCCGAGGAGCTCGACACCCCTCACGTCATCAAGGCCGACCGGGTCCATCGGATCGCTCGGGGGAGCGGGCAGCGCCCCCAGGAGGTTCGGGGCCTGCTGAAGCACTACGAGGCCACCCGCAAGGCAGCCCACGGATTGGTCTCGAACCGTCGTCTACGACGTCAGCTCGAGAAGCAGTTCGGAAACGCAGAGGCTCCGGCCGATTGAGTGGCCGACCGATAGGATGACGTCGACAAGCCTCCTCGAAGCCTTGGCCGGGCTCTTGCTCGTGTTCTTCCTCCCGGGCTACACCACCACCCGCGCGATCTTCCCTGAATGGAGGATCCGGGGGACCGAAGCCTGGAGGCGGGGCGTCGAGATCGTGACCCTTTCCTTCGTCCTGAGCATCGGCTGGACCGTCGTCCTGGGCTACCTGTTGCTGGCGGGCGCGCCGAACGGATTCGAAGCCTCCTGGACCGATCCGGAGCTAGAAGTGGCGCTGCTGGTCGTTTCCGTTGCCGCCTTCATCGCAGGGTGGCGCCTGGACGCCTACTCAAAGACCCCCCCGGCCTCGGAGCGCCCATCGCCCGACCCGGGGGGAGAAGGAGCTTGGGAGCTCACCCGGCACCTGGACCGGCTGGCCAGAGACGAACGCCGCCTGGAGCATGCCCTCCGCGCCGCCCACCGGTCGGGGGCGGACGCGGCCGACCTAGAGCGGCAGCTTTCGACGCTCCGCGAGGAAAGCTCAAGACTTCGACAGGACCGGGAGCGCCAGTATGCCCAGTAAGCGCTCCACGACCCCCTCCCGGGCCGACTACAAGATGGTCCTCGTAATCCGAGGCGAGCTCCGCCTGACCGCCGGCAAGGCGGCTACCCAAGCGGCGCATGCCGCCGTCATGCTGACGCTCGCCGCGGAGAAACGGGCGCCCGAGGCGTTAACGAGTTGGCTCTCCGCCGGCCAGAAGAAGATCGTCCTCACGGCGCTCACGCTCTCTGACTTAGAACAGATCGCCGCGCAGGCCCGCGCTCGGGGGATCTCCGTCGTCTGGGTAGAGGACGCGGGACTTACCGAGGTGGCTCCGGGGACCCGAACGTGCATCGGCCTGGGGCCTTGTCCTGCCGCCCAGCTGGACGCGGTCACGGGGTCGCTGGCCCTCCTCTAGGACCCCTCACCGCGGCCCGCCAGCGTGCAGGAGGGGCCTGGATGCCACGGACGAGGGCCTCTCGCGGAGCCCTCGGGCGTTCAAGTCTGCGCGACGGTCCGTCCTGAGTTGGAAGGAAAAGAACAACCACCCGAGTTCCCCTTTCGGGGAACTCGGGGGCGAGGAAAGGGTTGGTGCGCGAGGGTCGGACCCCGCGGGAGGCTTACGTGCCGCCTCCCTTGTTGTCCTTCGTCTCTGTCGTGGTCGAGGACGAGGACGACCAGCTCTCCGGTGGGCTGCTGGGTGGGCGTCTACCGGCCATCATCGCCAGCGCCAGGAAGATGATCACCAGCAGCGCCAGGACCCCGATGAGGACCCAGGCGAGCGTGCTGAGATACGTCCAAGCTGGGCTGGGGGACGATACGCTCACGGGCGGACTTACTGCGATGGCTACTCCGACGGCAGCACCCGTCACGGCGAAGTTCCCTGCGCTGGGGCTTCCGGTATCGCCCGTGGGGAGGCTAATGATACCCCACGAGTAGCTTCCGTTCCCGAGCGTGGCGACCAGGGTCGTGGTCGTGCCCGTCAGCGGCGTGCCATTCACGGCGATGGTCCAAGACTGGCCGGACGTTAGCCCGGTTTCGGTGAACGTCACGGCATACCCTTTGTACGTCTTACCGGTGTAGCTGATGTTCACCACCACGTTCTTGGACACCGTGATCTGACCTGCGGCAGGCGTGTTGTAGCCCGTAACTCCACCGGGGGTGTACGTATACGCTCCCGCCGGCAGGCTAGCGTTGAGAATCGCCGTCGTTCCCCTAGCCGTGACTCCACCGGTCGCATTGGTCACGATCACGAACCACAAGGTTCCAGCCTTCAGCCCCGACTCTTGGAATCCGACCGTGTACTGCGTTCCCACAATCTTCGAGAACACCACTAGCTGGGAGAACGCCGCGCCGTTAATCACGACGTTGCCGCTGGTGTTGGTGGACGTGTACCCCGTCACCGAGCTGACCGTAAACGGATAGGTTCCGTTCACGAACGGCCCGAAGGTGATCGTGTTGGGCACCGTCGCGTTCTCCGTGACTCCGGCCACGGTGACCGACCAGTTCCCCGACGTCAGACCCGCCTCACTGAAGGTCGTTCCGAAGTAGTTCGACGCGTATCCCCAGCCGTACCACTGCTGCACGCCACCGCCCCCGAACATCGGGCTCGTGTTGATGGTCGACGGCGCGATCCAGACCCCGTAGTCGAACGCGGCGATCTCCTGCGGGTTGTAGATGTACAGACCCAGCAGCGCCGCGATGTGCTCGATCAAGTTGTACTCGAGCGTCCGCAGGTTGATGTTGGACTCGAACGCCGCGGACTTCTCCCACGCGGTCATCGTGTCGTAGGCCGCTCCCTGGCACGCGGTGGGCAGCTCCCCGATGTTCGCGTAGTAGGTCAAGTTCGACCACGCGCCATAGTCGCTCGGGCAGGTCGTCGCGTTGTTCGCGGAGGACTGGAGCGCTTCCGAGACCGCGTCCGGCGCGGTGTACGAGTTGTCCGGGTAGTACATCGGTGCCGTGAAGTCCGACGGGTCGGGGTAATCCGCTACCCAGCCGAAGTTGAAGACCGGCATCGGGTTCTGACCGGCCGGGCTTCCCAGCCAGGTGATGTCCGCCTGACCGGAGATGGTGAAATAGCCCGGGCTGAGAACTCCACCGCTCAGGTTGAAGATCTCGGCGTTCCAGAGCTCGAACTCACCAATGGTCTGCGTGTTGCCCAGCGTGGTGATGTCGTCCCACGTGCACGGACTCCCCGTCGTGCAGCTCGCGAGCTGGGGGTCGTAGTACACGCTCGACGCGTTGTTGGCTTGCGCCCACCACCAAGCGACATTGCCCGGTGTAGTGGGCGACGCGACCGGGTTCCCACCCGGCCACGTGACGTTCGAGGGGTAGTAGTCGCCCATGCCGTGCGGGATGGCTCCTCCGTAATCCTCCCCGAAACAAATGCCGTCGACGC
>Ga0209415_10008079_pt1 | contig 18273 bp, 16 predicted proteins | sample PeaSoiSIISIP2007_FD_187696 | JGI IMG/M metagenome (GOLD analysis project Ga0209415, IMG submission 187696) | Peat soil microbial communities from Weissenstadt, Germany - SII-SIP-2007 (SPAdes) (version 2) | ecosystem: Environmental > Terrestrial > Soil > Wetlands > Peat | place: Germany...
GGCCAGGACAAGGGCATGTGGAACGGTGTCGGCCCCGGCTTCCTGAAATACCAGAAGGGCTCGTTCCACCACGTGGATGAGATGAAGGACGCCGGCTTCGAGTGGGACTATCGCCGCGGCGCCAGTCCCCGGCCGACCACACCGGAACTCCGCGTCGCCGACCTCGATAAGGACGGTGTCGCTGCCGAAATAGTGTACGGCTGCCTGATGATCAACCACATGATCGCCAACCCCGAGCTGCGCGGCTGGGCAGACCAGGTCTACAATGACTGGGTGGCCGATTTCGCCAAACGCGCCGACCCGAACCGGGTGTTCCCGCTCGCCATCGTTCCCAACCACGATCCGGTCGCCGCGGCGGCCGAGGTCCGGCGCTGCGCGAAGCTCGGCCTGCGCGGCGGCGATCTCGCCTTCAAACATATGTCCGTGCCGTTGTGGCACCACGACTGGTACGCGCTGTGGGAAGCCGCGGCGGAATGCAGGTTCCCGATCTCGTTCCATTCGACGGGTTTCCAGGCGACCCGCGCGCCGAACACGCCAGAGATGGAAAAGGAGTACGCCACCGAATACCGCCTGGTGCGCTCGGCACTGTTCCAGACCGACACCATGGAGGTGCTGGTGTCGCTGCTGGCCTCCGGCGCCTGTGAGAAATATCCGGAGTTCAACTTTGTGCTGGGCGAGTCCGGCGTCACCTGGCTGCCGTATATCTTCGACCGGCTCGACACCGAGTATCACGATCGCGCGCGGAGTCTCGGCTTCAAGCTGAAGCCGAGCGACTATTTCCGGCGCCAGGGGTTTGTCACCTATCAGCAGGACAAGTTCCTGGAGCCGATCGTGCCGCTGATCGGCGAGGATAACATCATGTGGGGTTCCGACTACCCGCATCCGGACTCGCTGTGGCCGGAGTCACGCGCGGTGCTGGATCAAAACCTTGCGGCGTTCTCGCCAAGCGTGCGGCGCAAGATCGTCAGTGAGAACGTCGCGCGGCTGTACGGCCTGAATTAGCGGGTCGGGACTTTCACGTTCCCCGGCCGATGGCTGAACGGCCGGCGAAACTCCCAGGGCGGAGTAGCGAAACGCATTTCACTGCGCCGCCCTGGGGATGGTTCTTCGCACCGATGCCTACGAGTGGCTGCCCACCGTGAAGGTCTCCGTCTGACCGGGCAGCAGCCCCACGGAGGAACCGGGATACGCCACGCCGTTATAAATGATGTCGGCGACATAGACGTATGACGACGCGCCGGTCCCGCCAAGGTTTTCCAGCGTCAAGGTCTCGGCTCCGGCGCCCCAATTTCCGGAGAAGCTGAAGTCCTCGGCGCCGCCGCTCTGCGGCACGGCGTTGGGGATCTGCTGCACGGCGTTGACGATCTGCGAGCTGCCGAGCTCTTCTCCGTTGAGCCAGGCAATAAATTGTGTCTTTGGCACATCGGTCGAGAGTTGCAGGACAAGCGTGTCGGTCGAAACCTCCCCCGAACCCCCCGTCTGGTATGGCGGCGCGGTGCTGATGACGGGTTCAGTGGTCAAAAACGTCGTCCCGGACACGATCACGGGCCCGGTCCCGTGCACGATCTTCGCGGCTGTCAGACCCCACACGCTGTTGTCGGTGAAGTACACTGGAATATTGGTGGCGTTGGTGATCGCGCTGGCATCTGACACGTGTTCATCATTGACAATGGTGTTGTCGCTGACCGTCAGGCCGGACCCGGAATACGCGCCAGCGGTGCCGAAGCTGATTATCTGGTGGTTCTGACTGTGCGGCCCCTGCTCTATAATATTGCCGGTGACGGTATCCACGCCCCCGTTCGGCAGATTGATCGAATATGACGCTGTGGCCGTCGGGCCGTCGACGATGCGGTTGTTCGTAACGTTATTGACCCGTGCCCGGCTTTGGATTTCGTTCCCGGTGTTGGCCGCCGTGACATAGGACCCAGTGATGGTGAATGTGCCCACCCCCGAAATGTAGATATTGTGGGTCAAGCCGCTGGTGGTGCCGTTATCGGCGAATTCCGAGTTTGTGATGGTGATATAGCCGGCTGCATAGGCATCCGCCAGAATCCCGTCCTGATTGTTGTGGACGTAGCAATCATTCATGATCAGGTTGCCGGACTGGTAGCGCACCCCCGCGCCGTTGCCGCCGTCGGCGGCACTGACGGCGGCACCGGAAAATTCGAGGTTGTCCAATGTGACGGTCGGGTCGTCGGTCACATTGCCGATGAGGAGAATGCCCTTCTCGTTTGGCGGCGGCTCGGTCGCCACCAGATTGACCATGCCGCCGACACCTTCGATGGTGATGCTGTCAGTGATGGTGGCAAATTCGTTGGTGTAGGTCCCGGCCTGCACCTGGATGACATCACCATTTTGTGAAGCCGCAATGGCTGCGGGCAAGGTCGCGTATTGCTGGCCTGGGCCAACGGTCAGGATAGCCATGGCGCGTGTTCCCCGATGAATTGTACCGCCTTGGGTGCGGCGATTTGGTGTACGTCCGCGCTATGATTACTCTGGCTTCTCCAGTGTCAAGAAAAAGTAAAATCGTCAGCAAACTTTCATAGAAACGGAAACATATCTCGCTTTGAACAACCGAATCTCACGCAGATTTGACCGTTCATATTCCTGAGAGGGAAGCGGTTCGTGATCGAAGTCGCGCTGGTGACTACCGCCCCGCGGTCCACGCCCCGTCCACCGGCAACGCGGCGCCGTTGATGTCCGCGCCATGCGGCCCGCAGAGAAAAGCGATCAGCCCAGCAACATTCGCGTCGTCAACGAAACGGTGCGACGGCTGGCGTGCCGCGAGGAAACGCACCTCCGCCGCCTCGCGCGCCAATCCCTCGCGCTGCATCTCATTCCGCAAGCGCTGCGCAATCGCCGGCGTCAGCACCGTGCCGGGGCAGATCGCGTTGCAGGTGATGCCGGTCTGCGCGCATTCCAGCGCCACCGCGCGGGTCAGCCCGATCAGCGCGGTCTTGGTGGTGATGTAGTCCACGCGATCCACCGTCGCGAAGGTGCCATACACCGAGGCCATGTTGACGATGCGCCCCCAGCCCTTCGCCTTCATCCCGGGCAGCGCCAGGCGGATGGCATGGAATGGCGCTGAGAGATTGACCGCCAGCGCCTCGTCCCAGTGTTCCGGCGCGAAATTCTCCACCGCGCCGAAATGCCGCACCACCGCGTTGTTCACCAGGATATCGAGCATACCGAATACCTGCGTCGCGGCGTGTACCAGCGCGGCGATCTGCGCAGGCTGCCGCAGGTCCGCGCCGTGGTATTCGGCGTGCACGCCGAGCGCCTCCAGCTCGGCCACGCGCGCCTGGATCGTTGCCGGATCGTCGAACCCGTTCAGCATGATGTTGCAGCCCTGCGCCGCCAGCGCCTTGGCGGTAGCGAAGCCGATCCCGCCAAGCGAGCCGGTGATCAGCGCCGACTTTCCGGTCAGCATGGATTTGCTCCGTCTCCATCCAATGCACCAGGCGCAGCCACTACGGCCGCCCGATCTCCTGCCCCCGCCTGTACTCGGCCAGTGCCTGTTCGCTGGGCGGATAGAAGTCACGCACCATCGCCCCGCCGTCGATCTTGCGCCGGATCCAGGCCTCCAACTGCTCCTGCTCCTCGCCCGCGCGTGCCACCGTATCGGCCAGATAGCGCGGGACGACCACAACGCCGTCGGCATCGGCGACCACGATGTCGTCCGGAATCACCAGCACGCCGCCGCAGCCGATCGGGCGTTGCGTATCCGCGGCCAGCAGCGTGGCAAAGCTGGGCGGAGCGGCAAAGCCGCGGCAGAACACCGGCAGCGTGATCTGCTGCACCGGCTCGATGTCGCGCATCCCGCCATCCGCCACCACACCTGCAATGCCGCGCGCGATCAGCCGAGCGATCAGGATGTCACCCAGCGCACCACTGCTGGCGTCGCCGTTCATATCAAACACGAACACGCTGCCGGCCGGCGCGTTGTCGATTGCTTCCTGCAGCGGATTCGTCGCCAGCGCCCGCTTGCCGCCCATCGACAGGTCCTCGCGCATCGGCACATAGCGCACCGTATAGGCCGGCCCGACGAACTTGCAGCGGCGCGCATCCACCGGCTTTACGCCAGGAATCGCGCGCGTGCGCAGACCGTGGTTCTTCAGCAATTGCGTGGTCAGCGTCGCGGTGCTGACGCGGCGCAGCCGCTCCAGCGTGTCCGGTGCCAGCGTCACATCGTCCTGCTGCATGACGGTCCTCCCCTCGATCGACCGGGACGCTAGCCGAATCGTGCGGTCGGTGGCGAGGGAGGGCCCCAGCACCCTGGCACTGCGGGTGCGGGTTGGAAACGGACACAGGCAATGGGAAGATCAACCGGCGAAGCAACGGGAGAGAAACATGGCGCAACTGGACGGCAAGGTGGGCATCATCACCGGCGCGGCCTCCGGCATCGGCGCGGCCTGCGCGCGCGTGCTGGCACGCGAGGGCGCGAAGCTGGTGCTGACCGATCTCGACCGGGCCGGCGGAGAACGCATCGCGGCGGAGACCGGTGGTGTGTTCGTCCGGCACGACGTCACCGACGAGACGGCCTGGCCCGCGGTGGTCGCCACAGCACAGCAACGCTTCGGCGGGCTGCATATCCTGGTGGCGAATGCCGGCATCGGCATCATGGGGCCGGCGATCGACATGTCGCTCGCCGACTGGCGGCGGCAGATGGCGGTGAACGTCGATGGCGTGTTCCTGTCGGTGAAATACTGCATCCCCGCGATGCGCCGTTCCGGCGGCGGCTCGATCATCATGATGTCGTCGGTGGCGGGATTGCGCGGCTCGGCGGGGCTTGCCGGCTACAGCGCGACGAAGGGCGCGGTGCGGCTGTTCGCCAAGTCGATGGCGCTGGAATGCGCGCAGGCGCACGACAACATCCGGGTCAATTCAGTGCATCCCGGGGTCATCGACACGCCAATCTGGGGCAAGCTGCCCGTCGGCGCCAACGCGCCGCTCGATGCAAAGGCGATCGCCGCCGCCGTGGTGCCGATCGGCGAGGTGGGCACGGCGGAGGACATTGCCAATGGCGTGCTGTTCCTTGCCGGAGATGCATCGCGCCACGTCACCGGATCGGAGCTGGTGATCGACGGCGGTATGACCGCGGGCCGGGTGACACGGCTGCAAGGGTAAGGTGCGCCGAGCATTCTCTCCTGCTCACGCACACTCGGTGCTGACTCGCTCGCTTCTCGGCGTCGCCTAACGGGCGGTTTGATCGTTCTCTCCTCTTCCTTCGGCCGGTCAGGCACGCTCGCGCCGATCAAATGGCGGCTGGTGACAGCACTGTTGCGAGCGGATCTATCGGGCGCGCTTGCGGCGGACCAGGCCAAGGCCTGCCAGCCCCGAGCCGAGTAGTACGATAGAAACCGGCTCTGGCGTCGGAACTCGAAAGCCGGAAATGACAACCACCTGGTCGCCGCCGCCGGCCACGAACGTCGAGAAGATGAAGTCGCCGGTGAGCGGATCGATGACGGCGCCTTCGGCTCCGGTCAAGCCGCTGATAAAGGTGGATTCAGTTGCCAGAATGGGGTCGCCGTTGGCGTCGATTTGATAGGCGTCGATCGCGCCGGTGAGCCAGGCAGCGAGCAACAGGCTGTCATGTCCGCCAAACCCGGCATTGGAGCCGGAGACATAGACCTCGCCTTCCGGGTTAGGGGGGTTCGGGATCGTTAACACAACACTTGTCGCCACGTTATAGGTGCCGCTTCCATCCGGCGTGAGCGTGGCATGCGCCCAATTGCCGTTGTCGTAGCTGACGATCTTGGCGCTTCCCGCGCCGGCAAAGCCGCCGGGTACGAAGCTGATCGAGCCGACGGAACTGAGCGAGCTGTCGAGGGTTAGGATCGTAGCCGGGGACGAACCGCCCGGCGTGATCTGTCCGAGAGTGTTGTTCGGGTAGCCCGTGAAGAACAGGACCCCGCCGGGGCCGAACGTCAGTCCGCCGTCGACGTAGGGCGCTGTCGCATAGAGTGTGGCGCCGCCCGAGAATCCCGTGATCTGATTGCCGGGACCGCGCGTGATGCCGATTTCGTCGATCACGCCTGCGCTGGTATTGGCCGCTCCGCCGAGCAGCAGCGTGTTGTTGTTCAGAAAGGTGACCCCGCCATAGGGGATTGTCACGCCCGGAGCGGCCCCCAGGCTATCGCACGTGTACCTGCCCGCGTAGCTGGCCCCGAACGTCAGGCCGCCGCAGGCAGCCGCGAGGGCAGATGACGACGGAAGAGCCGCGGCGGACAATCCCCCTACCGTTGCTATGGCGATGAGCTTGCCTAACTTGTTCATATCCGCCCCCCAAAAGAATGCTGCCGTATGCTACGCAAATTGCGTGCCAACTCAGGTAACGACATGGTTTCAACGTGTTAGCTTGAAGCGGGCTGGGGCTTCCCACGACAATGTAAAATTTTCTGACAAATCGATGCCGCGGGCATCGCCGTGCCCAGGGCTTCGCGGAAGAGATGCGCGAGCGAGCCACCCGCATCACGAAACGCCGTCCGGCTGCCCGCGTTGCCGGATTGAGTGCAAGCCGGCCCCGGTGAATAGCAACGGACGTGGCGTCACCCCATGTCCAATGACACCGGAATGCTGCTCTACAAATGCCGCACGGTCAGCGCCCCGTCCCACTTCTCGTTCAGGTACTCGCAGACCAACCGCCGGTGGCAGTGGTGCGGCGTGGCCTCGGAGCATAGCAGGCAGCTTCCCGCCAACGCTTCCGGACGGAACTGCCGTTCGATGTGGCGCTCCGCCATGAGCGCGCGGAATTGCTGCGCGTAATCGTCCCAATCGCCTTTGACCTTGCGGTACGCCTTCAGCATCGTCTCGGTCGGTGCGAGTAATGGCTCGTGCGCGTAGTCGATATTGCCGAGCCTGCGCAGGAACCAGGCGAGGTCATCGGCCTTGGCGAAACCGGCAAGCTGCGACGTGTTGCGCAGGCGCACATCCACCACCTTGCGCACGCCCGCGCCAATCAGGCGTTCGAAGAAACGCTCCGCCGTGGATTGGGTGAATCCGATCGTCGCGACCGCAGCATCCGGCATCACGGTCACGCCGGATCCGAAGCTGCGGCAAAGGCCACCTTGCGCGCAAAGTCGCGATAGGCAGCAGCAAGGCGTTCTTCCGGCGACATGAACAGATCCTCCTTATCGCGGCCGGTGCGGTGCAGCAGCTCCGCCTCGATGTCCGCCTGGGTCGCCACCGCGCCGTCCGGCAGGATGTGCCGCACGCGCGCGCCGCGTGCGGTCAGTGCGCGGCCGATCAGCAAACAACGGTGGCAATCGAGCGGATGCTGTTCCGCGCACATCAACGCCACCCTATGCGTTGCCGCGCCGTCCAGCACGCGGCGGAGCCCCGCCCGGAAAGCCTCGCTCGCGGCGATCTTGTCGTAGTCGGCGACGCCGTCGCGGTATTGTTCCGGGTTCTGCGGCCGGCCGCCCAGTTCCTTGCCGAGATACACATGCGCGATGCCGGCGTCACGCAACGTCGCCTTCAGCGCGTCGTGGTTGAACTGCGGCACGTGGCGCGAATGTGGTGCGGAACGCACATCAGCGATCGCAGTGACGCCGGCGCCGCGCAGTAGTGCCAGGAATTGCTCAATCGGATGGTTGGAGTGGCCGATCGTCAGCACCTCACGCGGCTCATCCGTCATTCCAACGCCTCACCACAGCACGCCATTCAGCATGGCATAGCACTTGTCCCGCTGGTCGCCGAAACCGCGTGCCAGGCCGACACGGACATGCAGATCGGTGCCAACCGGCAGGGCGCGGCGCAGTGCGGCGATGCCCTCGGCGCGCCAGATCTCGCGCAAGGCGCGGCTGGTCACCGGCAGGTTGTAGCGCGTCTCCGCATCCTGGAGCAGTGCGCGCGGGCGATCGTCTTCCTCAACGAAGCTGAGACGGTGGCTGGGCACGCGCAACCCATGCAGCGACCGGGTGCGGGTGCCGGTCGGGACATGCACGCCGCGGCGATGCCCGCGCCACAGGCCAGTGTGGCGGAGGTTCCCTACGAAGGCTTCCGCCAGGGTCACGGCGCTGGGTGGCGCGTCCGTGCCGAACCAGCGCACCGGCGCGGGCGCCTGACAGTCGATCGGCGCGAGGGCGATCGGCAGGTCCTCGGTGCGGTGCGGGTAGTCGCCGTGCAGGCGGATGCGGTTCGGCGCAACCACAACGGTGGCGCCTGGTGCAACGCCGGTCGCCTCGAGCAGGGCGCGCGGCCAGTAAACGCCGTCAGGGAGTGGGCGGACCATGCGAGCGTCGGCCGCGTCCCATCCCGCAACACAATAGATGCCGCGATGGATGTCGGTGACCTCGGTGATTAGCAGCCGAAGCGCCATGCACGGACCTGATGCAATCGCGTGACCGCGGTCGTTTAGGCGGCGGCCGAGGCAACGCCGACAAGCATGACTCATGTGAGATACGGTGAGCAAGCCTGCACCATTAGCGTCCCATGGCTACGACGGAGCTTCGCAGCTTGACCGATGACAATGATCAGAAGGGTTGTTCTCTGGCCGACGTGCCTGGAAAACTAGAGAAGGGAAGGATCGGGCACCGTGCCGCGATGTTGTGGCTCAATGCAACAAGCTATGATCACCTGGAGGAGATCATAATCGCCAACGGTCGGCAGATGCCGGAACCTCAACCGATGCGTGTGGAACCGGAAACACGCGAACTCGTCCGGGCCATCACGTGCCCAATCGGGGCGTGATGGAAGCCAACCCCGCCGATGCGCCGATCGCCAGCGCCACCATCAGCCGCCAGACGCGCCATGCTCCGCGACGAAGCGCAGCGTCGCGTGCCGCACCGGCGCGAGGAACGACAGCGGTCCCGAGACCGCCACGATCAGCGTCTTGTGGCCGATCATTGGATACAGCCGGTCTTCCACGGTCCCGCCGGCCGCGCGCAGCCGCGCGGCTAGTCGCAATGTGTTGCCTGGATCCACCGTGTAGTCATTGCGCCCCGTTAATAGCAGCATCGGCGGGGGCTGCGCCGAAACGTAGTTGATCGGCTGGGAGCGCGACCGTTCCGTTTCGGGCCCGAAGATCGCCTCCAGCGTTCGGTCATGCAGCGGCAGGAAGTCGTAAGGTCCGGCCAGGCCGATGACGCCGCACACGTCGCGCCGCGACGACAAGTGCACCGACTGCAAATAGCCGGCGTCCAGCGTGAGAAGCGTGGCGATATGCGCTCCGGCCGAGTGGCCCATCAGGAACAACCGACGCGGATCTCCACCAAAGCGCGATGCGTTCGCATGGGTCCAGGCGACCGCTTTTGCCGCGTCCTCCATGAACGCAGGAAACCGCACTTCCGGATACAGCCGGTAGTCGGGGATAACCGCCACTACGCCGCGCGCGGCCAGGGCGGCGCCGACAAAGCGGTACATCGCTTTCGATCCGGACACCCAACCGCCGCCATAGAAGAACACGACCACCGCTGCCGGCGTGGCGGCCGGGCGCGGGGCATAGACGTCGAGCGTACCGCGCGGGCCGTCGGCATAGGCGATGTCGCGGGTCGGCGTGACGCCGTCGCGCGGTGCCGACGCATTCAGCACAGCGGTCGGTGACCAGAAAAGCAATAGCAGCACCATCAGCAGCGTTAATGTTGGGTGCCGTGCACTCAGGCACCAATCCGCGCTTGCGGCAACCGCTTCAGCCGGATGTGCGGCCGCAGCCGGCCGGTGGTTGCAACGAAGCAAGGGTTTTGGCGGCGAGGCAATTCACGCTCGCAACGCCAGTCAGTCACGTGCCTCCCGGGTCATTCCTAGCGACCGGGCGGTCACTCCCAATGCATCGGCGATGAGGTCCGGATCGTTGGTTTCAATTGCCTCGGTCATAGAGGCGGCACTTGCCTCATAGCTGTCGCGGCACTCAGCCGGGTCGCAGGGACGGGTCTCGAGAGCCATCGGGCGATTCTTTCGGTGTCGCGCCACGGTGCCGGCGCTCTTCATATCCCGGCGTTGCGCCCTCTTGCCGCCGTCGCACAGCAGCACGATCAGGGTCTGGTATCGGCATAGAGGCTACCGATTAACAATCCCCAAAATACCGCGCCTGCAGTGGGTTGATGCCCGCCCGTTGTGCGATGGGGACCGCAACTCACCCCGCCGGCGGCACGCCCGCCTGCGCCAACGCCTCGGCCTGCCGCGCCGCCAGCGCTGCTTCGTCGAAATCGGCAATCAGGCCGTGGAACAGCTTGCTCCAATTCAGTTCCGCCTTCAGCCGCACGAACACCCCGCCCAGGCCGATCGCCGAGCGGTCCATCAGCACGAACTCGCGCGGCGGCTTGACGCCGCCGGTCCGTTTCAACCCGGCGTGCACGCGCTCGGCCACCTCGCGGCCGAATTGCGGGTCGTCGGATTCCTGGATGCGACGCACCCGATCCTCGATCAGCGGTTCGTAGAGGAAGCGGGCCCAGAGATTCAGCACCGCCATCTTCTCGTCCGTCAGGTCGGTGAACCCCCAGGTCGCGTAGGCGCGGTGCGCCTTGGCGTCGTCGTTGTCGCGCACCGCCTCGAACAGATCGATCACGCCGCGCACGAACGTCACGCCGAACACGCGAATGGCGCCGTAATCCAGCAGGTTCACCGAGCCGTCCGGCCGCACCTGGTAGTTGCCGAGATGCGGATCGCCATGGATCACGCCGTAGCGATAGAACGGCACATACCATGCGCGGAACAACGCCTCGGCAATGCGGTTGCGTTCTTCCTGCGGCGGGTCCTCTTCCAGACGGCGCATCAGCGGGCGACCGTCCAGCCAAGTCATCGTGAGCAATCGATTGGTGCAGTAGCCTTGCATCGGCAGCGGCACGTGCACGGTGGGGCTGTCGGCCAGCATCAGTGCGTAGAGGCGCATCTGCGCTGCCTCGCGCTCATAATCCAGTTCCTCGCGCAGGCGTGCCGAGAGTTCCTTGAAGATTTCCTCGTTCTGGATGGCGTTGTCCATGCGGTGATAGATCGCCATGGCCAGGCGCAACTGGCGCAGGTCGGCGTCTACCGTGCTGGCCATGTCGGGATATTGCAGCTTGCAGGCGACGTCGGTGCCGTCCGGCAGACGAGCGCGGTGCACCTGGCCGAGCGAGGCCGCCGCGGCCGCTTCGTGGCTGAAGCTGGCGAACCTACTTTCCCAACCGGGCCCGAGTTCGCTCGCCATCCGGCGGCGCACGAAGTTCCAGCCCATCGGCGGGGCGTTGGACTGCAGATGTGCGAGTTCCTCGGCGTATTCCGCCGGCAGCGCGTCGGGGACGGTGGAGAGGAACTGCGCCACCTTCATCAGCGGACCCTTCAGGCCGCCGAGCACCATGCGCAGGTCTTCCGCATGCGCCGCGCGATCGGTCTTGATGCCGAAGACGCGGGCTCCGGCGAAGCGCGCCGCAATGCCGCCGACCGCGCCCGAGGTGCGGGCCATGCGGCGGATTTCGCCGAACAGGTTGCTGCGGTCAGACATCGCAGGAGGCGAGACAGCGGCAGAACACTCCGTTTACCACATGAGGCAAAGCCATATCCCCGGTTGATCCGATCACTGCCAATCCCGAAACGTTGCGCTGATCTTCCAGGTGCCGTCCGGATTAGGTTCGGCCTTGATCTCCGTCGCACCTGAGTCCTTGAAGTCCTGGGTCACTTTCGTCAGCACATTGAAGGGAACGAGATCAATCACTTCCGTGCGGATTGCTCTTGCCGTCACCGGCTCGCCTTGCATTGTCAGCTCCTCAGTCCTGCAGCGATCAGCACGACACCACCCGGGAGCGATCGTCCGCCGTTCCGGCGTTGATCAGCCAGGCCACGCTACCGCCAATACCCAACTGCCGCATGCAGGTTGTGACACGCACCACGTTCGCGCGGTTGACCTTGCCGTCCGGCTTCCAGAAGTCATGCGGCTTCTGGCTGGTCGCGTCCAGGTTCAGTCTTCTCTGGGCCGACGCCTCGAAGCCGGCACCCTTCAGCCTGACCTCGCTCAAGGTTGCAAGGAAGTCGCGAACCGAACGACGCAGCAGAAGCAGTGCGAAAATCAGAACAGCGGGCCAAGCCAGTGCGCTGATGAGTTTCGCGACGGCCTCAATGAGCTTGGTCAGGTCGTCTGGCTGCATCGCTGTCCACATTTCGCGTGCCTTTGGTACCTACCTCGACCCTCCGCCATCCCCGTCCCTCACCCCACCTTCTCCAGCTCGTCGATGAAGCCGGAGATCACATCCAGCCCCTTCTTCCAGAACGCCGGGTCGGACGCGTCCAGTCCAAACGGCGCCAGCAGTTCTTTGTGCCGCTTCGAACCGCCGGCGCGCAGCATGTCGAGATACTTCGCCTGGAACCCAGGATGCCCACCCTGGAACACCGCGTACAACGCGTTTACCAGGCAATCGCCAAACGCGTAGGCGTAGACATAGAACGGCGAGTGAATGAAGTGCGGCACATAGGCCCAGAAAACGCTGTACTCCGGCGTGAATTCGAACGCCGGACCGAGGCTTTCCGTCTGCACCTGCATCCACAACTCGCCGAGTCGGTCGGGCAGCAGCTCGCCGCCGCGGCGCTCGTCATGCAGCAGCGTCTCGAAGCGGTAGAACGCCACCTGGCGCACCACGGTGTTCAGCATGTCCTCGACCTTCGCCGCCAGCATGATGCGCCGCTGCTTTGGGTCCGCGGAGTCGAGCAATGCTCGGAACGTCAGCATCTCGCCGAACACGCTGGCGGTTTCGGCCAGGGTCAGCGGCGTGCCGGACATCAGGTAGCCTTGCGCGGCGCCGGCCAGCACCTGGTGCACGCCGTGACCCAGCTCGTGCGCCAAGGTCATCACGTCGCGCGTGCGGCCGTGGTAGTTCAGCAGCAGATAGGGATGCGCGCTCGGCACGGTGGGATGCGCAAAGGCGCCGCCCGCCTTGCCTGGCTGCAACTTTGCGTCGATCCACGGCGCGTCGAAAAACCTGCGCCCGACCGACGCCAGCTCGGCACTGAACGCGCCATACGCGGTCAGCACCCGCTCGCGCGCCTCGGGCCAGTCGATGTGACGGTCGTCGTCGTCTGGCAGCGGCGCGTTGCGGTCCCAGTGCTGCAGCTTCGGCAAACCCAGCCACTTCGCCTTCATCGCGTAGTAGCGATGCGCCAGCCGTGGATAGTCGGCGCGAACCGCGGTGACCAGCGCATCGACAACCTCGTCTTCCACCATGTTGGCACGGTTGCGCGCGCTGCCCGGGCGCGGATAGTGCCGCCAGGTGTCGATGATCTCCTTGTCCTTTGCCAACGTATTGGTGATCAGCGAGAACAGTTTTATGTCCCCGCCGAACGCCGCGCCGATCGCGCGTCCGGCCGCCTCGCGCACGGCGCGGTCCTTGTCTGACAGCTTGTTCAGCGCGTCGGTGACGGTCAGCGCCTCGTTACCGACGGTGATGCGCATCCCGGCCATCGTCTCGTCGAACAGGCGGCTCCAGGCGGAGTGGCCGGTCACCTCCTTCTCATGCAGCAGCTTTTCCACCTCGTCCGACAACTGGTGCGGCCGGAACACGCGCAGGTCGCGCAGCCAAGGCCGCCAGCGCGCCAAAGCGACGTCGGCCAGCTTGGCCTCCAGCGCCGCATCCTCCAGCCGGTTCAGCTCCAGCGTGAAGAACAGCAGATGCGAGCTGATCGTGGTCGCCCGCTCGTTCACCGACTGGTAGAACCGTCCGAGCACCGCGTCGGTCGAATCGCCGGCGAACAGCAACTGGGCGTACGACAGCAGCCGCCCCAGCACCTCCTCGATTTGTTCGTACTCGGCGATAGCGGCGGCCAACGCAGCGCCCGGCAGCCCGGCCAGCTTGCCCGCATAGGCGGCGGCAAAGCCACGCGCCTGCTTGTCGGCCCGCGCGAAGTCAGCCTCGACTTCCGGCGCATCCGGCGCCCGGTAGAGATCGGACAAGTCCCAGGCCGGCAGCGCTTCCGCGGCGAATGGAATGGGCGTTGCGTCGGGCATCGCTTCCTCGGGTGGCTGCACTCCTTGTCCATGTAAGCTAGTAGGGGCGGCCGTCAAAGGGCGGCGCCCATAGGCATCGGGATCAGCGGGACGGAGAGAGAGAGTGCTCCCCCTTCGCTTGCGGGTGGGAGAGGATACGGAGGAAACGTGGAGACCTACCCGACCTGGCCGAATCTGGCCGCGATGATGTTCGGCCTCGCCCGCATTTGGCCGGACAAGAAGCTGCTGCGCGCCTACGGCGACGGACAGTGGCAGAGCGTCACGTGGGGCGCATTCGCCCGCATCGCGGCCTCCTGCGCCCGCCAGCTTCGCGCCGCCGGGGTGGCCGCCGGCGACCGGGTGGTGATCGCCGCGGAGAACCGCCCGGAATACCCGATCGCCGAAACCGCCCTGATGGCGATCCGTGCCGTGCCGGTGCCCGCCTACACCACCAACACGGTGGCGGACCACGCGCACATCCTGCGCGACAGCGGTGCGCGCGCGGCGATCGTCTCCTCCGCCCTGGCCGGCAAGCTGCGCGAGGCGGCACGCCAGGCCAACGGCCTGGACCTGCTGGTGGTCATGGACGGCCCCATGGTGGAAGGATTGGAGGAAGCCGCCGGCGACTCTCCTCGCCTGCTCCCCTGGTCCGCACTGATCGCCGACACCGCACCAGCGGACGACATCGCGCTGGAGGCGGCCGGCATTCCCGCCACGGCGCTGGCTTGCCTGATCTACACCTCTGGCACCGGCGGGGTGCCCAAGGGCGTGATGCTGCCGCACCGCTCGATCCTGTCGAACTGCCGCGGCGCCTTCGAGCTGCTGCGACCGTTGCGGCTGAAGGACGAGGTCTACCTGTCCTACCTGCCCGTCTCGCACAGCTACGAGCACACCGTCGGCCAATTCTTCCTGCCCAGTATCGGCACGGAAATCGTCTATGCCCGCGGCGTGGAGCATCTGGCGGCCGACCTGCTGACCGTCCGCCCGAGCATCATGACCGTGGTGCCGCGCGTGCTGGAGGTGATCCGCAACCGCGTTCTGCTGCAGGTGGCGCGGGAACAGCCGCTGCGACAACGTCTGTTCCAGCGCGCCATGGCGGTCGGCCTCAAGCGGCTGGACGCCGCGCCGCTGACCCTGGTGGAGGCGTTGTTCGATCCGCTGCTGGACCGGCTGGTGCGCGCCAAGGTGCGCGCCCGGTTCGGCGGCCGCCTGGTCGCGGCGTGTTCCGGCGGCGCCAGGCTGGAGCCGGAGGTGGGACGGTTCTTCCTCGCCCTCGGGCTGAAGATCCTGCAGGGCTATGGCCAGACCGAGGCCGGCCCGATCATCAGCGCCAATCCGCCGGAGGCGATCCGCATCGATACCGTCGGCCGCGTGCTGCAAGGCGTCGACCTCCGCATCGCCGATGACGGCGAGATCCTGGTGCGCGGCGACCTGGTGATGGACGGGTATTGGGGCCGGCCGGAGGAGACCGCTTCGGTGATCCAGGACGGCTGGCTGCACACCGGCGATGTCGGCGCGCTGGACGATTCCGGCTATCTCCGCATCACCGACCGCAAGAAGGACCTGATTGTGCTTTCGGGCGGGGAGAACGTCTCGCCCGCCAAGGTGGAAGGCATGCTGATGGCGGAGCCGGAGATCGCCCAGGCGGTGGTGGCCGGCGACGGCCGTGCCGGGCTGACCGCACTGGTGGTGCCGGCCGAGTTCTACGACGACGTGGCCGTGGCCCTGGCAGTGAACCGCACCAACCATCGGCTGTCGGTAACCGAACGGATCCGCAAGCACGCCATCGTGCCGGCGTTCACGGTGGACAACGGCCTGCTGACGCCGACCCAGAAGATCCGCCGCATGCTGGTGATCCGCGCCAACGCGCAGACGCTGGCAGCGCTGCACGGCTAACAAGGACGGGCCATCCCGCGAACCGAGAGAAGGCCAGGGGCTTTGCCCCTGCAACCCCACCAAGGGGCTCTGCCCCTTGGAACCCCGCCAAGGGCGGAGCCCTTGGGACCCTTCAGTTGGCGTGGTTGGGCGGGAGGGGACCGATGCCGGCGCTATCGTCAGACCGACTGGTCTGACGATAGCGCCGGCACAGGCCCCCTCCCGCCCAACCACGCCAAACGGATGGATTGCAAAGGCTCTGCCTTTGCTGGGGGGTCCAGGGGGGCAAAGCCCCCCTGGCGGGTCCCAGGGCAGAACCCTGGCATTCCTTCGTTCAGCCGATCGCGCGCCCTTGCGACCCACGCGCCCCTCTGCTAGACGGCGCCGCTCGCGTTTGTGTCCAAAGAATGAACGCCCCTCACCCGGATCGCGGGGCCAACCATCGATAAGGGGGCGCTGTCCCATGGCTGTTCCGAAGAGAAAGACCTCCCCCTCTCGCCGCGGCATGCGCCGCAGCCACGAGGCCCTGCCGCGTGAGGCGCACGCCGAGTGCCCGAATTGCGGCGAACTGAGGCGCCCGCACCATATCTGCCCGCATTGCGGCTTCTACGATGGCCGCGAGGTCGTCGCGGCCGGCGAGGCGCTGAAGGGCGCTGTCCGGGTCTGATTTCGGGCCGCCCTGTGCCGCCCGCCCGACATTGACCGCAATCTTCTCGCTGGCGGTGGACGCCATGGGCGGCGACCGGGCGCCAGCAATGGTGGTCGCCGGACTGGAAATCGCCGCCGAGCGCCACCCCAAAGCGCGCTTCCTGCTGGTCGGCGACGAAACCCAGGTCACCGCCCTGTTGTCCCGCCATCGCCGCGCCCTCGCCGCCTGCACCGTCCGCCACGCGCCGGACGTGATCAGTGATGACATGAAGCCGACCGCGGCATTGCGCGCCCGCCAGTCTTCGATGCGCATCGCCATCGACGCGGTGGCCGCCGGCGAGGCCTCCGGCGTGGTCTCCGCCGGCAATACCGGCGCCCTGCTGACCCTGGCCAAGATCGTGCTGAAGACGCTGCCCGGCATCGACCGGCCGGCGATGGCGGCGATCGGCCCATCGGCCCGCGGCGACGTGGTGTTGCTCGACCTCGGCGCCAACGTGCAATGCGACGTCCGCAACCTGGTGCAGTTCGCCATTATGGGCGACGTGTTCGCCCGCACCGTGCTCGGCCTGACCGCGCCCTCGATCGGCTTGCTCAATGTCGGATCGGAGGAGCTTAAAGGCGACGACACGCTGCGGCAAGCCGCTGAGGTCCTGCGCGCCTCGCATATTGGTCCGCAGTTCCGCGGCTTCGTCGAGGGCCACGACATCGCCGCCGGCACCACCGATGTCGTGGTGACCGACGGCTTCACCGGCAACGTCGCGCTGAAGACCGGCGAGGGTGCGCTGCGGCTGGTCCTCGACCTGTTGCGCCAGGTGTTCTCCAACAGTTGGTCGGGCAAGCTGGCCTATCTGCTGGCGCGCCCGGGCCTGGAGCGGCTGCGCGAGTGGCTCGACCCGCGACGCTACAACGGCGCGGTGATGGTCGGGCTGAACGGCGTGGTGGTGAAGTCGCATGGCGGTGCCGACGCGGAAACCTTCGCCCATGCCATCGACGTGGCCATGGACATGGTGGTGCACCGCTTCAACGACCTGATCCGCCAGGACCTTGCGCGCAGCGGGCTGGACAAGCTGGCGCCACAGGACAAGAACGAGTCGACCGACAAGGGTGGTCCGCGACTCGCGACCGCCTGACCCCGCCCCCCGCCAGACAGGTTGCCGATGCCAATCCGTTCCATACTCGCCGGTGTCGGCGGTTACCTGCCCGAGCGCATCGTGACTAATGAGGAGTTGGCGGCCACACTGGAAACCTCGGACGTGTGGATTCGCGAGCGCACCGGTATCCGCCAGCGCCACATCGCCGGGCCGCATGAGACGGCGGCGTTCATGGGCATCGCGGCGGCGCGCGCCGCGCTGGCCGATGCCGACGCTGAGCCCACCGACGTGGATGCCATCATTCTCGCCACCTCCACCCCCGACCAGGCGTTTCCCGCCACCGCGCTGCGCGTCCAGGCGGCGCTCGGCGTGCCGGGCGGCTTCGGCTTCGACCTGTCCGCCGCCTGCGCCGGGTTCATCTACGCCCTGGCCACCGCCGACAGCCTGATCCGTACCGGCGCGGCGCGCGGCGCGCTGGTGATCGGTAGCGAGGTCTATTCGCGCATCTTGAACTGGCAGGACCGCGGCACCTGCGTGCTGTTCGGCGACGGCGCCGGGGCGATCTTCCTGCGCGCCGGCGAGGGGCGCGGCTCGATCGACCGCGGTATCCTTTCCACCCACCTGCACGCCCAGGGCACGCTAGGCGATATTCTGTACGTGGACGGGGCGGTGGGCCAGCCGGACAAGCCGGGATACCTGGTGATGAACGGCCGCGAGGTGTTCCGTCACGCGGTGACCCGTCTGGCCGAGACGGTGGACGAGGCGCTCGCT
>Ga0209415_10008080_pt1 | contig 18272 bp, 18 predicted proteins | sample PeaSoiSIISIP2007_FD_187696 | JGI IMG/M metagenome (GOLD analysis project Ga0209415, IMG submission 187696) | Peat soil microbial communities from Weissenstadt, Germany - SII-SIP-2007 (SPAdes) (version 2) | ecosystem: Environmental > Terrestrial > Soil > Wetlands > Peat | place: Germany...
GACGCTGACGGGCCGCGTCGCCCGCCTCGATACCGGCATGGCCTGGGCGGAAGACCCGCCGTCGCGCACCCGCCACATGATCAGCAATATCGAAATCGAACCGGGCGATCGGGACACGGAACTGCGCGTCTACTCCAACTTCATCGTCTACCGCTCGCGCGCCGAAACCGAGCAGGATTTCTACGTCGGCGCCCGCCAGGACGTGCTGCGCCGCGTCGATGACGAGTGGAAGATCGCGCATCGCAAGCTGATCCTCGACCAGAACGTGATGCTGGCGAAGAACGTCAGCATCTTTTTTTGAAGGATCGAAATGGGCGCGCGGCTCCCACCAATCCGTCATCCCGGCGAAAGCCGGGATCCACGTTTTAACTCTCTCGCGTGCTGATCGGTGGATTCCGGCTTTCGCCGGAATGACACAATCTTTGGAGGTTCGCATGATCAAGGGTCTGCACCACAACGCGTATCGCTGCCGGGATTCCGAGGAGACCCGGATCTTTTACGAGGAGTTTCTCGGCCTGCGCCTCGTCAGCGCCTTCGAAATCGCCGGCGGCAGCGCGCTGCATACATTTTTCGAGATGGACGACGGCTCCTGCCTCGCCTTTTTCGAGGCGCCGGCGCGGCCGTTCGACTTCAAGCGCCAGGACGACCTCGATCTCCACATCGCATTGGGCGTCGAAAACGACGTCTTCGACCGCATGCTGGAAAAGGGCCGGAAGGAAGGGATCGAGGTGCGCGGCCCGGTCGATCACGGCTTTGTCCGTTCGATCTATTTCCGCGACCCCAACGGCTATGTCGTCGAATTGACCGCCTCGACCGGCGTCCACCAGGAGATCATGGACCCGGCGATCTCGAAGCCGCATGCGGCGCTGGCCCGCTGGCAGGCGGCAAAGAGCGCCTGAGCACGACGAAAGGAACCAGCGATGCCCGAAATCCCCCGCCTCAACCCGGCGATCCGCGCCCTTGCCGACGGCAAGCCCGCCTTCGTCACGTTCTCGCCGGCTGAAGTCGGCGCTGCGCAATCGATTGCCGCCGCGCCCTATGACGCCGTCGTCTTCGAGATGGAGCACAACCCCTACGACATCCGCTCGTTGCGCGACTGCATGCAATACATGCTCGACCGCGCCCAGATCCTCAAATCCGGCAGCCTCGCGCCGGCGGTCGCGCCGATGGTGCGGATCCCGCCCAATGGCGGCGAACTGAACCAGTTCATTGCGAAGCAGGTGCTCGATATCGGGGTCTACGGGATCGTGTGGCCGCATGTCTCGACGGTCGAGGAGGCGCGGAACGCCGTGCAGGCCTGCCGCTATCCGCGACCGCGCGAAGCCGCCTATTACGAGCCCGCCGGCATGCGGGGCGATGCTCCGCGCACCGCCGCGCGCTATTGGGGGATCAGCCAGCCCGATTATTATAAGCGCGCCGACACCTGGCCGTTGAACCCCGAGGGCGAGGTGCTGGTCGTCATCATGTGCGAGGAGAAGCGGGCGATCCGCAACCTGCCGCAGATGCTGAAGGAGGTCCCCGGGATCGGCGTCGTCCTCATCGGCGAGGGCGATCTCTCGCAGGACATGGGCTATCCCCGGCAATACGACCACCCCGAGGTCGCCGCCGCGATCGACGACATTCTGGCGATCTGCAAGGACGCCGGCATGCCGTGCGGCCACCCGCATGTCGATGCCAACAATGTCGAGAAGCTCGTCGAAAAAGGCTTTCGCTGGCTGATGCCGGCCCCGGCGCAGTCCTACGCCGCGCTGGAGAAGGGCCTGAAGGCAAGTGGACGGAAATAGCAGGTGCCTATCAGGGTCCAGTTCACGCTTCGCCGAGCCCCTCACCCAATCACGCCGCGCTGCCACTCGTAGATGTCGATTCGCTCGTAGATACCGTTCGTGCAATAGGGTTCGGTGCGGAAGAAGTCGTCGAGCGCGGCGCGGTTTGGGAATTCATAGACCATCGCGCTGCCGAGCCACACTTTGCCGCCGGCGTCGGTGAGGTAGCCGCGGGCGAGGCAGTTGCTTGCGTCTTTCGGCTGCAGGTGGGCGCGGTGCGCCGGGACGATCGTGTTGCGCAAATCGGTGATGCCGGGCTTGGCCGTCCCGTGGAAGAAGAAGCCCTGGAGGCCGGGGCGCGGCGGCGCCGTCGGCTGGCGGAGGGTGAGCGCGCAATGCCAGTCGCTGATCTCGTCGGCTTCGACGACCCCGTTCACCGCGAGCGGGTCCTCCGCAATGAAATGCGCCACCGCATCCGGTACGTTGCCCGGCAGATCGGTCTGGTAGAGATAGCCGGCCGGCGCGGGGCCGTGAAAAATCGGCCCATAGGTCACCAGCCCGTCTCGCCGGTGCGCGAGAAAGCGCGCATGGTCCTTCCGCAGGCTCTTCGGCAGGCCGCCGAGGTCGCTTGTCGAGCGGCGGATGATGACCTGTGCCATGGCTGTTCCCGTTTTTGCCAGCGGAGCTCAGTAATCTCGTCGAGACTGCGTCGTCGCTGCGTGCCTCGCAATGACAAGATGTTCCCGCCGGCCCTTGCCAGTTCCCGGCGGACGTTGTAGTGGCGGGTCAGCTTAGATCGCGTGGGAAGATTGGCGCCGGCGGAACGCATGGTTTTCCCATGAAAGGTCGAGCCCGAAAACGACCCTCCGTGCGCTCGCTGCGCAGCGCGCCGCCCGACGGCGGCGACGCACGCCCGGCCCGGCTGATCGCCCGCGAGACCGCCGACCAGACGCTGGCGATCGGGCTGCGCCGGCCGTGGTTCGGCGATCTCTATCATTTCATGCTGCGGATTTCGTGGTGTTCATTCCTCTTCGGCGGCGTCGGGCTCTATCTCGTCGCGAACGCGCTGTTCGCGCTCCTTTACCTGGTGCAACCCGGCGCCATCGCCAATGCCCGGCCGGGCTCGTTCGCGGACGCGTTTTTCTTCAGCGTCCAGACCATCGCCACGATCGGCTATGGCCAACTGGTGCCGGCGACGCTCTACGCCAATCTAGTTGTCACGATCGAGACCGCGACCGGGCTCATGTTCCTCGCCCTCGCCACGGGCCTCGTTTTCGCCCGCTTCTCGCGGCCGACGGCGCGTGTCCTGTTCAGCCGGGTCGCCGTGATCGGGCCGCATAACGGCCGCCCGACATTGTCGTTCCGCCTCGCCAACCAGCGGCGCAACCAGATCCTGCAGGCCGAGGTCGCCGTCACCCTGTTGCGCGACGAAAACACCGCCGAAGGCGTGAGGCTGCGCCGCTTTTACGAGCTGGCGCTGACCCGCTACCGGACCCCGGTCCTGGCGATGACCTTTACCGTCATGCACGAAATCGATAAGGACAGCCCGCTCTTCGGCGCGAGCCCGGCTTCGCTCGAAGCCGACAACATCGAATTGGTGGTGACCGCGACCGGCATCGACGAGACGATCGCCCAGCGCGTCCACGCGCGGACCTCCTACCTGCCGCACGAGATCCTGTGGAGCCATCGCTTCGTCGACGTCATCGGCTGGACCGAAGACGGCCGCCGCGTCATCGATTACCGCCGGTTTCACGACGCTGCGCCGCTCGCGAGCGCGACCTAACAGCGCGCGTTGCCACCTTTGACAGGACGCACCGCAATTCCTAGTATAGATATAGATATCGATAGGTATAGCCGATGCCCGAAACTACCACTCAGTTGCTGATCCGCCTGCCTGACCATTTGGCGCGCCGCTTCAAGCGCAGGGTCGCGGTTCGTCAGCGCAGCAAGTTCATCGAGCGGCTGCTCGAAGAGGCCCTGGCCCCGGAAGACGTCGCTGACGACGATCCGCTTTATCAGGCGGCGTTGGCGGTCGAGAGAGACGAGCGGCTGGGGTCGGAAATGGCCGAATGGGAAGAAGCGACCCTGTCCGATGGGCTGGGGGGCGGCGATGACCGAAAGCCGGCGGCATGAGGCGCGGCGCAGCACCCCAATCGACGGTGCCGGTGCGGCGCGGCGATGTTTGGTGGGTCGCGCTCGATCCGACGCGCGGGAGCGAAATCCGCAAGACCCGGCCCGCGGTCGTCATCACCGCGGATGCGCTCAATCGAGCCCGGCGTACCGTCGTCATTGTCCCGTTGTCGACCGGGCCGGAAGCCCGGCCGCCGATCGTCGTCGCCACGCCGTCGGCAGGCCCGCACGCGGTTGCGGTTTGTGACCAGCTGCGGGCCGTAGACAGGCGCCGCCTGACCCGGGCGTCGGGCCGTCTGTCCGCCGCCGATATGGGCACCGTCGAAGACGGCGTGCGCCGCGTCCTCGACCTTTAGGACCGCGTTACCCCTCCGGCAGGCCGGCCTTGCGCAAGCCTGCGAGAAAGCGCGCGCGCTGTTCGGCGCTGCCGAACGGGCGGTTGAGCCGTTCGTCGGATGCGGTCAGCCCCGGCATGCGCCGCAGCAACTCGTCCAATGCCGCGCGAGCCGGGGCGGCATTGCCCAGATGGCCGTGCGCGGCCGCCAGCACCAGGTAGTCATCGGGAAACTCCGCGTTGGCTTCGACCGCCTCGCTCGCAAATTCGACGGCCTTCTGATTGCGCTCGGAGAGCAAGGCCGCCCAGCCCTTGCCCAATTTATAGAGGATCAACAGCGGGTCCCGCGGGCTGAGCCGGATCGCTTCGTCGCAAAGCGGCAACGCGGCCTCGTAATCGCCGGCGAAAAAATAGGTCGCGCCGAGCATGCCGTGAGCGAAGGACGAGTTGGGATCGAGATCGAGGGCGCGACGTAATCGGCGCCGCGCTTCTTCGTGCCGGCCCGCGAACAAATCGAAGAGCGCCAACATGGCATGGGCGTGTGCGTCGCCGTCGTCGATCGTGACGGCGCGCCGCGCCATCTCGCCGAATCGGGCAAACGAGCCGCCGGGGTTTTCCACCCAGCCGAACAGGGCTGAGAAATGGTGCGCATAGGCAAGGTCGCCGAACGCCATCGCATTCGCCGGGTCGAGTTCGACCGCTTCGCCGAGCAGGCGCCGTGCCTCGGCCAGATCGTCTCGCGTAAAACGGCGGATATGCCAATGCGCGCGCATCGTGCGGTCCCAGGCATCGAGCTGGCTCGGATCCTTGCGCCGCGCCTGGTGCATCTCGGCGGCGATGATGCCGGGGGCCAATTCGCCGGTGATCGTCTGGGCGATCTCGTCTTGCACGGCGAACACATCGGCCAGCTCGCGGTCGTAGCGGTCGGCCCACAGGTGATGGCCGGTCGCGGCATCGATCAATTGCGCGGTGATCCGCACCCGGTTGCCGGCGCGCCGCACGCTGCCTTCGAGCACATAGCGAACCCCGAGTTCGCGCGCCACCCGGGCGACATCGACGGCCGGCCCCTTGTAGGTGAAGCTCGTGTTGCGCGAAATGACAAAGAACGCGCGGTTGCGCGACAAGGCGGTGATGATGTCCTCGACGACGCCGTCGGCAAAATATTCCTGCTCGGCGTCACCGCTCAAATTCTGGAATGGCAGCACCGCGATCGACGGCTTTTCCGGTAGCGCCATCGGTGCTGCTTGCGTCTCGCCGGCAACCGCCTCGGAGGCCTGCGGCCCCACGCGGTAGACCCGCACCGGCCGCGCGATGTTCTTGACCTGCTGCTCGCCTTGGTCGTCGAAGGCGAAATCGAGCTTGTCGCGGACCTGGTCGCGGACCACGCGGCTGACGCAGATCCCGCCCGGCTGGGCGAGGGCTTCGAGGCGGGCGGCGATGTTGACCCCGTCACCGAAAATGTCGTCCTCGTCGCTGATGATGTCGCCGACATTGATGCCGATGCGGAGCTCGATGCGCTTCTCCGCCGCCACATCGATGTTGCGCTCGGCCATGTCGCGCTGCACCTCGACCGCGCAACGCACCGCATCGACGACGCTGGCGAACTCAACGAGCGCGCCGTCGCCGGTAGTTTTGACGATGCGCCCCCGGTGTTCCCTGACCTTGAGATCGAAAAGGTCGCGCCGGATCGCCTTCAACGCGGCGAGCGTGCCTTCCTCGTCCTCGCCCATCAGCCGTGAATAACCCGCGACATCAGCCGCGAGAATGGCCGCCAGCCGGCGCTCGACCCGCTCCTCGCTCATCGGCTGGCGAATCCTCTTCGATTGCGCCTATTCTATGCCGGTGTCGCGGCGTGGCGACATCTTTCGCGCTGAGGTTGCCGATGGAACAGCAGGCGCTCACCTGGCCCAAAGAGGGCAATGCGCGGGTCCCCTACCGCGTCTTTGTCGACCCAGACCTCTACCAGACCGAGCTCGACCGCATCTTTCTCGGCGCCAATTGGCAATACCTCGCGCTCGCCAACGAATTGCCCGAGCCCGGCGACTACAAGACGAGTTTCCTCGGCGAGACCCCGATCATCGTGACGCGTGGCGACGATGGCGAAATCCACGCTATGGTCAATCGCTGCGCCCATCGCGGCAATCTGGTCTGCCTGAAGGCCCGCGGCCACACCACCGACGGTTTGACCTGCGTCTACCACTCCTGGCGCTACGATCTTAGCGGCAATCTGCAGAGCGTCGCCTTTCGCCGCGGCGTCGGCGGCAAGGGTGGGATGCCCGACAGCTTCCGCCCCGAGGCGCATGGGCTGCAGCGGGTGCGCACCGACCAGTTCGCCGGGCTCGTCTTCGGCACCCTGTCACCGGAGGCGCCGCCCTTCTCCGACTATATCGGCAACCTGATCGGCTCCCATATCGGCCGCGTCATGCGCGGCAAGCCGAAAATCCTCGGCACCACCTCGCAGATCCTGCACAACAACTGGAAGCTCTATTTCGAGAACGTCAAGGACACCTATCACGCCAGCCTCCTGCACAGCTTTTTCACGACCTTCCGGGTCAGCCGGCTGACCAACAAGGGCGGGGTCGGGATCGCCGACAACGGTGCCCATCACTTCAGCTACACCTATGGCGGGCAGGGCGCCGATCAGGCGACCTCGGATGCGGCCTATGCCAATATCCAGTCGCTGCACGCCGACTACCGGCTGGAGGATCCGCGCTTTCTCGACTCGGTCGACGAGATCGGCGACGGCATCACGATCCAGATCCTCAGCGTCTTCCCGAATTTTGTCCTCCAGCAGATCCACAATTCGATCGTGCTCCGGCTCGTCCTCCCGAAGGGTCCGGACAAGACCGAATTGCAATGGACCTATATCGGCTTTGAGGACGACGACGCGGCGATGACCGAGCGCCGGCTGCAGCAAGCCAATCTCGTCGGCCCCGCCGGCTATGTGTCGATGGAGGACGGTGCGGTCGGTGGCTTTATCCAGCGCGCCATCAAGGGAGGCGAGGCTGAGTGCTCGGTCTTGGAGATGGGCGGATTCGATCACGCGTCGCAAGACACCCGCACGACCGAAGCCTCGGTGCGCGGGTTCTGGCAGGCCTACCGCCAAACGATGGGGCTCTAGCGGCCCGGGTGCACGCGATGAACCTCCCCGAGATCGCCCGGCAACTCGAACTCGAAAACCTCTACAGCGACTACGCCGCCTGTCTTGATTCGGACGCGATCGAGCACTGGCCGGATTTTTTTGTCGAGGATTGCCTCTACCGGATCACCTCGGCCGAGAATTACGAGGCCGATCTGCCGCTGGGGCTGATCTACGCGACATCGCGCGCCATGTTGAAGGATCGGGTCAGCGCGCTGCGCCGGGCCAACATCTACGAGCCGCAGCGTTACCGTCACCTGATCGCCAATATCCGCATCCAGCGCGATGACGTCGACGCCCTCGAAGTCGCCGCCAATTTCCTCGTTGTGCGCACGATGCAGGACGGCGACATGACCCTCTTCGCGGCCGGGCGCTACCTCGACAGCGTCGTGCGCGGCGTCGCCGGCTGGCACTTTGCCAAGAAGACCGTCATCCTCGACAGCCGCCAGATCGACACGCTGCTCGCGTTGCCGCTCTGAGCCTCACGAGCGAGCCGGTGAAGTGTGACATCGCGAAAGCGCTGGGTTTGGCTTTGTTTGCCGTCGCGGCCATCCTCTTTATCATAGCGCCGGCGCGAGCAGCGGGGGCAATCGTCGTCGCCTCGAAAATCGATACCGAAGGGGCGCTGCTCGGGCAGATGATCGCGGCGATGCTCGCCGAGAAGGGGCTCCCGGTGGAGACGAAGATCCAGCTCGGGCCGACCAACATCGTGCGCGCTGCGATCCTCGCCGGACAGATCGACCTCTATCCCGAATACACCGGAAACGGCGCCATCTTTTTCCACCGAGAAGCCGACCCGGTGTGGAAGAATGCCGCGGAGGGTTATGCCACGGTGCGGCGGCTCGATCGCGCCGAAAACCGTCTCGTTTGGCTGAAGCCTGCGCCCGCGAACAACACCTGGGTGATCGCAATCCGCAACGATCTGCCGGGGCTCCCGCCGGGGAAATGTCTCGACGATCTCGCCCGCTATCTGGCGCAGGGCGGCCGGTTTAAGCTCGCCGCCTCGGCGGAATTCGTCGAAAGTCCCGCCGCGCTCCCCGCCTTCGAGGAGACCTACGGCTTTCAACTGCGGGAAAGCCAGCTTCTGACATTGTCGGGTGGCAATACCGCCGCGACGCTGCGCGCCGCGGCGGAAGGCACCTCCGGGGTCAATGCGGCGATGGCCTACGGCACCGACGGCGAACTGGCCGCACTCCGCCTTTCGGCCCTGTGCGACGACAAGGGCGCGCAGATCGTCTATGCCCCGGCCCCAGTCGTGCGCGAGGCCGTCCTCGACCGGCACCCCGAGATTGCCGCGGCGCTCGACCCGGTTTTCGCCTCGCTAACGCTGACCATCCTGCAGGGGCTGAACGCGCGGATCGCGGTCGCCGGAGAAGATCCCCGCGCCGTCGCATCGGATTACCTCAAATCGCGGCAGTTCCTGCCGTAGACATGTCGTCATTGCGAGCACCGCGACGCAATCTCGATTGGCTGAGCGTTCTCGGATCGGGATCGTTTCGTCGCCTTGTTCCTCGCAATGACGTCATCCCGGTGCTGTTTGCCGTCGGTGCCGCAGCGGTGCTCGGCACCGGTTTTCTCAGCATCGCGCCCAACCGCCTATTGTCAGGGCGCCCGATCGGTCTGTTCGCGGCGACGGATCTGCGCCTCGGCGCGGGGATCGGGCTGATCGCGGGGGTCTTGCTGCTGATGTCGCTCGCGCCGCCTGCTCGCGGGCTGCAGCGCGCCGCCGCGGCATTGGCTGGAGGGCTCTTACTCCTCATCGTCGGCGCCGCGGGAAACGCCGCGGCCGCGCTCGCCACCGCGGCCCCACCCCTCGCCCGGATCTCGCTCGGCGCCGGGTTCTGGATCCTCTTTGGGACGGCGGCGCTCGCCCTCGTCGACGCGCTGCAACGCGCGGGCGCCGGCTCGGCCGAGCGCTCGGCCGTCATCGCCACCCTCGGCCTGGCGAGCCTGGCGATGGCCCATTGCGGCCTCTTCGATGCGCTGTCGCTCGCCCGCGAATACCGGTCCCACGAGGATCTCTTCGCCACGGCGCTGGTTCGTCACATCGTTCTGGTTGTGGCCGGGGTTGGACCGGCGGTGCTGATCGGCGTTCCCCTGGCGATTACCGCGGCGCGGCAGCCGCGCCTGCAGGGGCCGCTCTTCGCCGTATTGAACCTGTTGCAGACGATCCCGTCGATCGCGCTGTTCGGTCTGCTGCTCGTGCCGCTGGCGGCGCTCGCGAGCGCGGTTCCCATGCTCGCCGCGCTCGGGGTCGGCGGCATCGGTCCGGCGCCGGCGGTGATCGCGCTGATCCTCTATGCGCTCCTGCCGATCGTGCGCAACACCGTCGCCGGGATCGCCGGGGTCGACCCGGCGGTCATCGATGCCGCGCGCGGCATGGGGATGACACGCCGCCAGCTGATCTGGCGGGTCGAAGTGCCGCTGGCGCTGCCGTTGCTGGTGGCGGGGCTGCGCATCGTCACCGTGCAGCTGGTGGGGCTCGCCGTCGTCGCTGCGCTCATCGGCGCCGGTGGGCTCGGCACCTTTGTCTTCGAGGGGCTCGGCCAATACGCCGCCGACTTGGTATTGCTCGGCGCGCTGCCGGCGATTGGGCTCGCGCTCGCCGCCGATTTCCTGCTGCAAACGCTGGCGGCGGTGGCCGCGCGCCATGATTGAGATCGACTCGGTCAGCAAGGCCTACGACGGAAGGCGCGTCGTCGACGAGCTGTCGCTGACCATCCCGGAAGGCTCGTTCTGCGTCCTCCTCGGACCCTCGGGATGCGGCAAATCGACGACGCTGCGCATGATCAACCGCCTCGTCGCGTTCGATAGCGGCACGATCCGGGTCGGCGGCGAGGACGTGCGGCGGGTGGCGCCCGAGCAGCTCCGCCGGCGGATCGGCTATGCGATCCAATCGACGGGGCTCTTTCCGCATTGGCGGGTCGAGGACAACATCGCCACGGTGCCCCGCCTCCTCGACTGGCCGCGCGCGCGGGTGCAGGACCGGGTGAGTGAACTCTTGGAGCTGCTCCACCTCGACCCCGCGACCTACCGCGCGAAATACCCGCATCAGCTGTCGGGCGGCGAGCAGCAGCGGGTCGGGGTCGCCCGCGCGCTCGCCGCCGACCCCGAGCTCCTGCTGATGGACGAGCCCTTCGCCGCGGTCGATCCGGTGACCCGCGCCGTCTTGCAAACCGAGATCGTGCGGATCCAGCGGGCGACCAAAAAGACCATCGTCTTCGTCACCCACGACATCGAAGAAGCGCTCATTCTGGCGAGCGACATCGCCATTCTGGAGCGCGGCCACCTCGCCCAATGGGGGACTCCGCTTGATCTCCTCGAGCGCCCGGCGAGCGCCTTTGTCGGCGAGTTTGTCGGCGGCGGGTCGAGCGGCCTCAAGCTCCTGTCGCTGCGCACCGTCGCCGACCGGCTGCGTCCCGGCGAAACCGCCGCGGGCGAACCAGTACCGATGGACACATCGCTGCGCGACGCCTTCGCCCAAATGGCCGCGCGCCACAGCGACCGCCTGCCGGTCAGCGATGCCGCCGGCCGCCCGCTCGGCACGGTCACCTTGGCCGATCTGGTGCGGTGATGGGAAGCGGCCCCCCACTCCTCGTCGGGCGCCCCATGCAGCGCACCACCGACCCCCTCGCCCCGCTGGCGGGGAGAGGGTTGGGGTGAGGGGCCGATCTTGCGCCGTTCGCTTTCCTGCGCGGCAAGCCCGATCCTCTGGGTAGGGTTGTTGTTCGCCGCCCTCCTCATCGGCATGCCGCGGCTGGCTCCCTTCTTCCACTGGGCGTTTCCGCGGGTCGACCCGCCGGTCTTCGGACGCGCGAGCTTTGTCGAATTGTGGCTGTCGCATGCCGGGCTCGTCGCGGTGGCGAGCCTCGCGGCGACCCTCATCGGCGTCGCCCTCGCGATCTTCGTCACCCGTCCGGGGGGCCGCGATTTTCGCGGAATCGTCAATGCGCTCGCCACCATTGGGCAGACTTTTCCGCCGGCCGCCGTCTTGGCGCTCGCGGTCCCGGCGCTCGGCTTCGGGCCGCGCCCGACGATCGTCGCCTTGTTTCTGTATGGTCTCCTGCCGATCGTCGAGAACGCGATCGCCGGGCTCGAAGGCGTGGCCCCGGCGGTGCGGGATGCGGCGCAGGGCATGGGCATCTCGGCGTGGCAGCTTCTGCGCGATGTCGAACTGCCGTTGGCCGCGCCGGCGATCCTGGCGGGGGTCCGGGTGTCGGTGACGATCGCGATCGGCACCGCGACGATCGGCTCGACGGTCGGCGCCTTGACGCTCGGCACCCCGATCTTCGACGGGCTCGCCGCCAACAAGCTGCCGTTTGTCATCGAGGGCGCGGTGCCGGTCGCCCTCTTCGCGATCCTCACCGACATGATCTTCGCCCGCCTCGAGCGCTCGCTGCGGATCCCCAACGCGGACGCGCGACCAATCCGCTGATCAGCGCCCTCGCCCGCGGGACGGTTTGCTGACCGGCCCATGACGGCGTGACCGGCGCCGACATTCATGGTTAACGCCTTGAGAGGGCGTTACCCGCATGGCATCGTGGGCGCCGCGCTTAGTCTAAGGGGCGCCCCGACCCAAGATTGTCGGAGCACGAAGGGGGGACCCCGTGTCGAAGATCACCACGACGATCACCCACGGAATCACGCTCGGCACCAGCGGGTCTTACGCCTCGCCGCTGACGATCACCTCGACCGGCGCGGTCGAGGCGAGCAGCACCACGGCGATCTATGGACCGAGCACGCAAGCCTGGGCGATCGTTAACGAGGGCACGATCCTCGGCACCGGGACATTGCAACCCCATGGCGTCGAGCTGCTCGCGGGCGGCAGAGTCGACAACACCGCGACATCGGGGCTGATTGGGGGATATTTCGGCGTCGAGATTACTGGTAGCCCCGGCATAGTCACCAACGCCGGTACGATCACCGGCACGGGCGAAGCCGTCGGCGGCATCCAGCTCCTGGCGGGCGGAAGCGTCGCCAACACTGCGACCACGAGCCTGATCATGGGGGGACTCGGCGTCGACATCCAGGGCGGCCCGGGCAATGTCACCAATGCCGGCACAATCATCGGTACTAGCAGTGGATCGGGAGTCGCGATCGCGGACTTAGTTGGCGACGCCGGCACGCTCACCAACTCCGGTACGATTATCGACATTCTCGGATCTGGCGCCTACCTGCACGGAGGCAACGTTGGCAATACGGGCTTGATCGAGGGATTTGGGGGCGTCCTGATCATCGGCACGACCGGGACAGTCAGCAATCTCGGGACGATCCTCGGCCATTACAGCGTCGTGATCACCGGCGCAGCGGGCAAAGTCACTAATCTCGGGACGATCGGCGGCTTCGACACGCACAGCTATGGCGTTCTCCTCGACTCCGGCGGCACCGTCGTCGATGCCGGTACGATCAGCGGCGGCACGGCGGTCGGCTTTGGCGGGACCAGCGCTAACCGCCTCGTTCTCGACCCCGGGTATCATCTCGCCGGCAAGGTCGTCGGCAGCACCAGCGCCGGCGCGACCAACACGCTGGAACTGGGTTCGGCGGCGAGCATCGGCACCCTTACCGGGCTTAGCGGCAAGTTCGTCCATTTCGGCACGGTCACGGTCGATTCCGGGGCGCGGTGGGTGCTCAGCGGCAGCAACACGATCGGCGCCGGAGCCACGCTCAGCAATTTCGGCACGCTGATCGATGCCGGCACCATCAGGGCCGGCGGCCGGCTGACCGTCCATACCGGCGGCAGCGAGATCGTCCTGTCGGGCGGGGCGGCGAGTGGGACGGTCTTGAGCGGCGGCAGCGCAATCGTCTCGGCGGGCGGCAAGGCGAGCGGCACGATCGTCGCAAGCGGCGGCAACGAAACCGTCCGCGGGACGGCGAGCGGAGATACGGTCGCCAGCGGCGGGCATCAGTACGTCAGCTCGGGCGGGGTGGCTAGCGGCGTCACGGTGAAGCACGGCGGCAGTCAGACCGTCTTCGCTGGCGGAGTGACGCGGGGCACCGTGCTCAGTGGTGGGGTCGAAATTGTCCACGGGACGGCGAGCGCCGGCAGGGTCAACAGCGGCGGGGCCGAGACCGACTACGGCAAGGCGAGCGGCGGGGTGATCAACGGCGGCGTGTTCGCGGTGGCGAGCGGCGGCACCGCGGGCGGCACCGTCACCTTTGTCAGCGGCGGCACCTTGCAGCTTGATACCGGAGGCAGCTTTACCGGCGCCATCAAAGATTTTGCGGGGCCCAGCCCATCGGACCGGATCGATCTGCGGGGGATCGCCTTCACATCGGGGACCACCACCGAACGCTTCGCACAGACCACCAGCACGAGCGGCATCCTGACCGTCACCAGCGGCACGCACACCGTCCACCTCACGCTGCTCGGGGCCTACACGACGAGCAGCTTCAAATTGGCCACCGACACTCACGGCGGAACCCGGGTCACCGACCCTCCGGTCGCGGGCGGCGCGTCACGGACAACCTTCGCCGACATCGCTCCAGCCGGGCTGCACGCCGGCGCGGCAACCCCAGGCAACCCGGCGGGCTATTTACCCGGCGCCATTGCGACCAACGAGGAACCCCGCGCCGGCTACACGCTGTTCGCGACCGGCCCTCCCGCCGGGCACGGCGCCGACCACCATCCGCTGCTGCCGGCGCCGCGCTAGACGGTTGGCCCGCCGCCGGCCCGGCTTTCAGTGCTGGTGGATCAACAGGATGCCGGCTCCGATCAGCGCGAGACCGGCGAGCTGCGGCCAGCCAAAGGGCTCGTTCCACAACAGGTGCGCGATGATCGCGACCGCGGCATAGCTCGCCGCGACCGAGGGAAACGCCACCGACACCGGGATTTTCTTTAATGCAACGATGTAGCAGAGCGCGGCCACCACATAGATCGCCAAGCCGGCGATGGTTAAGGGATTGATGAATTGGGCCACGCCGGCGGGCGCGGCGAGCGCGCCCGATTTGAGCGCGATCTGCCCGGCGACGCCCAAGAGGATGGCGCCGGCGAGGCTGACATAATAGATCGCCACCGGCGCCCTTCCCTCACACCCGCGCGTGCGCCTGGACCGAGGGACGGCCGGTCTGCGGCCCCGGGTCCGACCGCGTCGGCGCGGCGCGGATCACCGATTTGATCACCGATTGCGGCTTCTTGTTGGCGGTCAGGTAGAGGCGGCCGATATATTCTCCGACGATGCCGAGGATGACGAGCTGCACTCCGGACAGCAGCAACACCGCCGCCATGAGCGACGCCCAGCCGGCCGGCGGATCGAAGAACAAGGCCTCGGTCAACACGACGACGCTGCCGATCGTGCCCATCAGGCTCAGCGCAAAGCCGGTCAAGGTGCTGAGCCGCAGCGGCATCACCGAGAAATTGATGAACATGCTGAGCCACAGCCGCAGCAGCCGGCGCATCGTATAGTTGCTGCGGCCGACCGCGCGCGGCAGGTGGCGGACCAGGAGCCGGTCGATGTCCTGAGTCACCTGCAGAATGAGGCCGTCGACGTACGGAAAGGGCCCGTCATACCGGGTGATCTCGGCCGCGACAAAGGCGCTCATGCAGCGGAAGCTCGACAGGTAGAAGCCCGCCGGCTTGTCGAGGACGAACCCGGCCACCCAGTTGCTGAACCGGCTGCCGAGGTTGCGCCATCGCGCGTGCTGCTTCTCGTCGTAATGGGTGTAGATGACCTCATGCCCGCTCTGCTGAGCGAAGGCGAGGAGCCGCCTGACCTCCTCGGGCGGGTTCTGCAAATCGTCATCCATCGTGATGACATGGGCGCCTCTGGCGTGACGCAGCCCGGCCATCACCGCGTTGTGCTCGCCAAAATTGCGCGACAGATCTACGAGCGTCATCGGCACCCGCGCCCGCTCGACGAGGTCGCGGCAGACCGCGAGGCTGTCGTCGGGGCTGCCGTCATTGACCAGCACGATCTCGTGCCCGCCCTCGATCGTCAGCTCCTCGAGCGCGGCGACAAGCTCCCCAACGCTTGTCGCCCCATTATAGACCGGGATCACGATCGTCAGCGCCAATTGCGACGGAGGCAGCGCGGTGTCAGACATGCCCGCCCCCTTCGATCGCCTCTTTTGTGGCGACCGCGATCAGCGAGCCGCCGCAGGGAAACCGCATGCCGCAGCGCAACAGCGCGCGCTCGAACCCGGTCGCGGCACGGCACAATGCCTCGACCGGCGCCGGATAGAGCCGCACATCGCTGGTGGCGCGCCTTCCCTGGGGCACCAGCTTGCGGGTCAACACCATGATCGGGAACAGCACGATATTCCAATAAGTGGCAAAGAGGAGCCGGAATCCCGCCGCATCGAGGAGCCGCGCGACCCGGCGCCTTGTATAGCGCCGGACATTGTAAACCGCCGCATCATGCCGCGACAGCATCCAGCGGTAAGCCGGCAGGTTGAGAACCAGCACGCCGCCATCCACCAGACAGCGGTGAAACTGCGCCAACGCCGCGCGCTCATCGACATCGCGATGGCACAGCACATCGGCGCTGAAGATCGCGCCCAGCGCGCCGTCGGCAAACGGCAGCGCGTTGACCGACCCGGCGCAGACCGGGCACCCGCTTTTCGCCGCCGCCCGGGCGCAGGCGGTGCTGTTGGCATCGATGCCGATGACGCTGCGATCGGGATAATCCGCCGCCAGCCGGGCCAAGAGGCCGCCCGTACCGCATCCCGCATCGAGCAGCGGCTCCCGGGCGGCGGCCGATCCGCCGATCGCCCGATAGAGCAGCAGCAGGTTCGCATGGGTTGCGCCGAACCACCACATCTGTCCCTCGGTTCGGTCGAGCTTGTCGTATTCGGCGCGGTCCAGGCGAGATCTCCGGGGTGCGTGCTCAGCGGGCTAACGCGAGATCAGAACGCGATGCGCCGCGTCTCTATTCCGGCTGGATTTCGGCCAATGCCAAGGCTCACGGATAGGCGGAAACCGGTGGGCGGCGCTGCGAGGCGTGCGCAAGCGGGCGCGCGGCAACCCGCGCTTCGGCGAGGACGGCGCGCCGATCGAGCACCACCGACAAGAGTGCGCCCATCCGCTCGACGCGATAGATCTCGCGGCCCGGCAGCGCCCGGTCGCAATTGTCCTTGGTAAAGGCGATGAAGAAATCGGCCTGGTCACGCCGATGCGTGAAGCGAAAATTGCTGGGGAAATAATATGCGGCGGAAATCGGCGGCCCGCATACCGCGACGGTAAACTTTCGTTCCGCGAAATTAACGCCGTACTCGTTTTGCAGATAAGATTTGAGGCCCCGGACCGCCTCGGCATAGGAATTGGCCCAGTAATCGGTCTTGAACTTGCGCTGCGCTCCTTCGACTCCCCCGACGAATGCATTGTAATAGACGTATTGATCGGGGTGCAGCAGCACCATCGTCGTCACATGCGCCATGCCATAAATACCGAGCGCCGCGTAGATCGCCTGCCGATACGTCACTTCGGACAGCCGTCCCACCGCGCGATCCATGGTCAGCGCGGCGGCAACGGCGATCGGCGGCAACACAAAAATGAAATGGCGCATGCCGTCGAACAGCACTGCCTTGATCTGGATTGCATAGGCTATCGGGAAGACGATCGTAAACCCCAACAGGAAAACGCCGAGCACGACCTCGCGCCGTCCGAGACCCTGCCGGATCAGCCCGATCGGGACCAGCGCGACCGCGGCAAGCAGCAGCACCAGAATCAGTTCGGGGAGCGCCACCAGGATATAGGTCGGCAGGTATTCCCAGGGCAGATCGCTGGCCGGCACAAAGCGGCCATCGAACAAGGTGTAGAAGGGGAATGTTTCATGCGAGAAGGCGGCCAAGGCCCGCAGCGGATTGTCGATCGGGTCATGCTGTCCCCACGGCCAAAACACCAGCATGACCGCAATCCCGATCGCCGCGACCGGCAGCAGCACGCGGAGGAGGCTCGTCCAGCCTGCGGCGAGCGCGACCGACAGCCGGCGCGCCGCCACCCCCTGCCACCCCGCCGACAGGACCAGGAGCAGCCCGAGATAGCACAAGAACAACAGCCCGCCGACCCGCACACCAAGCGCAAGCCCGATCGCCGCCCCCATCTTGACGGCGAGCCGCAGTGGCGGGCGCGGCAGGGACGGCAGGATGCGCACCATGTAATAGCTCGCCCACACGCCACCGACCGCGAACGGGATGTCCTTCGGGTTGTTGAACATCTGTCCGTAATAATTCGGGGTCAGCAGCAGGAAGAGGAGCGCGAAAAACCCGGCCCGCGATCCGCCCAGCGCCCGGCCCAGCTTCCAGCAGCCGGCGAGGCCGACGATACCGACCAACCCATTGAGCAGATGGCGGGTTTCGTAAACCCCGAGCGGCGAGAACCGGTTGAGCGCCGCTGCCACCATGTCGAACCCGGCGCCGTAATTGTAGAGATCGGCCCAGTGCAGGGCGCGCTGGTCGGCAAACAGCGAGAGATAGTAATCGAGCGCTAGATTACCGTACCAGTTATGGGCGTCTTCATCCCAGGTGACGCCGTAATCTCTGAACGTGAAGAGGACGAGGATCGCAGCGGCGGCGAGCGTCAGCCAGGCGAGGCGGTCCCAGATCCCGTCGATGTCGCGGGCGTGCAGTCGTGTCCCGGGGCTGGCGCCTGCGGACAATGCCAACCGCGCCCGACGCAACGTGTCGACAAAATGCATGCTCTCTATCTAGCGGTTAGCGGGCTAACTGGCGGTTAACGGCCGGGCTGGAATTTTTCGGACCGTCGTTTGCGCCGGGCGCCTGCCCTCTGTCAAGCCGAATTGCCCGAAAAAAGGGCAGCGTCGCGGCTCACAGCCCGGCCTCGGTCAATAGCGTGCCGATCACCCGGTCGGCGGCGAAATAGTCGCCGGCCAGTTCGCGCGCAGCGCGGCCGTGGCGGGCATAATCCGCCTCGATCGCGTCGATCGCGGCCAGTGCTTCTTCGTGGCTCGCG
>Ga0209415_10008081_pt1 | contig 18267 bp, 14 predicted proteins | sample PeaSoiSIISIP2007_FD_187696 | JGI IMG/M metagenome (GOLD analysis project Ga0209415, IMG submission 187696) | Peat soil microbial communities from Weissenstadt, Germany - SII-SIP-2007 (SPAdes) (version 2) | ecosystem: Environmental > Terrestrial > Soil > Wetlands > Peat | place: Germany...
AATCCCCCGAATTTTCTGGTGCTGGACGAGCCGACGAATCACCTGGACCTGGCCACCAAGGAGATGCTGGTGGAGGCGCTGAGGGATTTCGAAGGCACGATGATCTTCGTGTCGCATGATCGCACCTTTCTACGAGGTCTGAGTTCGCGCGTGTTGGAACTCGGCGGCGAAAATGGGCGAGATAAAAGGCCGCACGTTTACTTGGGCTCCTATACCGAATACGTGCAAAAAACCGGGCATGAGGCGCCGGGAATTTACTCGTGACTACGGAAGCGACTAAACCTGCTGAGTTTTGCTGAGTTCCGCAGTGAGGGAGCTGAGTATCAGGGATTTAATCCTGGAGGTTCCTCCGAAATCGAAGAGTGCTTTCAGCAAAAGCGACCAACCTTTGTGCTCGTGGCCGGGCTGATTCACAAATGCATTCACGACGCGTTCCAGCCGGTTGGTGGCCGCAGCGGCAACCTCCGCCAAGCGAGCCGGTGTGGCCTTGAAAGTGGCACGCGAGGGAACGGTGATTTCTCTCCGGAGCCGGGGCATGAGCGGGATCACCGAATACCACCATTTTCCATCGATGTTTTGCCCGAACGCCTGACGGAAGGTATCCATGATCTCCGGCTTCTTGGTCACGCCGGCGGCGATGGCGATGTTTTCCTCCGGCAGCGCGAAGTGAACGTTGAGAAACTGCTGACAGTTGCGGCGGCCTAATTGATAGTCGCGGTCCCGGAACTTTTCGTCCACGAATCCGCCAAACGCTCCGAGAGCTCCGCAGAGCAGCGCGGGAAGGTTTAGCTCAGCATCGTCGCTGGGAGCGATGACAAAACGGCTGTTCACGTCTTCATCTTTGGCCAGCTTCAAATCCTCCCCTTGGAATCGCGACTGATTCACGAGAGCGCTGAGCAAAGCACTGGCGACATTTGCCAATTCGGAATGTTTCTGCGCGTCGTAGTCGGGTTGAAACGGCTCTTGACCGGGAAACGGAGCGACCGAGATGACAGCAGCATTCGCATGGATTGCGTCACGCGGATTGTGTCCATTCGGATTGTTTGCCGCGTCCACCAAATACTGCCTGGCGCATTCGAACGGATTGTTATTGGTGATTCCTCCGTCGGCATAAACGTTTTCGAAGGTGGGCGTGACCGTGGCTGCCCAGTCTGGAACAATCATCTGCTCGGACTGGCATTCGCCGGTCTTGCTGGGTTCACTATTGCTGATTTCCCACGAGCGATTTTCGTAGTCGACTCTAGTTCTCTGAATTGCACGAGACGCCAGCATGATGGGAAAAGAGCCTGTCGCCATGGCGGCCGTCTGCAATGTTTCCCAGTTTGGATCGGCCGGATCCGAGTGATTCAGTCCAAACGTTGTTGGCGTGCCCGCCGCGCCGCTGCTGGCGATGCTGAACCGGATCTGATCGGCGTGGAAAGCAATGCGTTCCTCGAAGGAGCCGTTATCGGCCTGGTCCACACTGTAAGGAATGCCTCGAAGATTCGACAAAGTGAGAATAATCCCTAACGGGTCCGCAACCCAAGGCCTGGGTTTCTGGCGTGCCGGAGCGGCTACCAGCGCAGCTTTAGCGATATTCTCGATCGGCGTGCTATCGAGAATCGATTTCACCGGACCCTCGTTGTTCGGCAAATCGGCGTTTCCGAGCAAGGGCAAAATATCAATACTGCGAACCCAGCTCTGGTACAGCCGATTGACCGGCGTATTTTGGGGCGGATTGGTTTGATACACGTGATCAAACTCTTCCTGGAGCGCAATGGAACTGATGGCCGCGCACATTCCTCCGGCTGATGCGCCGGTAAGAGCCTCCAGTGAGACCTCGTGCGCCGGGATAGTCCAGGTCTGGATGTCCGTACCGTGCAGGCGGAACTGCTCCGCGCGAGCGTCATACCAGGCGTCCAGCGCCTCTATTAGAAAATCGAGAACTCCGGCGGTATATGCGCCCGCCGAAACAGCGCCTGCCATATTCAAAGCGATGCGAAACGGCATAATGCCTAGCATCGCACTTATTTTTTGCCATTATGACGCAGCGGGAAGTTTTTGTGGCGAACCATTTATTTGGGATTAGTGGCAACCCTTGTTCGTGGGCATGATTTTGACGAGTACTTCGACGGCGTGGATCCGGCTGCCGAAGGTTTGAAACTCCTCCCGTACGATGAGCGCGTTGCCGGGGCTCTTCGTCGCCGGTAATCCTACCGCTCGCGATGCAGAATGGCGCGTCACTTAGTGATAATAGTAAGAGACATGACTACCGCTACAGCAAACCTAGCGCGGGACGCCTCTCAAGCCTTGAGCAGCAACAAACATCTGCTCAAATGGGTGGAAAAAATGGCCGAGCTGACGAAGCCGGACAGCATTCATTGGGTGGATGGCTCGCAAGAAGAATACGATGTGCTCTGCGCCCAGATGGTGGGGAGTGGGACTTTTATCAAACTGAACGAGGAGCTTTGGCCGGGGTGCTACTATGCGCGCTCGGATGCGAGCGACGTGGCTCGCGTCGAAGACCGTACATTCATTTGTTCGCTATCGAAAGACAATGCTGGGCCGACCAACAACTGGGTGAATCCCTTCGAGATGCGCAAGACGCTGAGGGGATTGTTCAGCGGTTGCATGCGCGGCCGGACGATGTATGTGCTGGCGTTCAGTATGGGCCCGATTGGTTCGCCGATGTCGCAAATCGGCGTGCAGCTCACCGATTCGCCGTATGTTGTGGTCAACATGCGCATCATGGCACGCATCGGCCTGAAGGTGTTCAACGAGATCGACAAGGACCAGAAACGCGTGGTGCCGTGCCTGCACAGCGTCGGAATGCCGCTGGCTCCCGGCGATCGTGATGTACCTTGGCCGTGCAACGAACAGAAGTACATCGTTCATTTCCCGGAGACGCGCGAGATATGGTCCTTTGGATCGGGCTACGGCGGCAATGCGCTGCTCGGCAAGAAGTGCTTCGCGCTGCGGATTGCATCGAACATTGCGCGCGACGAAGGCTGGATGGCGGAGCACATGCTGATTTTGGGCGTGGAAGATCCGCGGGGCGAGAAGACCTATGTGGCCGCCGCGTTTCCGAGCGCATGCGGCAAAACGAATTTCTCCATGATGGTGACGCCCGCCGCGTTCGACGGTTGGAAGGTGTGGACGGTAGGCGACGACATCGCTTGGATCAAGCCGGATGAGAACGGGCGGCTGCGGGCGATCAATCCGGAAGCAGGATTTTTCGGAGTAGCGCCCGGCACTTCGGTGAAGACCAATCCGAATGCAATGGCCACGCTGGCGAGCAACACGATTTTCACTAATACCGCGCTTACGCTCGATGGCGGCGTGTGGTGGGAAGGAATGACCGACGAGCCTCCCGCGGAATGCCTGGATTGGCGCGGCAACCGGTGGACGCCGGAGATTGCGAAGGAGACTGGGGCCAAAGCGGCGCATCCGAATTCGCGCTTCACGGCGCCGGCTTCGCAGTGCCCGACGATCGATCCAGCTTGGGAAGATCCGCATGGCGTGCCGATCAGCGCGCTGATCTTCGGCGGCCGGCGCGCGACGACGATGCCGCTGGTGTACCAGGCCTTTAACTGGAGCGCGGGGGTGTACGTGGGCGCGACCATGGCATCGGAGACTACGGCCGCGGCCACGGGCGGCGTAGGCCTGGTGCGGCGCGATCCGATGGCGATGCTGCCGTTCTGCGGCTATCACATGGGCGACTATTTCCGGCATTGGATCAAGATGCAACGGTCGTTGAGCGAGACTCCGCGCATCTTCCACGTCAATTGGTTCCGCAAGAACGCCGACGGCAAGTTCATGTGGCCCGGCTTCAGTGAGAACATGCGGGTGCTGAAGTGGATCGTGGATCGGGCGCACGGACGCGCTCTCGGAAGAGAGACGCCGATCGGCTGGATGCCGCGCTACGAAGACGTCGACTGGACGGGGCTCAATTTCTCGAAGCAGCAGTTCGACGAGTTGCAGGCCTTCGACAGGACAGCGTGGAAATCCGAGGTCATGGCGCACGAAGAGCTGTTCATCACTCTGCATGATCATTTGCCGCCGGAAATGATTTACGAGCGCGAACTGCTGATTTGCCGGTTGTAAAGGTACGTTCCACTGGATGCTCGGTTCCAGGGCATCCGGTTTTGTCGATCTAACGTTTGCCCCCGGTGGGACCAACCTCCTCTGTAACACCGATCCGAGAGACGGTGGACGCGATGCGGACCGGAACGAGGCGGACCGAGAGTTTGCTAATCTCGTCGCATGGATAAGGTCAACATCCGCGAGAAACTGGCGCTGTTTTCCGATCACTGGAATCCGCGCGTTGTAGGCGAACTGAACGGACAGCACGTGAAGGTGGTGAAGTTTCAGGGCGAGTTTGTCTGGCATGACCACGCCGCGGAAGATGAGTTGTTCCTGGTAATGCGCGGTAGTTTTCGAATCGACTTTCGCGACCGCAGCGTGACGCTGAACGAGGGCGACTTCATTATTGTCCCGCGCGGCGTAGAGCACCGGCCGGTGGCCGAGCACGAAGTGGAAGTGCTGCTGTTTGAGCCTGCGCAGATCAAGCACACCGGGGATGTGGAGAGCGAACTGACCGTGCACGAGTACCAGCGCATCTAAACGCTCCCCGGGCGCTTCTCAAAGCGGCTAGAGTCCATCCCTTGTTAAGGCGTCCCGGCAACGGATCCGCGCCCTCAGCCCTCCTACAGCGCAATGGCCTTAGCACTGCGGCATCATCAACGCCGTCCGATCAAGAACATTCCTCAAGTCGGCGGCTTCGGCTGAGGTCGCATCCACCTCTGCGAATACCACCTCGGCGAATACCAGTACTTTTTGCGCCATCGCGATTCGGTTTACCAGATGGCAGCGAAGCTAGCGGTGCTACCATCAATAGACAACGTCACGAAAATTGGGGTAATACCATTTGCAGCGAGCAGTCACGACAGTACTCTTATGTCTTTTTGCGGGCGCCTGGCAGCAAGCCTGGGCCGCCGGCACCCTGGCGCAGAGCAACCAAAGTATCACCTTAACCGGCATTGGGCCAAATGCAAACGGCGACGGCCAGATGCAGGTGACGTGGGGCGATTGTTCCTACGACGGAACCAAAACCACCTGCACTGTTTCTGGAGCGTTCACGGGGCTAGGACCAGGCGGCACTTATGATTTCGTGCTTTCTTATCCCGGCAACGGAACAACACCCCTGACAGCCGTTACGCAGGCGCCGGGAAGCGATCTCATCACATTTTCCTTGAGCGAGGGCAGTTTGACGTACACCTTCAATGAAAGCAATGGAACCTCGCTCTCCTTCAACAAATTGAACTTTTCGATCTTTTTCGTACCAAGTGCAACTACCTGCACGGGCAACCCTTCGGAGTGCGGACCGGGAGCGGTGGGCGACATACCAGGCGCCACGGAGAGCGGACCGGTGACGGGCAGCTTCGATCTGACCCCCGTGATCCAGACTGTGATCTCGGCGAGTGATTACGGAGGTTTCACCTCCATCGCGCCCGCGACCTGGATCGAGATCTACGGACAGAATCTCGCGACGACAACCGCGGGCTGGGGCGGGGGGTTTCAGGGTAACAACGCGCCGACTTCGGTAGGCGGAACGACGGTCACGGTGGGCGGCAAATCATTATTCATCGACTATGCGAGCCCAAGCCAAGTGAATGGCCAAGTACCGTCGGATGTGGCCACCGGCCAGCAACAGGTGATTGTCACTACGGCTGCCGGATCGAGCGCGCCCTTCACGATCAATGTGAATGCTACAGAGCCGGGACTGCTGGCTCCGGCGGCATTCAAGATCAACGGCACACAATACGCAGTGGCAGAGTTTTCGGACAGGTTTCTCGTTTTGCCGCCGGGGTTAGTGAGTGGCGTGGCGTCCAGGCGCGCGGTGCCGGGAGATACGATCATACTGTTTGGCATCGGGTTCGGCCCGGTTTCGGATAACACGCCCGCGGGGGTGATTGATCAGGGCACGAACCAGGTGAACGGGTCCTTGGACATTTCCATCGGCGGAGTGTCCGCGCAAATGCAGTACGCGGGATTGACGCCGGGGTTAGTGGGACTTTATCAGTTCAACGTGGTGGTGCCAAACATTCCCGCCAGTGACATGACACCGCTGACCTTCACGTGGAACGGGACCCCGGGCCCGCAGACGATGTTCCTGTTTATCGGGAACTGATGGCTTGGGGCGACGCTAAGTCTTGCTGATATACAACAATTCTGCGGGGAAATGTAGCTTTGTTGTCCAAAGTGGGGTCCCAGCCGAAATGGATCTGCGAGGGCGCCGTAATCAAGAAGCGCAGCGGCTGGCGCAGCACAACGTTGCCGTTCCAGCTGATGGTCACGGTGCGGTCCTCGGGCGTGTACAGAAGTCCCACGAAGTTTAAGCCCGCGGAGTAGGGCACGTCAATCGTTTGCGTTTCTGTCGATTGAACGGAAGTTTCCGATGTAATCCTCAAGCGGCCATCGCTGGAACACTCTTCCGACAGCAAATAGCGAGAACCGAATTCGCCGGTCGATATCAGCGGCTCCGATTCGGGTGTGCATGGCAGAGAGAAATCGAAAGAGGCCTGAAGGCGAAGTTCGGGGTTTTCTATGGGACGAAAGCGTTCAAAGGGGCTGAACCATCGCGCGAGCGTGACGTAAGTGTGCGGGCTGGCCTGAACGAACTGATCGTATGGCCCCTGGACGGCCAGCGCCACATTCGCGCCGATGGAATACAGCAAGAGACCGGCCAGCCCGATGGTGGCAAACATTTTGCTCCACTTTTGCAGAGTTGCAAGCGCCTCACATGCCACCACGCACGCCACGAACACCAGGAAGGGCTGGAAATCGACTTCGAAGCGCTGAGACGTCAGTCCGATTGCGGCAAGAAACAGCATGCAGCCAATTGCAAAGACCAGCATCGTCGAAATGAATACAAGAATCCCACGCCGGTCGCGAAATCGACGAAAGCAGAGTGGCGTCAGAATCGCGATGAATGCTATCGGGCAGAGGCCCAAAATGCCGCCAGTGGGTTCAAGGAAGTAGCGTGCCGGAAGCACGTGAACCGCATCGAAAGGTTCGCGCAGGGCGAGCCGAAAGAAAGGAAATTCCGGAACAAGATCCGGCGGGCATAGAAGCAGGTAATAGAGGCCGGGTGCTACGTTCTCCAGCGCCAAGCGGACATTTTGATAAGAAGCCACCCCGAGTTGAAAGCGCTGCCCGAACTCCAAGGGATTACCGAACCTTGCGTAGTTGTAAGCAGCGATCGCGAGGCAACACGCGATCATCGGGATGCCGAAAGCAAATACATCTTTTCGCGTGAACATTTGAAGGAACCGTGGGGGACGGTCTGACATCAGCAGGAGAAAAACAAACGCACACACAGCTGCGAGACCAAAATGAGGACGGCATCCGATGGCTAAACCGAACGACAGCCCGGAAAGTCCGGACCACAGTGACCGCCGGCGGAAAGCGTTGAGCCAGCGGAAAAGGAAGTAGAAGCCCGCGCTCAGACAGCAAAATCCACAGGCGATGGCAACCTCATAGACAATCGCCCGATGCAATAAAAATGGCACGGACTGGGCGATGCCGAGAGCGAGCAGGCAAAATGTCACCAGCAAAACCGAGATGCGACCCGAGAGGAAGGGGAGTAGTTCAATGAATAATCTCGATAAAAAGAAATAGCCAGCGAGTGCAAATAGAAATGTCGCGAAGTTTTCCGGCATGTCATGGGCGGTGAGCAAATACCACGGAGCGAACAACAGCACCGCGGGCGTAGCGCCGTGATAAAGGTAGTAATGGTTCTGATAGAACGCTAAATCCAGCAGCCTGTACGGCTCATTGGCGCGTTCGTCCCAGGGATTCCGCAGAGCCAAAAGTTTGGGGTGCGGGTTTACCGGTAAAACTAATGTTCCGTTTACGAATGCGCGGGCCAGCAGGTCGTAATAACCGTTCACAGTGAAACTGCTTACCGGGTAACTGCCCTTGACCGCTGTGGGACCGGACAAGCTGTAGTATTTCTCTAACCCGCTATTCCATGCAAACCGTTGCGGTTCGGCGCCGATGCCGATGATCCAGTAGTAGAAGGCGCCCACAAGGAGGAACGCCGTGAGCCAGGCGGCTCGATGTTTGGCACGAGCTTGTGAGTTGACGCCCAGGGCCAAATTGTATCGAATTCGGTGAGATGCTCCTACACGGCCACGGCAGTGTTTCGTGCCGCGGTTGCGCGCGCGGGCTTGGTAACGGTGGACATGAGATTACGGCCCAGCACCGCCGACGCCGTCAGGACGCCACCGAAGAGCGCGCCTGCGACGCCGAGCGTGGCGACGTCCTGTCCGGTGAGATAAAGATTGCGGATGGTCGTATGAGGCGTGAGGGAGCGGAGCCGAAAGCGCTCGGGCGTTGCGGCCAGGCCATAGGCTTCGCCTTGCTGGTAGTTCATGAAGTGGCGAGTGGTAAGCGGAGTGGATAGCTCGGCGTGATCGATTTTGCCGGCGACTGCGGGAACGTGGCGCTCCACTTCGCTTTGGATTCGATCGGCTAATGTTTGTTTGAACGCGCCGTATTCAGCGGCGCGGTGTTTCCAGCGCGAGTCCTCCCAGCGCGCGAACCACTCGTAGGGCGCTATGACAACGGCTTCGAGGGTCGCGCGGCCGGGGTGATTGCGTTCGAACTCCGGATCCTTCGCCGATGGAAAAGAGATATAAAGCACGGGAAAAGGTGCGGCCGGATCGTGCAGGAACCGAGCGAGATTGGCATCGTGATCGGCTTTGCCGTTTTCTGAAGACGGATAGATCCAAAGATTCGTGCCAGTAAGCCCGAGCTCGCGAGCGGTTTGCTTCACACCGATATACAGGCTCAGGTGCGCGAGAGAGCCCGGGACTCGTTCCAGATCGTGCAAAATCGGCTGCGGCTGGCGAACCAGGCGTTGGAACGTGTTGCGCGCCCCAGCGTCGCTGACCACGAGATCGGCGTAGAACTCGCGCCCGTCAGCCATTTGAACACCTACAGCCCTGCCATCTTGAACAATGATTTCCCGGACGTCGGCGCCGACGACCACTTGTCCGCCGTTGCGTTCTATCGCAGGCGTAATGGTTTCAGCGATGCGGGCGGCGCCGCCAACGGGGTAGCTGGCGCCATTGAAATAGTGCGCGGCAATGGTGGCGTGGATGCCGAAGCTGCTTTGCGCGGGAGGGAGCCCATAGTCGCCCCACTGGGCGGTGAGGACGGCGATCAGCTCCTCGTTTTGCGTGAAGCGCCGCAGGACGTCGAGCGTGGATTGAGTAGCCCAGCGAAGGAAGGGTGCGCGCAGGAAGCTGCCCGCCAGACGCGCGGCGGGGCGGGGAATGGCTTTCTCGGCGAAGTAGAGGCCCATGGCCTTTTGGGCGGATTGGACGGCGGCGAGATAGCGATCGATGGCGGAAGCTTCCGTCGGGAAATAGTCTTTCAAGCGGGCCCGAAGACGTTCCAGGCCCGTGGGAAATTCGAAAGTACGGCCGCCGATGACGATCCGATCGTAAACGTCGGGCATGGGAGCCCACTCGAGCTGGCCGTCTGTGAGTTGACCAAATGCGGCGCGCAGCGGGGATGCCGGATCCTGCAGCCCACCGATGTAGTGCACGCCGACGTCCCAGCAATAACCGCGGCGCTGAAAGCTGTGAGTGTAACCGCCGGCGGTGTAATGGCGCTCGAGCACCAGGACCTTCTTGGACGCCTGTTTGGACAGGAGCGCGGCGGTGGTAAGGCCGCCGATCCCAGAACCGATGACGATAGCGTCCCAACGGTCGCCGAGGGGATGTTGTTTGTAAGAGACCATGCTTACCTCCACATGTTGACACTGTCTACATTTAATATAGGCTCAAATGTTGCGCCTGTCAACATATTCTGTTACAAAAGAGTCATGGCAGCCAAACGGCCGTATCATCGCCTCAACCTGAAGCAAAGTCTCTTGGATTCAGCGGTGGCGCTGATGGGCGAGGTGGGACCGCAAGCCTTTACTCTGCGCGAAGTCGCGCGGCGGGCCGGGGTGTCGCACAACGCGCCGTATCGCCATTTTCGCGACAAGGACGACTTGCTCGCGGCAGTAGCGGCGCAGGGTTTTGACCGGCTCACCGAGCAGATGCACAAGGCGATGGCCAAGGGCCGCACAGCAGCAGAACGATTGAGTCTCGCGGGGCGCGGATATGTGCAATTTGCGCTGCAATGGCCGCAGCATATTCTGGTGATGTTTGAGACGCTGGTTCCCATTGACGAACGGCCGGAATACGCACAAGCCGCTCAGCGCGCTTTTCAGACGCTGCCGGATGCGATTGCAGCGGTGCAAGCGGAAGGCGGTTTACCGGAGGGCGATCCGCAAACGTTCGCCGTGGCGGCGTGGTCGGGAGTGCACGGATTAGCGAAGCTGGCCATCGGCGGCCGGCTGCCTTTCGATGCAAAACAAACACTGCAGTTCGCCGATTATCTCACGCAGGTGCTCGCACAAGGTATGGCGAACGCAGCAACCCCAGCGATCGGTGGTGGCCGGAGGCGCGGGTAAATCTCGGTCTTGAACTTTCAAAGCTACTATTGTTATCGGAGCTTCCGGCAGAGTTTGACAATGGCCAGCTTTCGTCCCTACATCGTGGGCATTGGCGGCACCACGCGTCCGGGGTCATCTTCGGAAAGCGCGCTGCGTTACGCGCTCGCGCTCGCCGCGGCTCAGGGCGCCGATGTGGAGCTGTTCGACGGCGCCAGCATCAATTTGCCGATGTATACGCCGGAATCGTCCGCGAGATCCGAGGGCGCGCAGCGGTTGATCGCGGCGCTGCGGCGCGCGCATGGCGTCATTCTTTCCACGCCGTGCTATCACGGTTCGGTTTCGGGACTGGTGAAGAACGCGCTCGACTACACGGAGGACATGTGCCAGGACGCGGAGCCCTACCTGGACGGGCGCGCCGTGGGGCTCATTGTCTGCGGGCATGGCTGGCAATCGACCGGCGTGGTGTTGTCGGCCTTCCGGTCAATCGTCCACGCGTTACGCGGGTGGCCGACGCCAATGGGCGTGGCGATCAACACGCTGGTGGATCATTTCGACGAAAAAGGCATTGGCGTGGCCGAACAGTCGGCTCGGCAGATGGCGGTCATGGTGGGACAAGTGATCGAATTTGCCCGCTGCGCGCGCTGCTGGCGAGTTTGAGCACCCCGGACGTCGCTGCATCGAGCGTTTAGGCTGGGAGTCCCATTTGACACACGCATCCGCCGAATGTAGGATCGAAGTCACCAATATGTCCTGGCGAAATCAATTTCGAATATCCCTGCTCGGCGCGGTTGCCGCGTCCGCCATGCTCGCGCCGGCCAACGCGCAAAATCAGACCTACAAAGCGCCTCGTACGACCGATGGCCGTCCGAATCTGAACGGCATCTGGCAAGCGATGAACACGGCCAACTGGGATCTGGAAGGCCACGCGGCGCAGGCCGGTCAAGTTGTGTCGCTGGGCGCGACGGGCGCGGAGCCCCCGGGCCTGGGCGTGGTGGACGGAGGCGAGATTCCCTATCTTCCCGCGGCTGCGCAGAAGAAAAAAGAAAATTACGCCAACCGTCTGAAGCTGGACCCGGAAGTGAAATGCTACCTGCCGGGCGTCCCGCGCGCCACATACATGCCCTTTCCGTTTCAGATCGTCCAAACGGCTAAGGTGATTCTGATCTCGTACGAATACGACGGCGCGGTACGAACCATCTACATGGACAATCCGGGACCGGCGCCGGTGGACAGTTGGATGGGCTGGTCGGCCGGACATTGGGAAGGCGAGACGCTGGTGGTGGACGTGACTGGCCTCAACGATATGAGCTGGTTCGATCGCGCGGGCGATTTTCATAGCGATATGTTGCACGTCGTGGAGCGCTATACGCCGGTGTCGCCAACGGTTATGAATTACGAGGCCACCATCGAAGATCCGCAAACTTTCTCGCGGCCTTGGAAAATCAACATGCCGCTCTACAAGCACATGGAAAAGAACGCCCAACTGCTAGAATTCAAGTGTGTGGAGTTTGTGGAGGAGCTGATGTACGGCCATCTTCGCAAACAGCCCAGCAAGTAGTCCGGCGGAGGTGTTCATGTTGTCTCGATGGGCCACTTTGTTCGGGGCGGTTCTCTTGCTCGCTCCCGGTCCTCTCCCGGGCGCGACTCCTCCAGGCGCGGCACGGGTGTCCGCACCCCAAAAATGGACGCCGCCGCGCACGCCCGACGGACAGCCCGACCTGGAAGGTGTGTGGACCAACCCCACGCTGACGCCCCTGGAGCGTCCCGCCGAATTTGCCAGTAAGGAGTTCCTCACCGAACAGGAAGCGGCAGATTACGTGAAGCGGGTGCTGCAGCGAGTGAACAGCGATCGCCGCGATGGTGGAACCCAGGTGGACGTCGACCGCTCCTACAACGAATTCTGGCGCGACCGCGGAAACGACCTGGTGGCGGATCGGCGAACTTCGTTGATCGTGGATCCACCGGACGGAAGGGTGCCGCCCCTGACACCGGAAGCGCGGAAGCGATTGGAAGAACGCCGGGCATGGATCGAAGAGCATGCCACCGACGGTCCGGAGGGCCGGTCGCTCGGGGAACGTTGCATCTCATGGGCTCCGGCGGGCCCACCCATGCTGCCGGGACCCTACAACAACCAGTTGCAGATTGTGCAAGGCCCGGGCTATGTAGCGATTCTGAATGAAATGATCCACGATGTGCGCGTCATCCCGCTGGACGGACGGCCCCACGTCGCGCAGCAGATCCGACAAATGAGGGGCGATCCACGCGGCCATTGGGAGGGCAGCACGCTGGTGGTGGACACCACCAATTTTAGCGGCGAGGCATCCTTTCGCGGATCGGACGCCAACCTGCATCTGACCGAGCGCTTCACGCGCGTTTCGCCGGAGGTGATTCAGTACGAATTCACGGTCGACGATCCGACGGCATTTACCAAGCCGTGGACCGCGCGCATCCCACTGAACAAAACATCGGAGCGCATCTACGAATATGCGTGTCACGAAGGCAATTACGCGCTGATGGATATTTTGGCCGGGGCTCGCGCCGCCGAGAAGAAAAAATAGTCGTATAGTAACGCTATGGCTCGCATCCTCGCCATCTTCGCATTTGTGCTCGCTGCAATCGCTGCAGATCAGCAGACTCCGCCGCGCGCCCCGGATGGGCACCCCGATTTGCAAGGTATCTGGAGCAACGCCACCATCACTCCTTTGGAACGGCCGAGCGATCTGGCTGGAAAGCAAACTCTCACGCCCGAAGAAGCGACGGTTTACGAAAAGCAAGTAGTGGATCGCAATAATGTGGATAACAACCGGAAGGAAAAGACCGAGAGGGATGTGGCGCTCGCTTACAACGAAGTGTGGTATGACCGCGGGACCAAGGTTGTAACAAGCCGGCGAACTTCGTTGATCGTGGACCCTGCCGATGGGATGATTCCAGCTCTCACACCGGAAGCGCAGAAGCGGGTGCAAGAAACCCAGACCTGGATCGCGGAGCATGCCACCGACGGTCCAGAGGAGCGGTCGCTCGCGGAACGATGTCTGGTTTGGAGGACGGCGGGGCCACCGATGCTGCCCGGTCCGTATAACAACAATTTCCAGATTTTGCAAACGCGTGACCAGGTTGTGATTTTCAGTGAAATGATCCACGACGCCCGGGTGATCCCGCTGGGCGGAAGCCCGCACTTAGCAAGCAATATGCGGCAGTGGATCGGCGATTCGCGCGGTCATTGGGAGCGCGACACTTTGGTAGTGGACACTACGAACTTCTCGGGCAAGTACTCTCTTCGCGGGTCCGATCAGAATTTGCGCTTAACCGAGCGCTTCACTCGAGTTTCGCCGGACACGTTGCTTTATGAATTCGCCGTGGACGATCCAACGGCATTCACCCGGCCATGGACAGTGCAAATTCCGGTGACTAAGTCGCAAGGGCCGATTTACGAGTATGCTTGTCACGAAGGGAATTACGCGATGGTTGATATTCTCGCCGGGGCGCGGGCGGCTGAAAAGAAAACCGCGAAGTGATCTAATAGAAAGAAACCAGAAGGAGTAACGATGCGAAGGAATTTAGCGATTGCGATTGCTAGTGTGGGTTTGCTTTCGAGCGCGGCGCCGGTAGGGGCGCATCACGCGTTCGCGGCCGAGTTTGACGCCACCAAGCCGGTAAAGCTGAAGGGCGTGGTGACCAAGATGGAGTGGATCAACCCGCACGCTTGGATCCACATAGACGTAAAGAACGCGGACGGCACGGTAACCAATTGGATGGTTGAAGGCGGAAGTCCGAACACTTTGCTGCGAAATGGTTTTACGAAAAACTCGCTGCCGCCGGGCACGGAGATCGTGGTGGACGGATATCAATCCAAGGACGAGAGCAACAAAATGAACGGCCGCGATATCACGTTTCCGGATGGGCGCAAGCTCTTCGTGGGCTCAGCCGGCACGGGCTCGCCCGACAGCAAGTCCGAGAAATAGTAGCGAGCTTATTCTCGTTTCGGGCCGTTGTTCTTTTTGCTCCGCTCGGCAACCGGGTTGAACGAGCTCAGCGCGGCCCTTTGCGCGGCCACCGCGTCAACGACGATTTGCGGCCATTCATCTGGGATCAGTGCATTCCGACCACCACTACCAGTGTCCTAGCCACGTGCAGCGGCACGGTCGGTTTGTCAAATGCTCTCCTCAAATGTGATAGTCTGATGGACCGTAATCACTGGAGGAGCTCGCATGCGATTCACTTGGTTCAACCTGATGCCATGGCCGTATCTGCCCGACGATTTTCGCGAGAAGAATCGCTCGGTGTGGGTGGACATCGATTCCAACCTGTTCGATCCGGTGAAAAGCCACCAGGTTTATAACAATTACCTGGACCTGTTGGAATACGCAGCCAAGCTGGGCTTTGACGGCATCGGCGTGAACGAGCACCATCAAAACGCCTATGGCCTGATGCCTTCACCGAACTTGATCGCAGCCAGTCTGGCGCGCCGCACGGACGATGTCGCCCTGGTGGTCTTGGGCGCATCCATCGCGCTATACAATCCGCCGCTGCGCGTAGCCGAAGAGTTCGCGATGCTGGATTGCATCTCCGGCGGCCGTTTGGTCGCTGGATTTCCGGTGGGCACCTCGATGGACACCAACTACTGTTACGGCACCATTCCGGGATTGACGCGCGAAAAATATCAAGAGGCGCATGTGCTGATCAAGCGTGCGTGGGCCGAGCGCGAACCCTTCGCCTTCAACGGCCGTTACACGAAACTGCGCTACGTCAACGCGTGGCCGCGCCCCATTCAGCAGCCGCATCCTCCGATCCACATTCCAGGCGGCGGTTCGATCGAGACATTCGATTTCTGCATCGACAATACGTATTCGTATTCTTACTTGAGCTTTGGCGGCTACATTCGGGGGCAGGCACTGATGCAGGGTTACTGGGATCGCGTGGCCGAGCGCAACGCACCGGACACGTCGCCCTACCGCGCGGGCTTCGCCCAAACCATTTGCGTCGGTGAAACGGATGCGGAGGCTGAGCGCCTCTATGCAAAACACGTCAGCTACTTCTACAATCGATGCCTGCATGTGTACCCGGGCTTCGCGGATGCGCCCGGCTATCGCACCATCAAGACCATTCAGAAGGGCATCCTTTCGCAGTACGCGCCTCACACCATGTTCCAGGAATTCCCCTGGAAAGAGTTGGTGGACAACGGCAGCGTGATCGCGGGAAGCCCTGAAACAGTGACGCATCGCATGGAGGATTTGATCAAGAAACTGCGTGTCGGGAATATTTTTTGCCTGATGCAAATCGGCGACATGCCTCGAGACAAATGCATGCACTCGACGCGACTGTTCGCCGAGAAAGTGATGCCCAAGCTGCGCAAAATGTTTCCCGATTATGCGCCCGAATACGTCAATGACGGGCGCTTCTGGTGCAAGCCGCTGGCGGTGCGGGCCTCCCCTGGCGCATTGCCGGTCGAATCGGACCCAGTGGGAGCGGACCGTTAGACCCGGGAGCTCAAAAACAATGGAACTAAAAACAATTCAAACCCAGCGCGTTCCGGTGCGTTATTACGAAGGCGGCGCCGGCCGTCCGCTGGTCTTCCTGCATGGCGCCGGCGGGCTCGATATGGATCTTGGTTTTCTGGACTCGCTTGCGCGGAAGTTTCACGTGTACGCGCCGCTGGTGCCGGGCTACGGCGATAGCGAAGAATGCTCCGAGCTGCGCGACATGCTGGATTTCACGCTGCACACTTGGGACGTGGTGGAGCAGCTTGGCCTCAAGGACCCGATTCTCGCAGGCTTGTCGATGGGTGGCATGATCGCAAGCGAGATGGCCGCAATTGCGCCGAACGATGTTTCGCGCCTGGCGCTCATTGCGCCGGCAGGTTTATGGATGGACGAGCATCCCATTCCGGACATTTTTGCGATGCTGCCCTACGAGTTGCCTGGCTACTTGTTCTACGACGCGGAGGCTGGTGCGAAGATCATGAGCGCCGGCGCCGATATGAGCGATCCGAAATTTCTACAGGCGTTTCTGGTACAGAACGCTCGGCAGCTCGGGGCTGCGGGCAAGATTCTGTTTCCGATTCCCGAGCGCGGTCTCGCGTCGCGGCTCTATCGCATCAAGGCGAAGACGGTGCTGATCTGGGGCGAGGGCGACAAGCTGATTCCGCCCGTTTACGCCCAGGCGTTCCAGCGCGGTATTGCCGGCGCGGAAGTGGTCATGATCCCGCAAGCCGGTCACGTGGCGCCGTTCGAAAAGCCGGCGGATGTGATTGGCGCGATCGCGCGACTGCAGTAGAGGACGCACCACTTGCTAACGCGCATGGCTCGGTAGGGAGGGGTGGCCTAACATAGGCTCTAGATCGGCGATAATCATAGAAAGGTTTTCACTAGCGAGGCAGAGGAGCAAATGAGAAAGATCAACGTCGCAATCATTGGTACGGGTTGGTGCGGTGGGATTCGCGCGGTAGCGTCCGCGGCGAGCCCGTGGGTGAACGAACTTCATATTGCGGAAATTCGAGACGAACGGCTGAAAGAAGTTGCGGCTTTAACCAAGCCAGTGACCGCAACTACCGACTACCATGTCCTTCTGAAAGACCCGTCCATCGACGCCGTGATGATTTCGACGACCCCGGAGCCCACCCACTATCCGATTGCCAAAGAGAGCATGTTGGCGGGTAAGCACGTTTTTCTGGAGAAACCGATAGCGCTCGAACTCAGTGAAGCCGATGAGCTAATCGCACTGGCGAAGGAGAAGAACCTCTTATTCACCATCGGCTATTCACAGCGTTTCAATCCTAAGTTTGCCTATGTGAAGCGCTCCATCGAGGACGGCACCATCGGCCAGCCGGTGAGCGCTTTGGTGAGCCGCCACATTACGCGAAATCTCGGGAAGAAGATCGGTGGCCGCGTAAAGCTGTCGCCCGCCGCCATGGAAGCCACGCACGACATCGATTTCATGCTGTGGTGCCTCGCACCACGCAGGCCCGTCCGAGTTTACGCGCAAGAAGTAAGAAAGATCATGGGGGCGCAGTATAACGTGCCCGATTGCGTTTGGATCGTGGTTACGATGGACGACGGCGTCGCGTTTACCGTTGGCGCCGGTTGGGTGCTGCCGCCCGCGTACCCGAATTTTTCATCCACGTGGATCGAATTTGTCGGGACCGAGGGCGCAGCCATGGTGGACGACACGCATCGCGACGTGTATGTTACTACCATGCAGAACGGCATTCAATTTCCCCTGTCGTCGATGCCGGGAGAGAAGGTAGACCACGTCTACGCGGGTCCCATGCAAAGCGAAACGCTGCATTTCCTGGAGTGCGTCGCGCTCGGCAAACAGCCTCTGGTGACTGCCGAGCAGGCGCGGCTGGTGATGCAGGTTTACCAAGCCGCGGATCGGTCCGCGGAAACCAATCTTCCGGTGAATCTCACGGAGCCGGTGGATCTCCCGGCTAAAGACACGGCTTCGGCTACGCCGGCGTTGGTTTAGGACGCGGAATTCCGGAGGACTGTTGGCTACCCATCACCAAGTCGTAGCGGAGTCGCAGGGCCATCCTGGCACTCCCGCGTCTCTCGGAAAGCCAACTCGCACGCGCTGGTGGATTCTAATCCTCATCAGCATCATGTATCTGATCTGCTACATGGATCGGAGCAATATTTCAGTCGCGCAGCCGGAAATCGCCAGGCAGTTCCACCTGGGAAAGAGCGCGATGGGCGTGGTGCTGGCGGCCTTCACCTGGGCTTACGCGCTGGGCCAAGTTCCCGCAGGGTGGCTCGGGGACCGTTTCGGGGCCAAAAAAG
>Ga0209415_10008082_pt1 | contig 18267 bp, 14 predicted proteins | sample PeaSoiSIISIP2007_FD_187696 | JGI IMG/M metagenome (GOLD analysis project Ga0209415, IMG submission 187696) | Peat soil microbial communities from Weissenstadt, Germany - SII-SIP-2007 (SPAdes) (version 2) | ecosystem: Environmental > Terrestrial > Soil > Wetlands > Peat | place: Germany...
AGCATCGCGGTTGCCGAGAAGGCGAAGCAAGAAGCGGTGAGCCTGGGAAAGGCCGCTCTTCTGAGCTACCAGCAACTGAAGGTCAGCTATCGCGAAGTTTCCAAACAGCAGGCGGAGTTGAGCCAGCACGATCTCGACCTGGACCATAAGCTCAGAGACAGTGAAAAGCAGCTCAAATCGACTCTTGCCGAGATCGACGCCAGATCGAAGGAACTCGCCGACGACACCGCGAGCATCGCGAGTCTCAGAGCCGACGTCGCCTCTCTCACTCAACAAAGGGCATCCGCGAAGTCGGATCTGGACGCCGCCGAGAACCAATTGGCGGATGCGAGAACGCAAGCCGCCGAGATCCACAACGCTCTGGATCAAAGTGCCGCTCAAGTCCGATTCAGCCCACTCATCTTCTCGTTGGGGGACGAGCTTGATCGAGTCTCCGTTCCCGCCGGTTCGTCGAAGAGCGACGTTGCCGAGAAGATCGAGTCGGCCCTGCTGCTAGCCAGGGACGTCGCAAAGGAGCATGGCGCCAAGCAAGCCAATCGTATCGATTATGCGGGCATGATCGAAAGTCCTGACAAGCAGGGGCATCCTCTGTCCGTGGAAGCTCAGAAAGATCTGCTGGCATCCCAGCTTGCAGGCTCGAGAGTCGACGAGGAGATCATCGTTTACTCGTGGTCCAACGCGTTCGCCGGGGAGGGGGTAATCGTAAGGCTCGCCAACCTCCCGAATCCCGTCGTTTTTGAAGCGAACCAGATCCTCTCCCAAATCCGCATCAGTTCGCGCGGCGACGCAAGCACCATCCTCGGCGAATTGAACGGCCTCGGAGTTATGATCCGTGATCTGGCCCTTAAGAAAAAGATGATTCCGATTCAAAAAGGAGACCGTTCTCTTGGCGTCGTTTCGTCGGAAGACATCATCAACCTCTTCGACAAGATCAAGGCCGCCAGCGGAAGTGTCAAAGTGATCGCCAGAGCCCGTCGGTTAACCCGCGCCGCCGACCCCCTCCTGATCGACTTCGAAGTTCAATAAGCCATGACGAAGACCGTTCTCGCCATAGATCCCGGCTCGAGCAAGTGCGGCATGGCCCTCGTCCGGAGAGACGACGCCGGCAAGCTGAACATCCTATGGCGAGCAATCTCGCCTCGCCCCGAGTTAATCGACAATGTCAGGATGGCAAGCGAAGTCGAAGCCTTTTCGCTCGTCATCGTTGGCTCCGGCACGACCTCCAAACAGGTGGTGCACGAGCTGCGAGAATCTCTTCCAAGCGTCGGCATCCTCGTCGTGGATGAGCGGAATACCAGCCTTCAAGCCCGCGAGCGATATTGGGAATACAACCCTCGGCGAGGCATCCGCCGCCTCCTTCCCGCAACCCTACAAGTACCCCCCGAGGACGTCGACGACTTCGTGGCCTTCATCCTCGCCGAGCGCGTCCTCAGCGACGGCTCCTGATCTCGTGGGCCGCCGACCCTTCACTCCACGAATTCAACCCTCCAATCCCCCTCCCTGGTAGCATTCCAGGGTGACATCCCGCTCCCTCTTCATCTTCGCATGCGCCGCAGCCGCCTGCGCCGGCGCCGGCGCCGCTTACATCGCCCAGCAGCGCGACGGCTACCGCGACACTCCGATCCTGCCCGGACAGAAGTGGCACGTCCACGATCCCGACCGGCCCTATCCGCACGAAGTCACCCCCGGCGCGACCCTCGGCGCGGCCACCTCCGACGCCATCGTGCTCTTCGACGGGTCGGATCTCAGCCATTGGGAGCAGCGCCACGGCGACAAGCCGGTTGCACCGAAGTGGAAGCTGATCGACGGGTGCCTCCAGGTCGCCCCCGGCACCGGCGATCTCTACACGAAGGAGAAGTTTGGCGACTGCCAACTGCATATCGAATGGCAGGAGGATCCACACGTCACCGGCTCCAGTCAGGGCCGGGGCAACAGCGGCGTGTTCCTCATGAGCCGCTTCGAGATCCAGGTCCTTGATTCTTATCACTCCGCGACCTACGCGGACGGCCAAGCCGGCGCGATCTACGGCCAATGGCCCCCGCTCGTGAATCCAATCCGCAAGCCCGGCGAGTGGCAAACCTATGACATCGTCTTCAAAGCTCCCAGATTCGACGGAAACAAGCTCCTGGAGCCCGCGTACGTGACGGTCTTCTTCAACGGCGTACTCGCTCACGACCACCAAAAGCTCAACGGACCGACCGGTCACCGTGTCATCCCGCCCTACGAGCCCCACCCGGCCGAGGACAGTCTCTCCCTCCAAGACCACGGCCCCGCCCAGCCGCTGCGGTTTCGCAACATCTGGATTCGCAGGCTCGCCGACTACGATCAGCCGGAGAAGTGAGTCTGGCCAGAGGTTATAGTGTTGGATAGTGGAGTGATGGAAACCTTGCTTGGCGTCCGGCCGTCCGGTCATCAGGCATGAGATCTTGCTTAAGCTAGTCGCCAAACCTAGCTGCAGGCCACGAAGAAATAAATGGGGCGGCTGATGGGTCTTGAACCCACGACCTCCTGAGCCACAGTCAGGCGCTCTAACCCCTGAGCTACAACCGCCGCGCGAGGGCTCATTTTGATTTAGATGCGTGGTCCAAGTCAAGGTGCCGGGCGCCGGGTGCTCGTACGATATACGACCCATTTGGCCGTAAGACCCATCGGACGCGCCCGTCGGGTTGGGCTGGCACCGGGCGCCAAGCGCCGAGATCTCAGAGCATCGTGCTCGGTATGGCCTCGAGCCACTCCCGCAGCCGCGCGTCGTCAGGAAAGCGCTTCGCGAGAGACGCCAGGGCCCTGATCTCGATAGGCCGCCAAGGATAGGGCGGCCCGACCGGTAACTTCGCGGCCGCCTTGATCTGCTCGGCCGCTTCGAAGTCCAGGCCGGAGGCTTGCAGGTGCGAAAAGGCAAGGAGGAAGCGGAGCAGAGGGAGGTCGGTGTGCCGGAGGGCCTCGTCGATCCAGCGGCTCGCTTGCTCGAACAGGCGAGCCTCGACCAGCAGGGCCGCGACTTCGACGAAGGTCTCGGGATAGTCGTCCAGCGGCTTGAGGATCGGACTCGGATCTCTGGCTAGCGTCGGCGGCTGGGAGAGAAAGCTCTCCGCACGAAGAGTCGGATCGAGGGGCGCGAGGTAGTGCGCGTTGAGAAGTTCAGGAGACTCCTCATCCTCGCGTTCCTGCAGCCGCTTGGCCATCGCCTTCATCCACCAGGTCAGGTGGTCCTCGCCGTTGTAAAGCAGAGACTGCTCGAAGCGGCTCTCGGCTTCGGCGAAGTCGCCGGCGGCGAGGGCGAGGGTTCCGAGGAGAGCGTGGGCGATATGGCGGGTGGCGACGTCGAAGGTGGCTTGTTCCAGGTGTTCGTCGCTCGCGGAAACATAGGACGGATAGGACTGATCGGACGGATGGGACTTATCGATACTTCCTGACGGTACAGCGCCCCACTCACTCTCCGATTTCAGCACCACGTGCCTTGCCGCGTCCATGAGCGCTGCCGCCGACACCGGTTGAGGGAGCGGCATGTCGAGAGTTCGTCCGGCATGGATCTCGGCCGGCGCCTCGAGGCTCTGGCCGGAAGCAGTCAAGAGCACGACTTTGCCCTGAAAGCCGCCCGCCGGTTGAATCTGAATCCTGTCTTTGCCCACGAAGATCGCCCCAGCCGCTGAAACAGCAGAGACCCCGTTGAGCCCGGAAAAGGGGATCAATCTTACATGCCAGGTGTCGAGTTGGCGCGGGGCGAGCATCCGCGGCTCCCCGAATCGGGCGATCCGCAGCATGCCCTCCGAAATACATGAGCTCCATTTGCCTCGTTCTGCTGTTAAGGCGATCCCATTGCCATCTCGAGACGTGAAAACTACGCTCTCGTCCCGTCTGCAGTCGGGCATCGCCGGCAAGACCAAGCCCGCCGCGTAAGGAATCGGATCGTAGGTACGGTTGAAGACCCGGGCCTCGAAGAGCAACTCGGCTCGATCCTCCGGCACAGTCACATGCAGATGCCAGCTCAAGCCGGTTCCAGTGACGGCTTCGGCCAGCCAGAGTCCGCCCGGACCGTCCTCGTTCGGTTCCTCGGCGGCGAACTGCACGGCCGCCAGACTCGTTAACCGCTCCCGGCCGTCGAGATGAAGCTCGATTCCCGCTTCCAGGCGTGCGCCCCGCCGACCTGCGGATGTTGGGCGCAATACTATCGATCCCGCCGCTAGCACGTCTACGCTCGTCCGCTTGTCGACGATAGAAAGGAGCCGGCCTCCAAGGGCCGGCACAAACGTTGCCGTCAGAAAGTCGTTTTCCAAAATGGCCGCGCGGAACACCCTCTTCTGAACGGCCGAAGCCGGGATCAGATGCGGATAAGGGTACGACCCGGCGCCCGGCGGACCTGCCTCGATCAATCCGATTTCGATTTCGAGCGGCTCTTCGAAGATGGCGTTGGGCATCGGGGCTTGGGCCGGAGGTTACCTCTGGGCTACAATGCTCTCATGGCACGGGCAGGTTGGCTGATCTTGAAATGGCTTGTGATTCCAGTGGCGCTGGCGAGCGCCGGATACTACTTCGTTGGGCCGAGGATCAACCAATACGTGCCCGGCGCGAACACCGAAAAACCGACCGGCACCTCGACTGAGCCCGCCGCTTCGGTCGCCACCACCGCGCCTCAGGAGCACCAGACTTCGTACCCGCCCCCCGACGTCTCCGTTACCAGCTCCGCAAGCCGCGACGGGGCTACCCCGGTTAGGCATCATCGTCACCACCCCGTTGAGAAGCCGAAGACTGAGACGACTCCAACCGACCAGGCTCCGCCGCCTGACCGCGGGAGCATCGGCGGCACAGACGGAGGCGACGCGGGCGGCGGAGGCGGAAATTCCGGCGGCGGCGGAGATGCCGGTGGTACCGGAGACGGGAATGGAACCGGCAACGGCCATTAAAAACCGGCCCGGCCTGCGTGAACCTGCCTCGCAGCGGGATTTTTAGTCCCCGCAAAGCCCGCTCGCAGGAGCGTTACTCTCATGCGGCAGTCGCCCTCAAGGAACGCGGGCGAGACGCCGAATTCCAAATTCCAAATTCCAATTTGGCCCAGGAACCTGCTAGGGTAAGAACATGTGGGCGAGATTCCTTCTCCTAATCGCCGCAACCGCGATATCCATGGCCGCACCAGCATCCCTAACCCCCAGCCACCTGCGCTGCGAATACCTCGTGAACCCACTCGGGATCAACGAATCCGCGCCCCGACTCAGTTGGATCGTCACGTCCGATCAGCGCGCCGACCGCCAAACCGCCTACCGGCTGATCGTCGCCTCGACCGAGGACAACCTGAAGAAAGGCGTCGGCGACCTCTGGGACACCGGCGAAGTCGCATCCGACGAGACGCTGAACATCGAATACAAAGGCAAGTCGCTCGCCTCCGGTCAGCGCGCCTGGTGGGCTATCGAAATCAAGGATAAAGACGGAAAGGCATCGAAATGGTCAAAGCCGGCCTACTGGGAAAAGGGCCTCGACATGGGAGATTGGAAGGCGAGTTGGATCGGCCGCTCGGAGACGAACGATCTCAAGCTAGATTCGTCCCATGCCAAGTGGATTTGGTACCCGGAAAGCGATCCGGCCGCCAGCGCACCGGCCGGCGACCGGATCTTCAGGACGTCTTTCCAACTGGCGGAAGCGCCGAAGCGGGCCGAATTCGCGATGGCCGTCGACGATTCTCTCCGCCTCATTGTCAACGGCAAAGAGATCGGGGCTGCGGCAGGAGCGGGGACTTACACGAGATTTGATCTCACAAGCGAATTGAAGGCGGGCGAGAACACAATCGAAGTGACCGCGCACAACGTTCGCGGTCGGGCTGGGCTCCTCATCTTGGCGGCAATCGAAACGGCTTCGGGCCTGACGACACTCCAGTCGGACGGCAAGTGGCAGGCATCGCTCGACGGGCAATCCTGGCAGCCTGCGATGGAAATCTCCGATGTAGAAGGGCCTCATTTTCGTGCTCCGGCGATGAACGTCGGCGCAACAGATGCTCTCTACCTGAGCAAAGCCGTTGACCTGAAGGGCCGGCAGCCCGTGCGAGCGCGAGCCTATGTGAGCGCAAAAGGTCTCTACCGGTTCTCGATCAACGGCAAGCGGGTCGGAAACGACATCTTCACCCCTGGCTGGACCGACTACCGAAAGCGTATCCAATACCAAACCTACGATATCACCTCGGCTCTCCTGAAGGGCGGTCAGCTCGAAATGGTGGTCGGCGACGGCTGGTACTGCGGACACGTCGGCCTGGCTGGCCGCGAGAACTATGGCCCGAAGCCGATGGCTCTCTGCCAGGTCGAGATTGAATACTCGGATGGCAGCCGGGATCTGGTCGTGAGCGACGCGTCATGGGATCTCCATGAAGGGCCGATCCTGACAAACGATCTCCTTATGGGAGAGAACTACGACGCCCGGCGAATCCTTAGCCCCGTGCCAATCCAGGAGAGAGTCGACGTTCAGCCCCTCGGCGACGTGCCGCTCGTCGGCCAGCATTCTCCGAGTGTCCAGGAGCTAGCCGAGCTCAAACCGAAGAAGATCAGCGAACCTACCCCTGGACATTTTGTTTACGACCTCGGCCAGAACATGGTCGGATGGGCGCGGCTGCGAGTTCGAGGTAAGCCCGGCGACGAGATCACCCTCCGCTTCGCGGAAATGCTGAATCCCGACGGAACGATCTACACGACGAACCTGCGAAGCGCCAAGTGCACGGATACCTATATTTGCGGCGGCCATGGCGAAGAGGTCTACGAGCCGTCCTTCACATTCCACGGATTCCGTTACGTCGAAGTCATCGGCTATCCCGGCAAGCCGGGGATGGACGCCATCACCGGCATCGTCGTCGGCTCGAACAACCCCAAGACGGGAACCTTCGAATGCTCGAACCCGATGGTGAACCAGCTTTGGCACAACATCTTCTGGGGCCAGCGCGGCAACTACCTCGAAGTCCCGACCGACTGCCCGCAGCGAGACGAGCGCCTCGGCTGGATGGGAGACGCACAGATCTTCGCCCGCAACGCCACCTTCAACAACGACATCGCGGCTTTCATGACGAAGTGGACGCAGGACGTGGTGGACGCCCAATCCGCGCCAGGCGGATTCTCCGACGTCTCGCCGCGCATGGGCGATCAATCCGATGGGGCCCCAGCCTGGGGCGACGCCGGCGTCATCGTGCCGTGGACGATGTATCTGGCCTACGACGACAAACGCCTCTTGGAGCGCCACTACGACTCGATGAAGGCCTGGGTCGACTACATCGATTCCGTCAACCCAAATCACATCTGGATCAAGCGCTCGAACAACAACTTCGGCGATTGGCTCAACGTGCATGACGACATGCCCCGCGACGTGCTCGCGACCGCTTACTTCGCCCACAGCACGGACCTGTTCGCGCGCATCGCAAAGATCTTGGGCCGAACCGAAGACGCCGAGAAATACTCGGCGCTGCTGGCCCAGATCAAGCAGGCCTTCAACGACCACTTCGTCTCCGAAGACGGCACGATCAAGGGCAACACCCAGACCTGCTACGTCCTCGCGCTCTGGTTCAACCTGCTCCCCGCCGACAGGCGGCCGCTGGCGGAGAAGAGGCTCGTCGACCACATCATGATCGACCGCAAGGGCCATCTGTCGACCGGCTTCGTCGGCGTCGGCTATCTTTGCCCGACCCTCACCTCGATAGGCAAGAACGACGTCGCCTACGTACTTCTGGAGAACGACACCTATCCAAGTTGGGGCTATTCGATCAAGCACGGCGCGACCACGATCTGGGAGCGCTGGGACGGCTGGACAGAAGAGCACGGCTTCCAGGATCCAGGCATGAATTCGTTCAACCACTACTCGCTCGGCTCGGTCGGAGAATGGATCGCCTCTACCGTCGCCGGGATCGACCTCGATCCGGCCGAGCCCGGCTACAAGCACATCGTCATCCACCCGACTCCGGGCGGGGCTCTTACTTATGCTAAGGCGTCGCTCGATTCGATCCACGGCCACATCGTCTCGGACTGGAAGATCGTGGACGGCCGGTTCGAGCTGACAGTCGAGATTCCCGCGAATACGACGGCGACGGTGCACGTGCCGACCTCTGATCCTGGGAGTGTTCAAATCGACGGGAAGGCGGCGCCGGGAGTGGTTTTCGATCTGCCGTCCGGGAGATATTCGATCACCGCGAAGGGGTAGGACTGATATCAGGGGGGGACGCCCCTGCAAACGCACGCCCGGGACGGGCATGCCACATCGGACGACGGGCTTCATTTCAAGCGCGAGGCCGCGCCCGTGCTCTATCCGGCTCACGACGGTCAGGAGCAGCGCGAATGGCCGGGCGGGTGCGAGGATCCACGCCTCGTCGAAGGCCCGGACGGAACCTTCATCCTCACCTACGCTCAACACAACCGGAGCGACATCCGCCTCGCCGTCGCAACGAGCAAGGACCTGCGCCATTGGACGAAGCACGGCCCCGTCTTTCGCGGAAACGCCGTTCGCCGATCTCAACTGCAAGTCGGGCTCTATCGTCAGCAAGGGCATCGCCGGTCGGCTGCAAGCCGCGAAGATCGGCGGCCGTTACGGGATGTATTGGGGCGATAACGGCGTCAAGGCGGCGACCTCGGCTGACTTGATCCACTGTAAGCCGGAGACCGGCACGGGCGGCAAAATCCTCGACGTCCTCCCGCCGCGCGACGCCTGCTTCGATAGCAACCTCGCCGAGGGCGGCACGGCGAAGTTCATCATCACGGAGGCGGGGGAGGTGTGTTCGGAATTCTGGACATTTTGGGCCGCCCAGGTTCAACTCCATTGTGTGAGTCCTGTTTTGCGACAGATGTCGCGGGGGCCTGGAAGACGCTGAAAGCCGACGCCTTCGCACGGCACGCTGTGCCGCGAGTCAGGCCGTTTTGTCTCTAACCCGGTGCGGCTGCTTGCGGATCGTCAGCCAATACTCTTGGCGCACGTCCTCGTCGATTTCGACTCCCGGTTGATTGTAGAGGCGGTCGCCGCCGGCTTTCTTAGGCCCGCTGATCCAATACTCCTCGCCGGTCGCGACATCTCGATAGTTGGATTTGTAGCTTCCTTTAAGGCTTTGGAAGGATCGGCCACCGTAGTAGAGCGTCTTGCCCGTCTTCGAAAAGCTGACGCGGCCGATCCGGCCCCGGCCGTTCAAGCCCTCGGCGGATTTGTTTTCGATGTACATGATTCTTGGCGACATCTGGGCACCGGCGGATAGCCTACCCACTGCCGAGGCGCTGGGGGCGCTGAGGGCTTGACCGTGGGCGGGGGCCCTGGAACCGCGGAGGAAGGGGCGTACAATGGCTCTCCAGTCGGAGAGGTTCGATCCTGAGAAGATGTCATCGGTCGGATCCACAGAACAAGTATAGGTGAGAGCTCGGGAAGGGGCGGCTCCGCCGAGTTCCAAAGCGCGAAGGGCTTCCCCGATAGAACCGGGGCAGGCGCGCACTCCCCAAAGTTAGCGCCGCGAAGCCGTCGCCCGTTTCAGCTTACGCTTCCCCGAGCCTAAACGCCCGTCGCTCGTGCCCATCAGTGCGCGGAGGGATTGGATTTCGTCGCGGACCTGGGCTGCTTTCTCGAATTCCATGAGCTTCGCGAGATCCTTCATGTCCTTCTCCAGCGAGGCGATGAGGATGGGCAGGTCCTCGATCCGCATCGGCGTATCGCCGCTCTTGATCTTCGCGGCTGTCTTCTCGTCGTACTGGGCGATGACCTCGGCGACCGCGTCGTAGGAGCGGACGGTCTCGCGAACCTCCTTGGCGACCGTCGTCGGATGGATCCCGTGCTCCTCGTTGTAGCTTGCCTGGACGTTGCGGCGCCGGTTCGTCTCCTCGATCGCGCGCTGCATCGAGCCGGTCATGTTGTCGGCGTACATGATGACGGTGCCGTTGATGTTTCGGGCCGCGCGGCCGATGGTCTGGATGAGCGAGGTCTCGGAGCGGAGGAACCCCTCCTTGTCGGCATCGAGGATGGCGACGAGCGTGACCTCCGGCAGGTCGAGGCCCTCGCGAAGGAGGTTGACGCCGACGATCACGTCGTAAACGCCGAGGCGAAGATCGCGGAGGATCTCCGGGCGGTCGAGCGAGTGGACGTTCGAATGGATGTACTGGACCTTGATGTTCAGGTCCTGGAGGTAGCCGGTCAGGTCTTCCGCCATCTTCTTGGTCAAGGTCGTCACTAGGGCGCGCTCTTTGCGGTCGGCCCGTTTGGCGATCTCGTTGATGAGATCGTCGATCTGGCCCTTGGTCGGGCGCACGTCGACTTCAGGATCGACGACGAAGGTCGGCCGGATGATCTGCTCGACAACTTGTGCCTGATTCTCCTGCTCGAAGGGACCCGGGGTTGCACTGACGAAGACGGCCTGGGGAGTCCGGGCGAGGAACTCGTCGAACTTCAATGGCCGGTTGTCGAGGGCGGATGGGAGGCGGAAACCGTAGTCGACAAGCACCGACTTGCGCTGCTTGTCGCCGTTGTACATGGCGCGGATCTGAGGGATCGTTTGGTGGCTCTCGTCGATGAAGACGATGGCGTCGGAGGGCAGGAAGTCGAGAAGAGTGTAAGGGGCAGTTCCCGCAGCACGGCCGTCGAAGTAGCGCGAATAGTTCTCGATCCCGCTGCAATAGCCGACCTCCTTCATCATTTCGAGGTCGAACTCGGTGCGCTGGCGCAGGCGCTGGGCTTCCAGCAGCTTGCCCTGCGACTTGAAGATCTCCTCCTGGGTTTCGAGTTCCTCCTTGATTTGGCCGATGACGTCGTCCATGCGCGCCCAGGGCGTGACGTAATGGGTAGCAGGGAAAACGGAAACCTGGGAGGGTTCGTCGAGGACCTCACCGGTTAGGGGATCGAAGAGCCGGATGCGCTCGACGACGTCGCCGAAAAACTCGATGCGGGTGACGACTTCCTCGTCCTTGGGCTGGATCTCGAGGGTGTCGCCACGGACCCGGAAGGTGCCTCGCTGGAGGACCATCTCATTCCGGGTGAACTGCATCTGGACGAGCTTCTCCAGCACGCGCTCCATGTCGAAAACCTCGCCGGTACGGAAGGTGACGACGGCCTCCGCGTACTCGCTCGGCGAGCCGAGGCCGTAGATGCAGGAGACGGAGGCGACCACGATGACGTCGCGGCGCTCGAGGAGGGCGTGGGTGGCGCAGTGGCGCAGGCGCTCGATCTCCTCGTTGACGCTGGAGTCCTTCTCGATATAGAGATCTGAGCCCGGGACGTAGGCTTCGGGCTGGTAGTAGTCGTAGTAGCTGATGAAGTACTGGACCGAGTTCTCGGGGAAGAAGGCCCGGAACTCCTGGCAAAGCTGGGCGGCGAGGGTCTTGTTGTGGGCCATGACGAGGGCCGGCCGCTGGCTCTCGGCGATCACGCTGGCCATTGTATAGGTCTTGCCGGTCCCGGTCGCGCCGAGGAGGGTCTGGAAGCGGTAGCCGCTGTCGAGGCCGTCGACAAGGCCGGCGATGGCGGTCGCCTGGTCGCCCTTTGGCGAGAAGTCGCCGGCCAGCTTGATCGGGTCGTTGTATTGGACGATAGCCACTTGTTCTGGCTATTCTACGTCGTCGCGGCGCGGCTCGGGTTTCAATGACTCCTGCACCTTGCTACAATTCCGCCATGGACGATCTGGATGCCGCCTTTGAGCCGGTGCGGGCCGTGTGGCGGGAGGCGGCGTGGCCGGGGGTAGTGGAAGAGCCGAGCTACGGGACGCCGGCTTTGAAGGTTCGCGGCAAGCTGATCGTCCGCTTGCGCGAGCCGGGGATCCTCGCCCTTCGCTGCGAGATGGACGAGAAGGAGTTCCTGATGATGGCCGCGCCCGAAATCTACTTCGAGACGGAACACTACAAGGGCTGGCCAGCCGTCCTCATCCGGCTCGACTCTATCGATCCCAGCGAGCTGCGGGAGCGGATGGAGAACACGTGGAGGAGGCTCGCGACGAAGAAGATGGTGCAAGAGTACGAGGCCGGTGGCTAAGCTCTTCGCCGATCTCAGCACAACAGGACAGGTCGCGCTACTCAGGCCGGTCGCGGCTGAATTCTGCCGCGAATTCGGGATCGCGGCCCGCTCGATCCGCCTGCTTCATCACGCCTTCAACACGACCTTTCGAGTTGGCGCCGAAGATGGACGCAAGTTCGCCCTGCGGATCAACGTCAATTCGGAAAGCAGCCTCGGCCAGCTTAACGCGGAAGTCGAGTGGATTCGTGTGCTGGCGAGCGAAGGGCGCGTTTGGGTCCCCGAGCCGCAGGCAAGTCCGGACGGCCGGTACGTTTTGTCGCGACCGGGGCCGACCGGCCGTCCCCTTCATGGCGTTCTCTACGGCTGGCTACCCGGCCGGCTCGCCGTTCGCTGCCCTTGCCCGGAAATCCTGTTTCAGATTGGCCAGATAACCGCCGAGCTTCATCGCCAAGCCGCAAGCTGGAAGATTCCGCCCATGTGCCGGTTCAAGGCTCTCCCCGATATGCTCTATGGCCAGCCTTTCCGGCTTGAAGCGAAACCGGCTTTTCTTCGCACCCTCGATCTCTCGGAAGCCCTCTTCGCAAAGCTCGAACGGGAGCCGCGGATCCCCATCCACTACGATCTCCATCTCGGCAACGTGAAGATCCATCGCGGCCGCTTGGCGATCTTCGATTTCGACGACGCCGTCCTCGGGTGGCCAATTCTCGATGCGGCGGTAACGGTCTCTACGATCCAGAGGTTTCCCGACGCTCAGGACCTGATCGAAGCCTATTGGCGCGGGCTGGGGATGGCGCCAGCCGACTTCGGATTCACGGACGCCGAATTCGAGGGTCTCGTGGTCTGCCGCATCCTCTTCATCGTCAATGCTATGCTCGGGCCGATCGACCCGGCTTCGATCGCCCGCCGGCGGGTGGCTCTCGCCGCAATCGAGAGTCGATTGCAGCGGTTCTGGGACAAGCCAGCAGACCGGCCTCCCCCTCCTCCACGACGACGGCGAGGAAGAGGGGGAGGGTAGGGAGGGGGTTCCGGGAGCCCACAACGACCATCTGCTCCGTTTCTCCTACGGCGCCGTAAGCGCAATTTCACATTCTCTCCTACCGAAACGTTCTTGGTTCTGAGCTTCCATGGTTGAGTCCCGTTCGCCACGCAAGTGGCGCCGTTGTCAGATCCTTCTCCGACGTCCCGTCGGATCAGGATGACAAGTTGGAGGGCCGCCAAGGACAGTAATCTTAGCCATGCTTCTATTGGCCGCCGTCGTCATCCTCGCGACTCCGCCTCCGATAAGGACGCGAATCGATCTCGATCAGGGCTGGGAATACGCGCGACTTGCGCCCGCGTCGAGCGAGCGGCAATCCGATCTCCACGGCGAAGCTCTGGAGCAGGTCAAGCAAGCCGAAATGGCCGAAGTCAAGTCTTGGCAGCCGGCAACCCTCCCTCATGCGCCTTGGATCCGCCCGCTCGGCACGAGCCAAATCTGGCAGGGCGTGACCTATTATCGCCGCACCCTTTACCTCACTCCGGAGATCCGCGCCAGGAGAGTGGTGCTTACGATCGAAGGCGCGATGCAGCTTAGCAGCCTGTGGCTGAACAGGGTCCATCTCGCCAACCGGCGGGGCGGCTATCTTCCGCTGGTCGTCGATCTGACGGGCAAGCTGAAGGGCAACGACGAGCTGTTGGTCCGCGTCGATAACTCCGACAACCCCCTCATCCCACCCGGCAAGCCTCAGCAGGAACTAGACTTCATGTACGGCTGCGGCATCTACCGGAACGCCTATCTGACGGTGACCGGCCTCGTCTACATTACGGATCCATTCCTGGAGAACGAGCCCAAGGGTGGCGGGATCTATGTGACCTATCCTGTGGTCAGCGTGGAACGCGCGGTCGTCCGGATCCGCACCCAGGTGCGAAACGCGTCTTTCGACTCCGTCGATCTCACGGTTGTGCAGCGCTTAACGGATCGGCACAGCAGGGTAGTGGCGTCCACATCGTCGCCGCTGAAGCTCGCGGCCGACGAGGCGGAGAGCGTGACGCAGGACCTTGAGATCAAGCCCCCAAGTCTCTGGTCGCCCGATTCGCCTTATCTCTATTCGCTCGAAACAGGCGTAGCCATGGCGAGGAGTTCCCGAACCTCCATCCCCCTACCCCCTTCCTCCTCCCGAGCACAAACCAACTCAGCAAGAGGAAGGGGAGCTGATCTCGACTCGGTCGTCACCCGGATCGGAATCCGGTCGGTCGAGGTGAGCCGAGCAAGAGGGTTCGTGCTCAACGGCAAGCCGATCCGGCTCATCGGCACGAACCGGCATCAGGACTATCCGTGGATCGGGGTCGCTCTGTCGGACGCCGCCCAAGTCCGTGATGCGATCCTAATTAAGAGAGCCGGCCACAACATCGTACGTCTATCTCACTACCCTCAATCGCCTGCCTTCCTCGATGCCTGCGATCAACTCGGGATCATGACGATTCCCTGCATCCCCGGTTGGCAGTTCATGAACAGCGACGTTCGTTTCCGGGCGAGAGTATTGCAGGACATCCGGGAGCTGATCCGACGGGATCGCAACCATCCCTCCGCCGTCTTCTGGGAGGCGAGCCTAAACGAGACCTATCCGCCCAATAACATCGCCAACGAATGGAACGAGGCGGCCAAGGACGAATCCATCGACGGCCGCATTCTCACCGCTGGCGACGCCCTGACCGGGGCGCCGTGGGATGTCGCCTACAACCAATGGCGGGACGCCGACATGACTCGGCCCCAGGATGCCGCGCCCGACAAGCCCGGCTACATCCGGGAATATGGCGATTACGAGTTCGGAGGCGCCCACAGCTCGTCGCGGGCGCGCTTCGCGGACGGACCGGCGGCCCTCCTGCAGGAGGCTTGGAACGAGGTGTGGTCGCTGAACCGCTACCGGCCGCAATATCCCTGGACGATGGGAGCCGGAACCTGGGAGATGTTCGACCACAACGTCCCCTGGGACTTCCGCGTCTCGGCGTCGGGGCTTGCGGATCTGTTTCGGCGCGAGAAACCGGCCTTCTGGTTTTTCGAGAGCCAGGACGGGAAGACGCCGTTCCTAAAGCTGTTCCGCTCTGGCCCCAAGGTCGTCGCCTTTACGAACTGCGACGAGATTACGCTGTACGTGAACGGCAAGTTCGTGAGCCGGAAGTCGCCGGCGTTTGGGCGGTCGACGGCTTATGCCGATGCCAAGCCGTTCGATGGATCGAACACCGAGAATCTCGCGCATCCTCCGATCGTGTTTGACGGCGTTCCTTCGGGAACCGTCGAGGCGATCGGATATTGCCGGGCAACCGCCAAAGCGAGGCTCAAGATGGCGGCGCGCGATTCGATTCAGGTTCCCGGTAAGGCGCTTAAGCTGAAGGTCTGGGTCGACGACGAGGGCTTCCCGCTCCAGGCGGACGGGGCCGACGTCGTCTTCGTCCGGGCGGCTGTAGTCGACGCCAAGGGCACGGTGGTCACGAGGGCCTCGGGCAGCGTTCATTTCAGCGCCTCCGGGGTTGGCTCGATCGCGGGCGAGGACGAAGTGCCGATGGAGATGGGCGTTGCTTCGGAGTTGGTGCGGTCCAAAGCCAAGCCGGGACGGATCGAAGTGCAAGCCCGGGACGGAACCCTATCGGGTAGATCCTTGCTGGCTAGTTCGGCGAGGTAAAGGGCACTCCCCGCATCTCCGCGCTCCGCCCAATCGGTAACGCGAGTGTCGGGCTATCGGATGCCGAACTTCTCCTTCCAATATGAAACCACCTCCTTAAGGTTCGGATACTGCAACTCGTATCCAGGACGCTCAGGGTCCGGACCGTAGAGCTTTGGCATGTGTTCTGGATCCTTGAACCAGAGTGAAAGGCTCTCGGACACGTAATACAGAACGCGCGGGTCGTCCCACTTGAGGAGGTAGGCGTGGCGGGCCCTCTGGTTGTCGTCGAGGCCGCAGGAGCCGTGACTCAACCAGTAGACGAGCAGAATGGGATTGGTTGCACCGAAGAGGTCGCTCAGATGGGCCTCCGGGCCACCCAGTTCTTGGTATGGCTTATCGAACTCAAGGACCCCCCGCCCGAATTCGACCTCGCTGTCGCCGAACGGGCCTACCAGGCCCCAGTAGAGGCCGCCTTCATCGTGCGTATACGCCCGCGGATCTCGAAGCAGGCTCTTGATGGTCTCGAAATAGGGAGTCACCGAGCCGGGAACGTGCCACCGAACCAGCAGCTCCCAAAGCTTGGACTCCTCGAACCGCGTTTCCGTCCGCTTCATCGCCGCCCCGCGTGGTCTTCCACGTTCGCGAAATGGGAATCCTGGAGGGCCCGCCCGGAGCGGACGCAGCCGAATTCTCAGTCCCGATTCTCTATCGCGACCGGGCCATCGCGAACGCCTTCGTGGTTCAGTGCCATCAGGCTCTTGCCGCCTCGGCCCTTCCTCACGGCGCTCCCGCGCTGGGCTAACCAACAGCTCGAAGTCTCGCTTCGATCGCGTCGAAATCGTGGCAGGCGCTACCGATGATCACAATCGAACCAAGGCACAGCTTCGAAGGCAAGGCTGAGATCAACATGGCCGGCCTCTCCTTTGAAACAGAGAAGACCGCTTCCAAAGGAAACGGCCCTCGAATTGCCGAGCAAACTCGAAACTACGGGCAGGGGCTCGTGTTCCAAGGCGCCGAATTCGGAATCCACATGGTTCCGTACTCGTACTGGCTCGGATTCAAAGTCTGGGCCAAAGACCGAGTCTTGGCGTGCCCATCCGCGTAGCAGTAGTTCGCGTTCTGTTGGCTCGTGTGGCGATCCCAGGCGACACGAAGAATGTCGTACTTCTTGAAGAGGGTTCCGTTCGCCCCGAAATTCGGAACTTGGGCAGCCGCGTATTCGGCGAGTGCGACCTGGGTCGTAAAGTAGCTGTATTGGCCCGCTGCAGGCGGATATGGAACGAGCGTCCATTGCGGGCAAGGCTGCGACGGATAATAGCCACTCGTGCCCTTGTGGAAGTTGGCCTGGATTGTGTCGTTACGATGCTCGCCGACAACGATTTGGCTAGCGACCTGGTCGAATGAACTGAAGTTAACGACCGTCCAGTCGTGCGCCGGCATCGCGTTGTAGATAGGAATGTAGCTGTTCTTCTGGGCTGCCCAATCGCAGTACATCAAGCCGCTCCCATTCAACTTGCCAACGTCACTAATGCCGTTTGGACAAGGATTATCCGTCGTGATGGGGTTGGGGTCGGAATTGCAAACAAAAATGCCCCAGTTCTTGATGTATGGCTGTATCAGGAACGTCCAGTGAACCTGATAGGTTCCGTTGGGGTTTTGCGGGTTGTAAGAGATGCCTCCCATAAAGCCTTGCGGATCCTGCTCCCAACTCGTATTGGGGAGAAAGTCGTCGGAGTCGGTCGCATACATATAGAGGCCGAGAGCGATTTGCTTGGTGTTGCTCAAGCAGGCGGTTTTCTTTGCCGCCTCTTTTGCCTGGGCGAATACAGGGAAGAGAATGGCTGCCAAGATCGCGATTATCGCGATCACAACAAGCAGTTCTATCAGCGTAAAGGCACGAGAACGGGTGTGTCGGAGCATGACTCGACAAATATGGGCCTCGAATGTTAAGGCAGATTTAAGGAAACAACGTTTCTTCATTAAGCCGAGCGCACCAAGGCCAGCGCTCTCGCCTCTGCCATAGCTAAGTCCGCCCCGACAATTGCTGGGAAGTGCGTCGGCTTAACAATTCCGGCCCTACGGAGGTGAGTCCCAAACTCGAGCATGCCCTGCCGGTGCGGCTCGTCGAAGGCGTAGTCCATGATCCTCCGAAGATAGTTCTCGCACTGCAAAACCGTAAATCCGGTCTCCTCCGCCGCGATCTTGACGACCCGGTCTATTCGTGCCATCCCGTAGAGAGCAGCCGCGTTGAGCCACATCGAAAGCTCTGGAGTCAGTCCCTCGTCCCCAAGCCAAATCGCCCAAACGAACGGCAGGCGGGTCAGCCGTCGCCATTCATAGCCCAGATCGAGCACATGGAGTCCTTCGCCAGAGGCCCGCATGCCGTGGTCTCCGATCAGAACGCAGGCGTCGTGACCGGCCAGCATGGCTTCCAGCGAAGGCTCCATCGTATTCCCCTCTACATCCCGCTGGTACCGTTCCTTGAGGATGACTCGGGCAAGCGCGTTGCTCGTCATCGAACTACGGTCGAAAGCAACGGTGCGGATCATGGGTGGAGGGACTTTGCTCAAAATCCTGACGCTGAGCACTTCCTTCTGAGAACTGATGGATACTCCGTCCGCTACCCGCTTACCCGGTATGCGCAGGCCTTCGATCGATGAAACCATGATCGCCTGCACGAATCCCGATGCAAGCA
>Ga0209415_10008083_pt1 | contig 18265 bp, 20 predicted proteins | sample PeaSoiSIISIP2007_FD_187696 | JGI IMG/M metagenome (GOLD analysis project Ga0209415, IMG submission 187696) | Peat soil microbial communities from Weissenstadt, Germany - SII-SIP-2007 (SPAdes) (version 2) | ecosystem: Environmental > Terrestrial > Soil > Wetlands > Peat | place: Germany...
GGTCGTGGTCGTGGTCGTGGTCGCGGTCGTGGTCGTGGCCGTGGCCGTGGCCGTGTCCATCGTCGTGCTCGTGTCCCATCCGCCCCTCAGTACCGCTCGCGCGCACGGAGGATTCTCGCCGCGGCGAACCCCGCTCCGAACCCGTTGTCGATGTTGCAGACCACCACCCCGGAGGCGCAGCTCGAGAGCATCCCCGCGAGCGCCGTCAGCCCGCCGAAGCTCACCCCGTAGCCGACGGACGTGGGCACCGCGATCACCGGCCCCGCCACGATCCCCCCGATGACGCTCGGCAGCGCGCCCTCCATCCCGGCCACCACGACGACCACGCTCGCCCGCTCGAAGACCTCGCGCTTGTCGAGCAGGCGGTGGATCCCCGCGACGCCCACGTCGTAGACGCGCTCGACGCCAGCGCCCAGCATCCGCAGGGTCTCGGCGCACTCCTCGGCGACGGGCAGGTCGCCGGTGCCCGCGCTGACGAGCGCCACGGGGCGCGTCCCGAGGCGCGGGATGGGCGCTTGCTCGATGGTCCCGGTCCGCGACAGCTCGACGTACCTCAGCTCGGGCAGCAGAGAGCACACGTCGGCCGCCTTCTCGGCGTCGAGGCGCGTGACGAGCACGTTCTGGCCGGTGCGCGCGAGCTCCCTTGCGATCCCGACCACCTGCGCGGGCGTCTTGCCGTGCCCCAGGATGACCTCGGGGGCGCCCTGGCGGACCGCGCGGTGATGGTCGACGGCCGCGTAGCCGAGGTCCGCGTACGGCAGGTTCTTCAGCTCCGCCAGCGCGTCGTCGACGGGGGTCTCACCCTGGCGGACGCCGTCGAGGAGCGCGCGAAGCCGCCGGAGATCCATCTGCTCGCGAGCCTAGCACCGGCCCATCACCCGTCGACGGGGGCAGGGTGGCGGCGTAGGCTCTCTCCGCGCCGTGCCCATCCCCTTCGCACCCCTCCTCGGCCTCGTGCTCGGCGTCGCGTTCGCATGGATCTCGGCCCCGGAGCTCTCGCGTGACGAGGGGCCGATCGTGGCCTCGCGGCCGTTCGCGATCGTCGTCGCCTTCGCCGCCCTCGTGTGGCTGCCGGTCGTGGGCTACTTCGTCGCCTTTCACGGCGACTGGGCGTACCTCTACCTCGTCGCCTGGCGCCGGGTGCCGAGCGCAATCGATCTCGGCCTCGTGCTCCTGGCCGGAGCGGCCGTGGTGCTGGGGTTCTGGCTCGTCGTACGGCCGGTCCGCAAGCGACAGTTCGGGCCCGTCGTCGGGATGATGGTCGCCCCGGGGACCCTCGCGGTCGCGGGCCTGACGGTGGCTGCCCGGAGGCTCGCGGTGAGCGGCACGTACGCTCAGTACCACGGCGACTTCGGGACCCAGCCGATCGGCTCGAGCTCCCTCGGACAGGGGGTCCTCATCATGGGGGCGGTGCTCGCGCTCGCGGTCGTGTGGACGGCTCGCTCGCTGGCGCGGATGGCGGCCGAGTCGCGGACCTAAAAACAATCTCCCGGCCTCGCCCCAGGCGCTACCATCGTCGTCATGTGGGTTAGAGGCGCGGCGATCCGCCCCGTGCCGCGGTACGCCGTCGTCGACGCCGCCACGCTCGAGCAGATCGAGCTCGGGCTGGCGGACGACTCGACGCGGGCCCGGGACGAGCTTGACGGCGCGTTCGCTCGCTTCGAGTCGACCCAGCCGGAGCTGGCGGACGCCATCTCGCAGGTCCTCTCCGGGCCGCTCGACGACACCGCGCTCGCGCTCGGCTACTTCCTCTCCATCTCGGTGTGGCTCGCGTTCGAGCGGACGTTCGGCGCCGCGCGGCTGAGGGAGGTCTCCCGCGACGCCCTCGACGCGACCGACGAGGCCATCAAGCTCGAGGAGGAGCTCCGCGCATCGCACGGCGACGAGCCGCTCGACCTGGACGACGTGGTCTCCATCGAGCAACCGTACGTCCTGAAGTTCGTCCACGACCACGTCGATGCGGCCCTCGAGCCTCGCGCGACCGACGATCCCGCGGAGCCCCGCGAGGTCGACGTCGACGACGTCCACGCCGTCTACCGGTCGATCGTCCTCCTCACGCTCTGCCTGTCCCACGCCGTCCTGCCCGTGGATGGGGCGTCCCGCTCCAGCCGCGAGCTCATGGCCTAGAGCCCATGCAGACCGAGGCCGTCGTCCTTCGCACCCACGGCGGGCCCGAGGTCCTCGTCCGCGAGACCATCGACCTTCCCGAGCCCGGACCGCGGGAGGTGCGCGTCCGCGTCCGCGCCGTGGCGCTCAACCACCTGGACATCTGGGTGCGGCGCGGGATGCCGAACCTCAAGCTCGCGTATCCCCACCGCCTCGGGAGCGACATCGTCGGCGAGGTCGACGCCGTCGGTCCGGGGGCGAAGGGGGCCAGTCCCGGCGATCGCGTCGTCGTCAGCCCGGGGGTCTCGTGCGGCGTCTGCGAGCGGTGCCTGTCGGGGAGGGACAACCTCTGCCGCCAGTACGCCATCCTCGGCGAGCACACGAGCGGCGGGTACTCGCGCCACGTCGTCGTCCCCGACGCGAACCTCCTGCCCTACCCGGGCGACCTACCTTACACGCAGGCCGCGGCGATCCCCCTCGCGTTCCTCACGGCCTGGCAGATGGTCGTCGACAAGGGGCAGGTGCGCGCCGGACAGACGGTGCTGGTGCAGGCGGCGGGCAGCGGCGTGTCGAGCGCGGCCATCCAGATCGCCAAGCTCCACGGCGCGCGTGTCCTCGCGACGACGGGCACCGACGCGAAGGCCGAGAGCGCGCGCGCCCTCGGGGCCGACGAGGTCATCAACTACAGCTCTCAGGATTTCGTCGCGGAGGCGAAGAGGCTCACCGGCAAGCGGGGGGTCGACCTCGTCATCGAGCACGTCGGGGGCGACGTGATGGCCCGGAGCGTGCTCGCGACGGCGAGCGGCGGACGCATCGTCACGTGCGGAGCCACCGTCGGCTACGAGCCGAAGATCGATCTGCGGCACGTGTTCTTCCGCCAGATCGAGATCCTCGGGTCGACCATGGGCTCGAAGGGGTCGCTCTTCGGGATCCTCGAGCACGTGAAGGCCGGGCGCCTGCGCCCCGTGGTCGACCGGGTGATGCCGCTCTGGGAGGCCGCCGAGGCGCACCGCGTGCTCGAGGCGAGGGGCGCGTTCGGCAAGATCGTCCTGGAGGTCGACTGAGCGATGGGGGGCCGCATCGCCACCGTCAAGGAGGGCGCCGTCGGGTGGATCGTCTTCGATCACCTGGAGCGCCGGAACGCGGTCACCGTCGGCATGTGGCGCGCCATCCCCGCCGCCGTCCGGGAGCTCTCGGGCGATCCCGCCGTGCGCGTCATCGTGCTGCGGGGGGCGGGCGAGGCCGCGTTCGTCTCGGGCGCGGACATCTCGGAGTTCGAGCAGAGCCGCACCGGCGACGCCCTCACCGAGTACGAGGCGGACAGCGAGCGCGCCTTCGCCGCCGTCGAGAGCTGCGAGAAGCCGGTCCTCTCGATGATCCACGGGTTCTGCGTCGGCGGTGGGCTCGCGATCGCCCTGACGACCGACATCCGCTACGCGGCCGACGACGCGACCTTCGCCATCCCGGCAGCGCGCCTGGGGGTCGGCTACCCGGTCTCCGGCGTCCGCGCGCTGCTGCGGACGGTGGGCCCGGCCTCGGCCAAGGAGATCTTCTTCACGGCCCGTCGCTTCGACGCCCACGAGGCGCTCACGCGCGGCCTGGTCAGCGAGGTGAAGCCGAAGGCCGGGCTCGAGGCGTTCGTGCGAGACGCGGCGGGGCGTATCGCGGAGAACGCGCCCCTCACGCTCCGCAGCATCAAGCTCGCGGTTCGAGAGCTCGGCAAGCCCTCGGACGCCCGCGACGACGCCGCGGTGAACGCCTCGGTCGCCGCGTGCTTCGCGAGCGAGGACTACCGCGAGGGCGTGAGCGCGTTCCTCGGGAAGCGGAAGCCCGAGTTTCGCGGGCGGTGACCGCGCGTGGAGGGGTTCGCTCGATCGGCGCGCAACGCCAGCCTGGTGGCCACCGGCGCGATCGCGATGGTGGGCGTCGTCGCGGGTGCGGTGCGCCTCCTCCCCTGGGTGCTCGACCCGTCGGTGCCGTGGGCGGTGGCGGCGCCGTTCGCGCGCGGCCTCGCGGCGGTGGCCCTCGAGGCGGCCCTGTTCCTCGGCTGGCCCGTGGGCTGCGCGCTCGCGGCCTTCCGGCTCGTCGAGAGCGGCGAAGCCCGCGTGCTGCAGTCGCTCGGTGAGCGTCCGGGGACGACGGTGGCCCGCCTGGCCCCCCAGGCCCTCGCGCTGGCCGCGGCGCTCGCGGCGGTCGCGCTCGTGTACGGGAGCGACGCGAGCGCCCCCGGCCGGGTGGCGACGGAGCTGGTGTCGCGGGCCCGCGCGTCGTGTGCGGCCGTCCGGAGCCCGACGACGTACGCGATCCCGTTCACCGAGATGACGTGGCTCTGCGCGCCCGGCCGCGAGCCGCGCCTCGTGGGCTCGTCGCTCGGGACGGCGTCCGCGGCCGTCATCACCGCGAAGGACGCGCGGATCGCGGGGGACTTCCGGGTCCTCGAGCTCGACGACGCGCGCGTGCTCTTCCCCGGGCCGCTCACCGTAGCGATGCACGTCGCCACGCTGTCGATGCACGGGATGGCCCCCTGGGCTCGCGCCTCGAACCTGCCGGCGCCGCTGCGGGCCGTGCTGTTCGCGCTGAGCGCGTGGCTCGCCGCGTGGCTGGCGGCGTATTCCGTGCTCCGCCGCGCGACGCACACGCGGCTGGGCGCGCTGCTCCTTGGCGCCGTCGGACCCCTCGCCGCTCTCGGCCTGGTGCGGGTCCTCGAGCGCCGGGACGTGGCGCCCCTCGCCTTCGCGCTCGTCCCCGTGGCGTGCGCGGCCGCGGTCATCCTGGCGGCCGAGCTGCTCTCGCGCTTGCGGCACACAGGTCGCGCTGCTAGCAAGTGAGGGAGGTGCGTTAGCCATGGGCAACATCGGCGTCACGGAGATCCTGCTGATCGCGGTCGTCGCCCTGCTCCTCTTCGGTGCAGGCCGCATCGCCGACATCGGCAAGGGGCTCGGCCAGGGAATCAAGAACTTCAAGCAGGGCTTGAAGGAGGCCGAGGAGCTGGACAAGGCCGACAAGCCCGCCGACAAGGCCCTCCCCGCGGCCGCGGCTCCCAAAGAGGACAAGGAAGCCAAGGCTTAGGAGCTCCCGTGTCCCGAGCATTGGCTTCACGACTCAGTGCCGTGGCGCCGAGCGTCACGCTCGCGATGAACGCCCGCGCCCTCGAGATGAAGGCGCGCGGCGTCGACGTCTTCGCGTTCGGCGTGGGCGAGCCGGACTTCGAGCCGCCCGAGCACGTGCGCGAGGCCGCGAAGCGAGCGATCGACGCGGGCTGCTCGAAGTACACGGCGGTCACCGGGATCCCTCCGCTCAAGGAGGCCATCTGCGACGCCACCGAGCGGATGCGCGGCTGGCGCCCGGAGCCGAAGAACGTCTGCGTCAGCGTGGGGGCGAAGCACGCGCTCTTCAACCTCGCGCTCGCGCTCTACGAGCCGGGCGACGAGGTCGTCATCCCCAAGCCGTACTGGGTGAGCTACCCGGAGCAGGTGCGCCTCGTGGGGGCTACGCCGGTGCTCGTCGACACGCGCGAGGACCAGGGCTGGAAGCTCTCGCCCGCGAGCCTCGAGCGGGCCATCACCCCGCGGACCAAGGCCGTGATCCTCTGCTCGCCGTCCAACCCGACGGGCGCCGCCTACACCGAGGACGAGACCCGCGCCCTGGTCGAGGTCCTCCGGCGGCACGACTGCTGGCTCATCGTCGACGAGATCTACGCGGAGCTCGTGTACGAGGGCTTCCGGTTCGCCTCCGCGGCGAAGATCGCGCCCGATCTGCGCGACCGGCTCATCGTGGTCGACGGGGTCTCCAAGACGTTCGCCATGACCGGCTGGCGCATCGGCTGGGTGCTCGCCCCGCCCTCGCTCATCAAGGCCCTCGACACCGTGCAGGGCCAGAGCACGACGAACCCGGCGGCGGTGGCGCAGCATGCAGCGGTCGCCGCCCTGCGCGGCCCGATGGACGACTTCGCCCGCATCCGCGCGACGTTCCAGAAGCGGCGCGACGCGATGGTGGGCGGCCTGTCCTCGATCCCGGGCATCCAGTGCCGCAAGCCCGAGGGAGCGTTCTACGCCTTCGCGGACTGCCGGGGGCTGCTCGGCCTCGACTGGGACGGCAAGACGCTGGCGACCGACGAGGACATCGCGTTCTGGCTGCTCGACAAGGCGCACGTCGCCGCAGTTCCGGGCGGGCCGTTCGGGGCGCCGGGCTATGTGCGCTTCAGCTACGCGGCGAGCGAGGAGCGGATCGCCGCGGGGGTCGCGGCGATGCGCGCCGTCGTGGAAGGCGCGTGGCGAGCCGACGTGACGGGGGTTACAAGCGTCGGCGGGTGAGCGGCCCGGTGGCGAGGCATGCTCGTCCTGTGGCGATATTTGCTTTGCCGGGCGGGGCGTAGAACTCTGTTCGGCGTGCGGCTGCTTCTCGGCTTCGTCGGCGCCCTGGCGGCTGGAGGGACCATCGGGGCGTGCTCCGCGATCTCCGGATTGAGCCGGTTCACCTCCGACGATTGTGGCAACGAATGCGGAGGCGACGGATCCGCGGCGTCCTCGGGTGGAGGGAGTGACGCCGGTGGGGGTAGTGACGCGGGTGCAGGCAGTGACACGGGTGGAGGTGGTGACGTGGACGGCACCCTCGCCTCGATCGAGGCCTCCGGCGACGACGCCCGGCCGCTCGAGGCCGGCGAGGTGGTCTGTCCCTCCGCGACACCCACGCTCTGCAGTGGCGTCTGCGTCGACTTGACCGCCCCGTCCAACTGCGGGAGCTGCGGACACGCATGCACCGCCGAGGCCGGGACCCCCGTCTGCGCGCAGCCCCCCGACGGGGCCGCCGCTTCATGCGTCTCGGGCTGTCCGCCGTCCACGCCGTCGCTCTGTGCGGGCACGTGCGTCGACACGACGAGCGACGTGAACAACTGCGGCATGTGCTCGAACCCGTGCTCGACCAGCGTGGCCAACGCGACGGCGACGTGCGTGGCCGGAGCGTGCACGATCAAGTGCAATAGCTCCTACACGTCTTGCAATGGGGCCTGCGTCGACCTCGCGAGCGACGCGAACCACTGCGGCGGGTGCACAACCGTCTGCAGTGGCGGCCTATGTGGCACCACCCTCTCCGCCGACATGAGCGCCCGGCCGCAGAACTGGACGTTCAACGGCGTGGCCGTGTGGGACTCCACCGGGCCAAGCGCCCGCTTGACCCAGGCCAACACCGAGCAGGTCTCGGGAACGGCGGTCTACAACCACGCGATCGTGACCGACGCGTTCGACGCGTCCTTCCAGTTTCGGATCGGCGCGAACGGCGGCGGGGCGTTCGACGGCATGGGCTTCATGATCGAGACCAACGGGCCGACCGCGCTCGGATCGAACGCCGGGGGGCTGGGCATGGAGGGCCTCACCGGCTTCGGTGTCGAGCTCGACATCTACAACAACGGACAGTGCGGCGACTCCAACAGCGACCACGTGGGCGTGGACCGACTGAACGACTGTGGGAACGGTCTCCTGACGTCGCTCTTCGCCAGCCCTGCCCTCACGGGCACCGTCAACCTCGACGACGCCCAGTGGCACACGGCGACCGTGGACCTCGCGGCCGGCGCGATATCGGTCACCGTGGACGCCCACGCCGTCGCGACGGGCGTGGCGCTCACGGGATTCGTCTCCGGGACGAGCTACTACTACGGATTCGCCGGGGCGATCGGCGGGGGGGGCGGTAGCCTCGGGGCGCAGACCGAGGTAAAAGGCGTGACGGTGACGTTCCCGTCACCGCGCTGCCTGTAGTCGCTGGTCCGTGTCTCGCGCCGCTAGGGGCAGCTGGCACCGCCGTTCCCGCACAGGCCGATGTCCTCGCCCCAGCACGGGAGCGCGTAGCACATGTTCGCTCCCGGACACTCGCAGGAGTTTCGACACCCAATCCTGTCGGAGAACACGGGGCAGCTCGACACGGTGGTGCAGAGGGCGTTGAACCCGGCCCCGGCCCCCGCCTGGTAGCAGCAGATTTGGCCCGGCTGGCAATCGCCCCCGCTGCGGCACGAGATGGACTCGTGGAGCGGATACCCCGCGCTGCCGCTGGGACACATCCCCGCCGGGACACACGCTTCCGACGGCGCGGCGGCCTGCGGGACCGTGATGCAGCACACGTTGCCGGCGGTCGTGCTGCAGGTGCCGCCGGCGCATGCGATGGCGCCCGAGGGCCCGGCATCGGTGCAGCTGCCGAGGGGGTTGGCGTCGGTTGCGCTCCCTCCTTCGGAGGGCGCGCCGACATCGACGCGCGCGTCGACGGCCACGTCGCTCGACACATCCGCCGTGGCGTCGTTGGGCGTCGACCCGACGGCGACGTCCAAGACGCGCGTGTCCACGCTGACGTCGACCGGCGAGGTGTCCGTCGAGGCGTCGGCGGGAGGCCCCGAATCGAGCGGGGTGGATGCGTCCTCCTGCACGGACGCGTTGCATGCGCTCCCGGAGCAGATCACGGTGGTCGTGTCGGGAAGGCAGCGGCCGTGATCGCACGTTTGCCCCTCCGCGCAGCTGATGTTCTTGCAGTCGAGCCTAATCTCGATAGGCAGCGTGATCGGGGTGTGCGGGACGAAGGAGACCTCGCGACTCGCGACGATGCAGTTCGTGTACGGCGGCACGCAGTCGGTGGGCGACATCGTGGGATCGACCGCGGTGACGATGCGCACGGCGAAGGAATCGCTCCGCCCTCCGCTCGGCGTCACGACCAGCGTGCCGATGCTGGCCGGCGTGGTCAGCGCGCCCGAGTCATCGACGCCGGCGGAGACGAGGGTGCAGTCCTGCGTGACCGTGACTGGCGGCTTCGAGGCGACGTCGGCGGCGGAGCCCACCGTGATCATCGTTCCGCGATTCAACAGGCACGGCACGTCCGTCGTGAGGACGAGCGTGACCTCCGTGGGGGCCAGGCACGACAAGGCAGCGAGGATCGCTCCGATCGCGCAGAGCGCTCCCGCGCGACGTAGTCCAGGGTGCACGCCCATCTCGCGCGCTCTACCGATCGCTCCGGTACGCCGTCGGCGTCTTCCCCGTCCAGCGCCGGAAGGCGCGCGTGAAGTTCGCGACGTCGGAGTACCCGAGGGAGTCGGCGATCTGCTGGATCGAGAGCTCGCGCGACCGCAGGAGCAGCAGCCCTCGCCGCTTGCGCTCTTCGTCGATCAGCTCCGAGAAGGTCACCCCTTCCTGCTCCAGGTGGCGCCGCAGCGTCCGCGCCGAGAGCCGCAGCGCGGCGGCCACGCCCTTCAGCGATTGCAGCTGGCCCTCCTTGCGTGCCAGAAGGGAGCGCACGCGCGGCGCCAGGCGACCGTCCAGGCCCATCGACTCCAGCAGGCGGGCGCAGTGATCCCTCGCGAGGCGCATCGACGCCGCGTCGGCCATCTGCAGGGGCGTCCCGAGCAGCGCGAGGTCCCTGAGGACGAGCTGGTGCGCGGGCTGATCGAAGCGGGCCGGCGGCAGGGCGTCCGCGAACCGGTCGTAGTACGCGGGCCGGGGGAACCCGAGGTCGAGCGTGACGTCGAGGTTGCGGCCGAGGAGGATGCTCCCCATCCGCCAGAAACCGACCAGGATGGCGAACACGTAGCCCTCGCGAGCCTGCCCGAGGTCCGCGTGCTCCAGGAGGACGAGCGATCCGACGCCGCCGGCGACGTGCGAGCGGAGCGAGACCGCCGTGGTGCGGATCGCCATGTACTGGGTGGAGACGACCACCGCGTCGCGCAGGGTGGGGGCGCTCATGGCCGCGAATCCCAGGATCCCGTGCGAGGAGGAGCGCATCTGCAAGCCCAGGTAGACGCCGAGCGCGGCCTCGCCCGTCAGGGCGGTCGCCCGATTCAAGAGGGCGACGGCGACGTCGAGGGGAAGGGAAAGGCTCGGATCCGTGAGCTTCTCGCTGCGGAGATCGAAGCCCTCGAGGAGCTCCTCGTCCTCCACTCCCCAGCGCCTCACGAGCTCGAGCAGGTGGGACGCGTACGAGGCCGACAACGTGTGATGGGTCCCGGTGCGCTCCTTGGCCATGCGCGAAACCTGCAAGCCCCCCGAGGTTAGCACCGACCTTCTCCCTTTCCGGAGCGCCTTGGCCCCCCGCCTGTAATGCGCCACGAGAGCGGATCCTAACGCCAAGATGCTCGCTGCGAGTGCCATCACTTGCCATCTTGGCGTCAAGAAGCGCCAGAAGTTAGCCGTCCACGCCGGACAGACCTCGGCCCTCCTCGAGCCCATCCCCCTGCTGGGCGGGCAGGTCGACGACGTCGGGCCGTAGCAGCGCTCCCCGGAGGGGGGTTTGCCCGGCGGGCCTTCGGCCCTACCCTTACCGTTGCCATGTCCCTCCCCCGCGGGCTCGAGGCGCCCCAGGCCCTCCAGGTGATCCGGTGGATGCGCGACCCGTTCCGCGTCCTGGACGACGGCCAGGCCCGGTTCGGCGACGCCTTCACCATGCGGCTCCTGGACCACCAGCTGGTCGTCGTGTCCGACCCGGAGGTCGTGAAGCAGGTCTTCGCCCTCGGCGCGGACGACGCGCACGCCGGCGAGGGCAACTACATCCTCAAGCCCTTCCTCGGTCCGAGCTCGCTGCTCCTGCTCGACGGCGCCCAGCACATGCGCCACAGGAAGATGATGCTCCCCGCCTTCCACGGCGAGCGGATGCACGCGTACGCGCGGTCGATGACCGAGCTCGCGCATGACTCCATCGACCACTGGCCCGTCGGGCGGGCCTTCCCGGCCCACGGGCCCATGCAGTCGATCACGCTCCAGGTCATCATCCGCACCGTCTTCGGCATCGAAGAGGGCCCGCGCTTCGCCCAGCTCGCGGACCTGCTGAGGCGCGGCCTCGACGTGGGCGCGTGGCCGATGCTCCTCTTCCCGTTCATGCAGCGCGACCTGGGCCGCTTCAGCCCGTGGGGGCGATTCTTGCGCCTGGGGATGCAGTCGGGCGAGATCCTGCGGGCGGAGATCCGGCGCGGACGGGAGGGCGGGACGTCGGGGCGCACCGACGTGCTCGCGATGATGCTCGAGGCACGCGACGACGCCGGCAAGCCGCTGAGCGAGGACGAGATCCACGACGAGCTCGTCACGTTGCTCGTCGCGGGCCACGAGACCACGGCGACCGCGCTCGCCTGGGCCCTGCGGTGGATCCTCCCGGACGCCGCGCTGGTCGCCCGGTTGAGGGCCGAGATCGCGACGGCCGACGGAAGCCCTCAGCGCATCGCGAAGCTCGAGCTCCTCGACGCGACGGTCAAGGAGTCGCTGCGCCTTCAGCCGATCATCCCCATCGTCGCGCGCATCCTGCAGCGGAGGATGACGCTCGGCGGCCTCGATCTGCCCGCGGGCACCGCGGTGACGCCTTGCATCTACCTGGTGCACCGGCGCCCCTCGCTCTATCCGGAGCCGAGCCGCTTTCTCCCCGACCGGTTTCTCACGTTCAAGCCCGCGCCGTGGGAGTGGCTGCCGTTCGGGGGCGGGCTCCGGCGCTGCATCGGCGCCGCCTTCGCGGTCTACGAGATGAAGATGGTGCTGGCGGCGGTCCTGCAGCGCGTGGAGGCTCGCCTCGAGACGGACGACGTGCGGATGGTGCGGCGGGGGCCCACCCTCACGCCGTCGGAGGGGCTGCCCATCGTCGTCACCGCGCGCCGGCCGCGCGGCGGGTACGCGAAGGTCGCCTGAGCGTCAGCCAGGCGAGGGCGCGTCGATCTGGGCGGGGCGCACCGGCGACAGGTGCTCCGCCGGGGTCCAGTCCGGCCTGAGGACGTACCTCACGAGGCCCGCGGCGAAGCCCGCCCCGTGCGACACGTGCAGGACGGGAAAGATGGCCCACACGACGGGGATCGCGGCGAGGCCCTCGGAGCGGCCGACGCGCACGGCCTCCGCACCGGTCGCCAGGGCGTAACCTGCGAGCGACAGCCCGCCGACCTGCCACGGGGCGGCGAGCAGCAGCACCGCCTCGCCCACCAGCCCGAGGAACGGCAGGACGGGGCGCAGGGAAAGGAGCCGGCGGTGCTTGACGAACGTGCGGGCGCTCCCCCGCCCGTACGCGAAGTACTGGCGCGCGAGCGCGGGCATCGAGGGGCGCGGCCCGTAGTGGACGACGATGTCGCGGCTCATGTAGACGCGACCCCCCGCGCCGAGGATGCGCTGCTCGAGCTCGGCGTCCTCGTTCGTGACGGCGTTCGGGTCGAACATCCCGACGCGCTCGAAGACCTCGCGCGGGAACGCGCCCGGCCAGACGCTCTCGACGAAGCCGTCGCCCTCGGCCTTGCGGAACTTCGAGCCCCCCACCGCGAGGGGGCTCTGCAGGGCCGCCGCCACGCACCTCTGGAAGAACGTGCGCGTCCTCGGCCTCGCGGCACCCCCCGCGTTGTCGGCGCCGCTTCGCTCCAGGGCGTCAACGCACCGGCGGACGAAGTCGGTCTGGTACTCGGCGTTCACGTCCATCCGGACGATGATCTCGCCGCGCGCACGGCGGATGCACTCGTTGAGCCCCGCCCCGCCAAGCCGCGCGGGGTTGTCGACGAGCTGGATGCGAGGGTCGTCCCCGGCCAGGCGCGCCAGGATCTCGCGGGTGGCGTCGAGGCTCATCCCGTCGGCCACGAGGATCTCGAGGCGGTCGCGCGGCCAGTCCTGCGCCTGCGCCGCGCGGATGCAGTCCTCTATCCGCCCCTCCTCGTCGAGACACGGGATCGCGATGGTGACGAGAGGGTGGGACATCGCCGGGACCTCGCGGTAGCGGCAGCGACTATAGGCGCGGCCAGGCCGGCGCGGAAGTCACTGCTGCATGAAGGCGGCCTCGTAGCAGGCCGCCACGGCCGAGCACGTGGCGTCCGAGAAGCACGCCGTGGCCGCGTTCAGCGTCACGTCGCCGTAGAAGCTGAACGTGCTCGCGCAGTCCTGCGCCCCGCCGTCGGCGGAGCACGGGGAGGCGGCGAGGCGGGTGCAGAAGGTGGCGACCGCCTGGCTCGGGACCAGGTGCGGGACGCCCGCGTCGGAGCTCCCCGATGCGATGGCCTCGGCGCAGTCGACCTCGCTCGTCTGCAGGGCCTGGGCGCAGCTCGAGGCGGCGATGCAGGAGCCGAGCGCCTGGACGTAGTCGGTCCTGAGCAGCTCCGTCGGGGGGTTGGCCGCGGGGGCCTCGTCGGTGGACTCGCAGCTCGCCGCGCAGCCGCTCAGGGCGGCGGTGGACGCATCGGCCGCCGCGGCGCAGCTCTGCTCGTGGTTGCAGATCTGGGTGCAGAAGGTGTCCACGCCGGCCTTGCCCGCGGGCGCTTCGCCGGCGGGGACTCCACCGGTAGCGTCCGCGGTAGCGTCTGCGACGCTCGCGGGCCGGCCGTCGCCGGCTGCGTCGACGGGAGGGGCGCCCCCGCCTTCGGGGGACACCCCTGTCCCGCTATCCCCGGGAGGTGCCGGAGGGCTCGAGCTGCTCGAGCATCCGCCCAGGAACGCCAGGCAAGCGACCACCAAGACCGAGCTGCGACTCACCTGGACGGTTCCTTCTCTGATGCGGTCAGGGCACGGCGAGGGCGCGTCCTCGCCGTGCGTGGAGCTTCGCAGATCCCGCGATCAGGGGATACCGGGAATGCCGCTGTCCGGCAGCGGAGGCAGGGGGAATCCGGTCGGCAGCGTGGGCAGCGCGGGCAGCCCGGACGGCAGTGGCGGGGGCGGGGGCAGGCTGCTGGGCGGGGGCGGAGGCGTGGGCAGGCCGCTCGGCAGCGGCGGCAGGGGGAAGCCCCCGTCGGGCAGCATGAGGAACGAGAGCGGCGAGGGCGGCGGGACGAAGCCCCCGTCCGGCAGCTGCGGGAACCCGCTGGGCAGCGCCGGCAGGCCAGGCAGAGGAGGAGGAGTCAGCGGGCCGGTGCCCGGCAGGGTGAGTTCCTGGCTGGAGACGCCCGTGGACTCGGGCTCCGCGCCGCCGCACGCGAGGGCGAAGGTCGGAAGGGCGATGCCGGTGATCAAAGCGACGAGTTTCATATGGCCTCCTGTTTCCCTACCTCGGTGCACCCGACGGGCCGGACGCGCTCCGGATCGGGCCGTATTCCCGGATGTCCAATCGGTGCCGCGCCGGGATACACATCGGACCCGATCGGGTAACGAGTGCGGATCGGACGGAAAACTCCGGCGAGACTGCGTATTCTGCGTCCTCGCCTTGCGCAGCGTCGCAGACACCCACCTGGGCGCTGACCTTCGCAGGTCGGGCAACCATCTGCGCCGGTCGTCGATCCTCGGTCGCCGCGGGCGCGCGGGTGCGAGGTCACAGTGCGGGCCCTTTGTCGATCATCTCGGGCCAGGCGATGATCCGTGGCCCCGGCCCGACGCCACGGAGGAGACGCATGATGACCATTCGCGCACGAGCCACGATGTTTGGAGGGATGGCCCTGATCGCCGCCTGCTCGAGCTCGCACGGCACGGAGAATCCGGCGACGTCGGCGGTCGCGGCCGCCGGCTGCGCCGACGCGAAGCTCCTCGAGGTGCCGGACGACACCTCCGCGCCCGGTCCCTGGCCCGTCGGCGTGACGACGATCCAGCTCGCGATGACGGGCGGGATGAGGCCCGTGGAGGTCTGGTACCCGGCCCAGATCGGGAGCGACGCCGGGAAGACCCAGGCGACGTACAACGTGGAGGACTACCTGCCTCCGGGCCAGGCCGCCAAGATCCCCCCCTCGGCCAACCAGCTGGCGTCGTGCAACTGCTACCGGGACCTGCCGCTCGACAGCGGCCACGGCCCCTACCCCGCCGTCATCTTCCTTCACGGCACCGGCTCGTTCCGGAGCGCCTCGGCCAGCGTCATGACCCAGTGGGCGAGCCGGGGCTTCGTGGCCGTGGCCGCCGATCACGCGGGGCTGTTCCTGACGGACTTCCTGGTCACCGTGAGCGTCGGCCAGTGCACGGGCGGCTCGGGCGTCGCGTATGGATCGCAGAACCTGAGCGCCGACGTCGACGCGATGATCGCCGCCCTGACGAACAAGACGGGGGGCTTCTCCTTCTTCGGCAGCAGCGTGGACATGTCGCGCATCGGCATCGGGGGCCACAGCCAGGGCGCCTCGAACGCGGCCCAGTACAGCACCAAGCCCAACGTGGAGATCGACATGCCGCTCGCCGACCTCGGAGGAACGGTCGTGTCGTCGGCGCCGGCGCTCAAGTCCGTGCTCCTGGTGGGCGGCATGGCGGACACCGTCGTCCCGTACTCGAGCGACATGTCCGCGTACAGCGGGTCCCCCGCCCCCAAGCGCCTCGTGGGCATCACGGGCGCCAACCACCTCGACGTGACCGACCTGTGCTGGAAGACCAACGCGAGCGGACAGACCGCCATCCAGGTCGCCGGCCAGTACGGCGTCTGCGGCGCGAGCGTCCTGGCGAACCTGGCGAAGTGCGGAACGCTGAGCCCCACGAGCGTCGGGCCGTCGATCGTGAGCTACGCCACCACCGCGGCGCTCGAGGAGACGCTCCACTGCGCGGATCGCAGCGCGGCGTTCTCGGGGATGCAGGCGAAGTACCCGCAGATCGGCGACTTCCAGCACTCGCCGTGAGCCGCGCCTAGTCCACGATCGCGCCGTACACCATGGCCCGGAGCGGCCCGCGGAGGTTGTATGTGCTCGACGGCACCAGCTGCGTCATGAAGACGACGACGAGCTCCTCGGCCGGGTCCACCCAGAACGCCGTGCTCGCCATGCCGCCCCAGCCATATTCGCCCACCGACGTCGGCACCTGGGCGCGCACCGGATCCAGGACGACGTGGAACCCGAGGCCGAACCCGATGCCCTCGTAGCGCGTCTCGCTGAACGACGAGCGAGTGGCGACGCTGGCGAGGTCCTTGCCGTCGGGCAGGTGATTGCGCGTCATGTAACGCACGGTCCGTGGGCCGAGGATCCGGACGCCGTCCAGCTCGCCGCCGCGGCGGAGCATCTCGGCGAAACGGAAGTAGTCGGTCGCCGTGGAGACGAGCCCGGCCCCGCCGGAGAGGAACACCTGGGGGCGAGCGAAGTGGCTCGTCGCCGGGTCGTCCAGGAGCGCCAGCGGCTTCTCGGGGGTGCGCGTGTAGCTCGCGGCGAAGCGCGAGATCTTCCCGGGCGGGACGGTGAACGTCGTATCCGCCATGCGGAGGGGCTCGAAGATCTTCTCGCGCAGGTAGTCGTCGAACCGCTGGCCGCCGAGGACCTCGACCAGATAGCCGGCCACGTCGGTGGCGACGGAGTAGCCCCACGCAGAGCCCGGCGAGAACTCGAGGGGCAGCCCGGCGAGCCTCGCGATCATCTCGCGCAGCCCGACCTTGCCGCTGCCGATGCCGAGCTTGCGGTACGCGGCGTCGACGCCCGACCGCTCGCTGATGGAGTACGAGAGACCGGACGTGTGCACGAGCAGGTCGCGCATCGTGATGGGCCGGGCCGCCGGCTCCGTCGTGAACGTGGGGTGATGGCCATAGCGGTACACCCGCAGGCCCTCCCACTCGGGGATCCAGGTGTGCACCGGGTCGCCGAGCTGGAAGGCCCCCTCCTCGTGGAGCCTCATCAGCGCGACCGAGGTCACGGGCTTGGTCATCGAGTAGATGCGAAAGAGCGAGTCGTCCCGCATCGGGAGGCCGCGCTCGCGGTCCATCTGCCCGAGGGCGGACAGGTGCACGATCTGCCCGCGCCGCGCGACGAGCGTGAGCGTCCCGGCGAGCTTGCCGGCGTCGACGTAGCCGCGCAGGTGGTCGTCGACCCGGCGCAGGCCGGCGCTGGAGAGTCCGACGTCCTCGGGCCGGACGAGGGTCACAGGGGACCGTCAAGGAGACGACAGGCCATCGTTGTACGCGTTCACCGCGTCGTAGAGGTGCGGAGCGGCGTTGAGCATCACGATCAGGCCCACGACGTAGGCCACGAGCCCGGCGCCCAGGATCACCGGCCCGGTCACGGGAATGGGCCGGTTGCTGTCGGACGGAGGCGCCTGGGCGCCCGTGACGACGACCCCTCCGACCATCCCCGCGACGCCCAGCATCGTGGTGGCGAAGCCCGTCGCCACGCCCGTCTTGAACTCGTGCGCGTACGCCTCCGCCTGGGGATTTCCGCGCACGGCCTCCTCGAGATCGCCCCCGAAGAGGCCCCCCTCGTACTTCTTCCCGTCGCGCACGTAGCCGATCGTCCCGCCGTCCATCACGACCGAGAGCCGTGGGCCGGGGTGCGGCATGTAGGCCGACGAGCAGCCGAGGCTGCAGCAGACGAGGGCGGCGACGGCGGCGTGGGGGCGCATCGTCTTGTCGAGGAAAGGACACGATATTTCGCGGGGGCTTGTCAATCCGCGGTGCGGCCGGCGACGGACCGCGCGGCCGGCGGCCATGTGGCTGTCATGGGGCACAGGAGACGCACGACAGGAAACGACGCTTCCGGGCGCGAGGCGCGCCCGCTGCTACACTCGAGGCCCATGCGAACCCCGATCTTCGCCCTTCTTCCGCTCCTGGCCGGCGCCGGCGTCGGCACGGGCTGCATGATCCACGAGCCCTTCGAGGAGCCTGCCATGGCGGAGAGCGCACCGCCCGCCCAGCCCCCCGTCGTCGTGGCGAACGTCCGCGTCGCCCAGCGTGGAGCCGCGGACGCCCGGCCGCAGCTCGGCCCCTCGGACGCCGATCGTCCGCGGCCGGAGCCCGTCTTCTTCCACATCGGCGCGGGGTACGGGGCGCTCGGTCAGGTCGATCTCGGGCCGTGCCGCGAGCTGGGTCTGACGACGGGCTACCTGCGCATGCGCGTGACCTTCAGCGGGACCGGAGGGGTGGCGAGGGCCACGGTCGAGAGCCCGGCGCAGCCGCCCCCGGAGGCGCTCTCGTGCGTCGGAGAGCGCCTGCAGCTGGCGATGGTCCCCGCGTTCGAGGGGGGCGACGTCACGCTGTCGAGGAGCGTCTTCCTCGAGTCCGACACGCAGGGACCGGCGGTGATCGTCGACGGCGAGAAGCTCCCCCCGCCGCCGCGACGCCGCGGGCCGCTGTCGGCGTCGCGGTAGACGCTGGCCCGGAGGGGGGCCGAATGGCGCGCGCAGATCGGTATTTGGCGTGACGGGTGACGCCCTCGCGGCTGGGAACCTGACCCTCCGCGTGGCACATTCGAAGCATGGCCGAGAAACGTAGTCTCACGCTCACCCCGATGGGCGGCGATCCGCTCCTCGGCATGGTCCGGACGTCCATCATGCGCGGCACGGGGATGGAGACGTCCCGGCTCGGCCGCCAGCCG
>Ga0209415_10008085_pt1 | contig 18264 bp, 14 predicted proteins | sample PeaSoiSIISIP2007_FD_187696 | JGI IMG/M metagenome (GOLD analysis project Ga0209415, IMG submission 187696) | Peat soil microbial communities from Weissenstadt, Germany - SII-SIP-2007 (SPAdes) (version 2) | ecosystem: Environmental > Terrestrial > Soil > Wetlands > Peat | place: Germany...
AGGAGAGGATACCACTTCAGAAACTAACCGGCGAGGATAGAGTCGAGGGTGCATCCGGCCGCCCCCCCCGGAAACAGAGAACGCGCGGGCACAACCTAAGCGTGCTGTTGGCAAGGACGGGCCTCCGGACGGCGCTACCGGTTGTCGAATTCGCGGCGGCGGCGCGAGACGAGCATTTCCATCTCGTCTTTGACCCTTAATCTTCGTTTCTTGAGTTCGATTTCGAGCAGGAGGTCTTCCGAGTTCAGGTAGGTTTGGTGCGAGAGTTGTTCGAGTTCTGCCTGGTACTGCGAATGTTCCTGGGCGAGTCGCTGGAAGTCGGCGTCACGCGCCATGAGCATTTCGCGCACTTCCTGGGGTGAGACGGCCATGCGTCCTCCCTTCCGGAAAGCTGGACTGGGTTAGTGCATGGCGGGAGCGTAACACAGCCGTCACGCGGCTGCAATAGTTTGGCAAGGACGAATCCAGATCGGCCATGGCGCGGTAGTGGAACAGTTTGCCCGGGTGGACTCTTGGAATGGATCGCTGGTTGCTTGCTGGCTTGTTCTGAGGCGGCTGAGCGCGCGCACCGACATGATTGTCTGTGCTACAGGGCAGGCGATAGTGGAACCGTGAGAATCAGGGCGTCCTCCTCCGGATTACGGTAATAGCCGGGGCGCCTTCCGGCGGGAGCGAAGCCCAGAGAAACGTAGAACGCCAACGCCGAGGCGTTGGACTCCCGGACTTCCAGGAATGCGCGGGCCGTCCCGAAGCCTCGGGACCGCGCAGCACCCTCATCGAGCGTGGCGCGGATCAGGGCGCGTCCCATGCCGAGCCGCCGCGACGCCTGGGCCACCGCCAGGTTCAGGATTTCCATTTCTCCGCCCGCGAAGCGCGCCAGCGCGAAGCCTGCGATTTCTCCCGCGCGCTCGGCAACCCAGGCGCACATCCCCGAATCGTGGGGAGAGAGATAGGCCTCGGGCGTCCAGTGCGCAGCCCAGGGGTGCGCTTCGTCCTGGATCGCCAGGACGAAATCGAGGTCGCGTTCTTCCATGCGGCGGATAGGCACGGGCCCCTCAGCGATCCTTCCACAGGACTTCGGCGTCGGAGCGCCGCACGTAATGGGCGTCGAGCGTCAGGGCGTCCACCAGTTCTCCGTACTTCTCTCCGTACTTCGCGCGGGCGTGCCCCACGCGGCCGATGGCCGGGGCCAATGCCGCGTCTGCATTTTCCGCGCGCGCGCCGGGCACAGGATACGCCGCGAGCGCCGCGCGCACCATCTCCAGCGCGGTGGTGCGCAGGAGGAACCCAGCGCCCCCAGCCTGCTGGGCGAGATACGACAGGCATTCCGCCGGCGGCAGCACGACGTCGTCACCGCGGCGGCGCAGTGCCGAGGGTTCGGGAGCGCCGGCGCGCTCGTAGAGGCCGGCGTAGAGCTGGCCGCGGTGCGCATCGGCCATCCCGGCAACCAGCGGCTCGGCGGGGGACGCCTGCGCGGCCATGGCTTCAAGCGCGCTGACGGCGGCCACGGGTTTGGCGTAGACCTCGGCCCAGGCTTTGACCGCGGCCAGGCCCACGCGGACGCCCGTGAAGGAGCCCGGACCGGTGGCGACGGCATAGAGATCAATGCTGGCGACACTCGCGCCGGTTTGCTGCATGAGACGGTCAACATCTCGAAACAATCGGGAGGAGAAAGGCACATCGTCCGTGGATGAGACTGCGGAGACAAGTTCCAGATCGCGCAGCAGGGCCACGCTGCCAGAACGGGAGGTGGTGTCGATCGCTAGAATGAGCATGAGAAGAGAACGGCGTCAGCCGGGAAAAGCCCACGGTCAGAACAGCACTGACCGTGGCTACCCACTCTGGCGGCGAAGCAATTGCACGCCCTCGGCAAAGCCGCCGCCCTGACCCTCTGCCCCGTTGCTTTCCGTCGCCGCTTCTTCCACCCGCTCCTTCCCTTCCCCCGGCGCGAGGAAGAGATTGGCCTCGACGCCATGCTGGCGCGTATAGAGGTCCCAATAGCGGCCGCGCGCCGCGAGCAGCTCCTCGTGGCGGCCGCGTTCGACGATGCGCCCGGCCTCGACGACCAGAATCTGGTCGGCGCGGCGAATCGTGGAGAGGCGGTGCGCGATGACGAAAGTGGTCCGCCCGCGCATCAGGTAGCCGAGACCTTCCTGGATGAGTGCCTCCGACTCCGAGTCCAGGCTCGAAGTGGCTTCGTCGAGCAGGAGGATGCGCGGATCGGCCAGGATGGCGCGGGCGATGGAGACGCGCTGGCGCTGGCCTCCCGAAAGTTTTACGCCGCGCTCTCCGACAATCGTGTCGTAGCGCTGCGGAAAGGATTCGGCGAACTCGTCCACGCGCGCGATGCGGCAGGCGGCGAGGATGGCCTCTTCGGGGGCGTCGGGGCGCGAGAAGGCCACGTTTTCGCGGATGGTGCCGTCGAATAGAAACGTGTCCTGCATCACCACTCCCAGGTGGCGACGATAGGAATCCAGCCGGACGGCGGCGAGGTCCACGCCGTCCACGCGCACCATGCCCGCCGTGGGCACGTAAAATGCCGCGATCAATCCGATGATCGTGGATTTGCCGGCGCCGGAGGGGCCGACGAGCGCCGTAACCGTGCCGGGCTCGGCGCGCAGGCTCATGGAATCGAGCACTTGTTTGCCCGCCTCGTAGGAAAAGCTCACCGCGTCGAATTCCACGAGCCCGCGCACTTCGTCGAGGGCGCGGGTGCGCCGCGGGTCTTCATCTTCCGGGCGCTCGCCGAGGACTTCGTGGGTGCGCTCCAGGCCCGCGAGCGCTTCCGTGATCTGCGTGCCGATGCCCACGATCTGGAACACGGGCGCCACGAGCATGGCCAGGAACGCCGTGTACATGACCAGCGTGCCCATGGTCATCGTGCCGGCCAGAATCTGCCGCGCCCCGATGAACATGATGGTTGCGCTCACCACGCCGAGCACCACGCTGGATGACAAATTCATGAGCGACATGGCCGTGAGCGTTTTCAGCACGTTGTCCAGCAGCCGCTGGACGCCGGCTGAAAAAACGCCGGCCTCACGCTCTTCCGCGTGGTAGCCCTTCACCACGCGCACGCCGCCCAGCGATTCCGTGAGCCGGCCCGTGACTTCCGCCTGGATTTTGGGGCGCGCGCGGAACATGGGGCGGATTTTTCCGATGGCCTGCTTGAGCGCACCGCCGAGCACGAGGAGAAACGCCATGGCCACGAGCGTCATGGTGAGGCTGATGCGAACCAGAATTGCCAGGGCGAACACGGAGGTGAGCAGCGCCCCGGCAAACTCGACCATGCCGGTGCCGATGAGGTTACGCACGCCTTCCACGTCGCTCATGATGCGCGAGACGAGCACGCCGGTTTTGTTCGCGTCGTAATACGCCACGGGCAGGCGGCCCACGTGCTGCTGGACCTGGCGGCGCATGTCCGCGATCAGGCGTTGCGCGGCCTTCGAGAGGATCTGCGTGAGCGCGTAGGACGACGCGCCCTGCACCATCGTGGCGCACAACACCGCCGCCACCAGCCACACGAGCAGCGACGCATGACGGCGGCCCACCACATCGTCAAACAGGAATTTCGTGGATGCGGGCAGGACCAGGCCGGCGAGCCGGTTGATCACCATCAGGCCGAAGCCGAGCGCCAGCAGTCCTCGCCGCGGGCGCACCAGCGCCCAGACCTCCGGAAGCATCTCGCGGAGGCTCGGTTTCGGTTTTTCCTTTGGGGAGTCTGGAGACATGCGTGATTTCACGCTCCGGGAGCCCATTCGCCCCGGGGCCGACGATAAGAATGGCACAGAGTGTCGCACTACAGAAACAAGGTAGCACATGCCCGCTATGACGGGCCTGTTCGTGCAGGGAGCAATGCACGAGGAGGAGGCCATGGCAGCATCCCAAATGGCACACTGGCGCCGAGGTGTGTCAGGCCACGATTCGTCCACACAGTATTCGCCTTTCCTTTGCCTAGTCCCTCCCGAGGCCGCAAATCTAACGTCTTGACGCGCCCGCCACACACTTCTAGACTGAATATGTCAGTCTTGGGGGCGCCCGCTCATGGATTTCCGTCTAGGCGAAAAAGTCGTATATCCCAACCACGGTGTCGGTGTAATCGAACAAATCAGCTTCGGAGTCCTCAACGGTCGCACAGAGAAGTACTTCATGCTGCGCGTTGTGGCCAGCGGGCTGCGCGTGATGGTCCCGCATTCAAACGTGCAGGCCGTGGGGCTGCGTCCGGTGATTCAATCGAACGAGGCCGGCCGCGTGCTGAACTACCTGGAGAACACGAAGTGCGGCAGCCACCACGACTGGAAGCACCGGTTCAAGGAAAATTCCGAACGGATGCGCACCGGCTCGCTCTATGAAGTCGCCACGGTGCTGAAGAGCCTGGTATCGCTCAGCCGTTCGAAGCCGCTCTCGTTCCGTGAGAAAAAGATGCTGGAGCGCGCGCGGCACCTGCTGATCAGCGAACTCGCCACGGCACGGAACAACAGCGAACAGGCCGTGGAAGACAGCGTTACAAAGGCCCTGGCGAAGAGCAAACTCACGCTGCCGCCGGCCAGCGAAAAACTGCCCGACTGACGCTCCCGGCCCCAGGGCCGCGCAGCAGCAACCCAGAAGACCCAGGAAATATCTAGCTACGCCCCGCCGCGCCCTTTTCCCCACCCGCCGCCGCCCGGCGATTCGATGCGCAGCACGTCTCCAATCTCCACGTGCAGACTGGTTTTGGACGGCAGCGATCGCTTCCGGCCGCGCCGGATGAGCACGGTCTTCCCACGCGCGCCAGGCTCGCCACCGGCCAGGCCGTAGGGTCCGATTCGCCGGCGGTCGGAGAGCAGACTGGCCTCCGCCGGCGCGAGAAATTCAATCTCGCGCACGATCCCGTCGCCCCCGCGCCACTTCCCACGCCCTCCCGAACCGCGCCGCAGGCTGTAACGCCGCACGCGCACCGGATAGACGTGCTCCAGCACTTCCACCGGCGTGTTCAGCGAATTCGTCATGTGGGTGTGGATGCCGGAGATGCCATCGCGCCCGGGGCGCGCGCCCATTCCGCCGGCGATGGTTTCGTAGTAGGCGAACGGATGGCCCGTGCGCGGGTCCAGTCCCCCGAACGAGACGTTGTTCATGGTCCCCTGCGAGGCTGCGGGCACGCGTCGCGGCAGCGCCCGCGCTAGCGCGCGCAGCAGCGTGTCGACGATTCGCTGCGACGTCTCCACATTCCCTCCGGCTACGGCGCACGGCGGCAACGCGTTGACCACCGTCCCCGCCGGCGCGATCACCTGGATGGGCCGCAGCAGCCCGGCAGTCGCGGGCACCTGCTCGTCCACGAGGCAGCGGAACGCGTAATACACGGCGGACACGGTGATCGCTTCCACTGCGTTTACGCTCCCGGCGCATTGCGGAGCCGAACCCGTGAAATCCACGCGCGCGCGCTCCCCGCGCACGCGGATGCTCACCCGGATGCGCACGGGCGACGAGGTGACGCCGTCGTCATCCAGGAAATCCTCCGCCGTGTACCGCCCCGGCGGGATGCCGCGCAGCGTGGCGCGCATCATGCGGTCGGAATATTCGAGCAGGTGCCCGGCATACGCCGTCACTTCGCGGAGGCCGTAGCGCGCCACGATTTCTTCCAGCCTCCGCCCGCCCGTGCGGCACGCGGCGATTTGCGCCGTCAGGTCGCCCTGGCGCTCCTCGGGCGTGCGCACGTTGGCCAGGATCAGGGCGAGCACGTCGCGGTCAATCGCCCCGCCGCGGCACAGTTTTACCGGCGGGATGCGCACGCCCTCGGCGAAAATCTCCCGCGTCAGGGACATCGATCCGGCCTGCGCCCCGCCCACGTCCGCGTGATGCGCGCGGCTGGCCACGTAGAAGGCCGGGCGCAATCCCGCGGCACCGGGACGCGCCACGAAGACGGGCATCACCAGCGTGATGTCCGGCAGATGCGTGCCCCCGGCATAGGGATCGTTCAACACCGCAACGTCTCCCCGGCCCAGAGGAAACGCCGCGAGCGCCGCGGCCACCGACATGGGCATCGAGCCGAGATGCACCGGCATGTGGTCGCCCATGGCCAGCGCCTCGCCGCGCGCGTCGAAGACGGCGCAGGAGTAATCCCGCCGCTCTTTGATGTTCGGCGAAAACGCGGAGCGGCGCAGCGCGGCGCCCATCTCCTCCGCCACCGAGTGGAAGAGGTTTTTGAGGATTTCCAGCCGGATCGGATCCACGCGTGCGCTCATTTTTTCTCCGGCTCGAGCAGCAGGTTGCCGAACGCGTCCACACGGCCGCGCCATCCCGGCGGCAGAAACGAGGTCGCGCCATACTCGGTGACCACCGCGGGCCCGCGCAGGCGGTTTCCCGCGCGGAGCCGCGCGCGATCGTAGAACGGGCTGGCTATCCACCGGCCGCGCACAAACAGGCGCCGCTCGCCGGACCGCGCTGCCGCGGCAGACGCGCCCGCGCGCGAGGACCGCGGCAGGCCCGGTTTCGGCGTGAGGCCCGCCATGCGCGCGCGCACGTTCACAATTTCCACTGTGCGTGACGCGTCGGAATGTCCGTAGCGCTGCTGATGCGCCCCGTGGAAGGCCGCCAAGTAATCCCCGGCCGCGGGAATCGTCAACTCGTAGCCCTGCCCGGCATAGCGGCAATCGAGCAAACGCTCGATGCGCACCTGCCCCCGGCCGCGGAATCCCTCGCGCGCCAGCTCGCGCGCGCCAGCTCGCTCCACGCCGGCAAACGCCGCAGCCAGCCTGCGCTGCATTTCCCTTGGCAGATGCGCCACGAGCTGAACGGTGCGGACATATTCTTTGACCACGTCCGCGCGCAGGATTCCCAGAGCCGAGAGGCCGCCGGGCAGCCGCGGGACGAGCACGCGCGGAAGCCCGAGCGCCGCGGCCAGTTCGCAGGCATGCAGCCCTCCGGCCCCGCCGAACGCCACCAGCGTGTAATCGCGCGGGTCGTGACCGCGCTCGATGGAAATCAAGCGGATGGCCTTCTCCATCACGGCATTGGCCACGTCCACGATCCCCTGCGCGAAACCTTCTACGGTTCGCGGCCCCGCGGGCGCGCCACGCAGCACGCGTTCCAGCGCGTGCCGCGCGCGCGCCGCGTCCAGCCGGAATTCGCCGCCCAGAAACCCATCAGGCGAAATGCGACCCAGCACGAGTTGCGCGTCGGTGACCGTGGGCCACTCGCCGCGCCCGTAGCAGGCCGGCCCGGGATCCGCGCCTGCGCTCTCCGGTCCGACGCGCAGCGCCCCGCCCCTGTCGAACCGCGCCAATGAGCCTCCGCCCGCGCCCACCGTGTGAATGTCGAGCACCGGAACGGCCACGGGCTGCCCGGCGACCTCAGCTTCATTCGTGGTGCGCCCGGAGGCCTCGGGACCATCGAGCAGGGCCACATCGGTGGAAGTTCCTCCCATATCGAAGCTGATGATTCGCGCGAAGCCCGCCGTGCCCGCCACGTATTCCGCGCCCAACACGCCACCCGCGGGACCCGAGAGGATGGTCCGCACCGGCTCGCGCGCCGCCGCCCCGGCGGATATGATCCCGCCGTTCGATTGCATCACCAGGACTCGAGTCCTCCGCGCGCCGCGCGCTCCCCACGCAGCCGCCGCGCGCTGCGACACGTCTCCCAGGTATTGGGCCATCCCCGGAATCAGGTATGCATTCACCACCGTGGTGGCCGTGCGTTCGAACTCGCGGAACTCGGGCAGCACGTCGCAGGAGAGTGTCGCGCGGAGACCCGCGGAGGCGAGCGCGGCCCCGGCGGCGCGTTCGTGCGCAGGATTTGCGTAGGAAAACAGCATGCACACGGCCACCGCATCGGAGCGGCTGGCGCGCGCCGCGCGCACCATGCGTGCCAGCTCCGCGCGCGTGGGCTCCAGCAACACTCGCCCGCCCGGCCCCATCCGTTCCCGCAGCCCGATTCGCCGCCCGCGTGGCACCAGCGGCGGCTGGCGTTCGACGAACCAGTCGTACAGCCGCGGCCGGGCCTGCCGCCCAATTTCCAACACGTCCTCGAACCCCGCGGTGGTCACCAGGGCCACCCGGCCCCCGCGGCGTTCGAGCAGCGCGTTTGTGCCGACCGTGGTGCCGTAGAGCAGGTCCAGCCGCCCGGGCCCGGCGACGCGCGGCCGCGCGCGAAATTGTTCCGCGAGCACGCGTTCCAGGATCCGTGCGACCGCATCCGCCGGGTTTTTAGGCGTGGAGGAAACCTTCAGAATGCGCAGCCGGCCATCGGCAACAAACACGGCGTCCGTAAACGTCCCGCCGGAGTCAATCGCGATGCGCTGGAGGTTGGATGACAAAGCAGATGGCCACCCGAAGCGCCGGGCCGCCGATACAATACGCGCCCGGCCATCGAAAGGGCAACCGGTTAGCGCTTCGGACGTTTCGCCGCGAGAAGGGCTTCCACCTGCTTCAGGTGATTCACGTCGTGGCCCGCGATCATGTTCACAGTCATCTCGATGGATTCCTCGCCCCTCTCGGAATGCATCCCATGCTGCTTCCACTGCTCCGGACGCAGCCTGCGCAGCCACTCGAGGTTTGCCTCGCGCAGGGCGCGGAACAGCGCCAGCGATTTCTTGGCGTCCTGCGCCGCGTAATTCCCTGCCGCGGCCCAGGCGTCCTGGTCATAGGCCTGGATGGGCGTTCCCGGAGCGCCCGCGATGGAGCGTATCCGGTAGCCGATTACAATTTCCGCCTCGGCGAGGTGCGCCAGGATTTCATTCACCGACCATTTCCCCGGAGCGGGACGCCGCGCCAGCCTCTGCCGGCTGGCCCCGCGCATCGCCCGTGCCAGTTTCCCCGCAGTCGCGGCCTGCACCTTGACCGGCTCCTGGCCATCAATGTTTTTGAGCATCCTCTGACGATACTGCTGTGCTGTTTCCTGCATGGGAATCCCTCCTGAAACCATTCTAGAGACACGGACGCGAAGACGATAGAGCCGAAATGGATTATAGGGACCAAACTAGCGTCCGTTCCCGCTCTGCCCCTCTCCGTGCTCTCTGTGCTCTCTGCATTAAATCCCCATCCCATCCGGCCAATCGCGGCGCCGCCCCAGTGTCCGATTCAGGGACAGACCTTCCCACACCCGGGCACCGCGCCTGGGCTTGAATCCCCATGCAGCGCCAACCCGCTCAGAACGCAGGAGATAGCTGGAGTTTCCCTGGCTTCGAACTTGCATCATCTGGGCTGTTATAGTTCGATCCAAACCACTCACTTTCAGGAGGCGCGATGGCAACATTCTTACAGGACCTGCGCTATGCGGCTCGCATGCTCTGGAAAAGCCCCGGATTCACCGCCATCGCCATCCTCACGCTCGCGCTGGGCATCGGCGCCAATACGGCCATCTTCAGCATGGTGGATTCTTTCCTGCTGCGGCCCTTGCCCGTGAGAAACCCCGGCGAGCTGGTAGTCCTTGCCGCCGAGCAGAACCAGGGGCCTCTCCAGGAGCAACTCTCCTATCCCGATCTCCTGGACATCCGCGAGCAGACCGGTTCTGTTTTTGCAGATGTCACCGGCTCCTTCGTTGGCCTCGATGGATTGAGCGTCAACGGCCATGCGGATCGCCTCGTGACGCTCTATGTGACGGGCAATTATTTCGGCGGACTGGGCCTGAAGCCGGCCGTGGGGCGCCTGATCCTGCCCTCCGAGGGAAAAGAAATCGGCGCCGACCCGGTACTCGTTCTGGCCTATTCGTATTGGAAAAAGAGATTCAACTCCGACCCGAACATCGTGGGGCAGAAGGTCACACTGGATGGCCAAGTGTTTACGATCGTCGGTGTTGCTCCGGAAGGATTCCGCGGAACGCAGCCCATCATCGACCCGGGCGGCTTCCTGCCCTTGGGCATGGCCACCATCGAAGGCGGCGCGAACGCGACAGATTACATGGTGAATCGCAACGTCCGCGGGACTTCCATTTTGGCGCGTCTGAAGCCGGGCGTCACTCTCGAGCAGGCCCGGTCAGCTCTCCGTGTGGTGAGCCAGCGGCTGGCGCAGCAGTATCCGGAAACCGAGAAGGGTCTCTCCGTGCTCGCCTTTCCAGAGCGCCTGTCGAGGCCCAGTCCTGACAAGGACAATTCCATCGTGCTGGTCTCCGCGCTCTTCATGGCCCTTTCCGGGCTGGTGCTGGTGCTCGCGTGCGTGAACGTGGCGAACATCCTGCTCGTCCGCGGAAGCATTCGCCAGCGCGAAATGGCCGTTCGCGCGGCCATGGGCGCCGCTCGCTCCCGGCTGATTCGCCAGTTGCTCACCGAAAGTGTGTTTCTGGCCCTGCTGGGCGGTCTGGCGGGCGTTGCCCTGGGACTCTGGGGCAGCACCGTGATCAGCCGGATCGATCTCAAAACAAGCCTGCCGATCTATCTGAACTTCGACTTCGATTGGCGAATCTTTGCCTTTGCCTTCGCGGCCGCCCTTCTGACCGGAGTGGTGGTCGGCGTGGTCCCCGCGTTGCGGCTTTCCAGGGGCAATCTGAGCGCCATCCTGCATGAAGGCGGCCGCAGCGTGGCCGGAGGACGGCAAATTCTGCGCAGCACCCTAGTCGTCGCCCAGGTGGGCGGCTCGCTGATGCTGCTGATCATCGCCGGGCTCTTCACCCGCAGCCTCCAGCACGCCCAGCGCGCGGATCTCGGCTTTAATCCCACCCACGTGCTGAATCTCACCATGGACCCCAACGAAATCGGATTCAACGAGGCCCAAGCCAGAGTCTTTTACAAGCAACTCCTGGAGCGCGTGCGCTCGCTGCCGGGAGTCGACTCCGCCGCGCTCGCGCTGGCCATCCCCATGGGCTACTACAACAGTGCCGACACACCAATCGTCCCCGGCTTTGAAACTCCTGCCGGCCAGCCGCCTCCCACGATCTTTTACAGCCAGATTTCGACCGGCTACTTCAACACCATGACCATCGGCATGGAGCATGGGCGGGAATTCACAGACGCCGACGACGAAAAAACCCCGTACGTGGCCATCGTCAACCGGAAGATGGCCGAGAAATTCTGGCCGCATGATGACCCCGTCGGTCGGCAATTTAAATTATCCAGCGACCAGTCCCATACGATCACTGTGGTGGGCGTGGCGAAGGACAGCCGCACATTTGGCATCAAGGGCGATATGAAGCCCTACTTCTACGTGCCCTGGACGCAGAATTTCAGCTCGTTCCTCACGCTCCAGGTGCGCACCGCAGGCGACCCGGAAACTATCGGCCCGGAAATCGTGAAGGAAATCGGCGCGCTGGCTCCGGATCTGCCGGTGTTCGACGTCCAGCCGATGACGAGGTCGATGCAAGGTGCCAACGGCTTCCTGATCTTCCAGTTCGGCGCGGCGCTTGCCGCTGCGCTGGGGGTTTTGGGATTGCTGCTCGCTCTGGTGGGCGTTTACGGGGTGGTTTCCTACTCGGCCAGCCAGCGGAAGCACGAAATCGGCATTCGCATGGCCCTGGGCGCACAGCCCCTGCAAATCCTGAAGATGGTTTTGGGTCAGGGCGCGGGCATCATCGCCATCGGTCTCGCCGTGGGACTGCTCGGCACGATAGCCGCGGCGAAGGGTGTGGGCCATTTCCTGATCGGCGTCAGCCCCACCGACCCGCTCACTTACATCTCGGTTTCTTCGCTGCTGATTCTGGTGGCTCTCGCCGCCTGCGCCATCCCCGCGTGGCGCGCCATGCGACTCGATCCGCTGGCCGCGCTCCGCCACGAATAATAGATTCCGCTGCGCCGCATTCGCCATCTCCAGCCCAGGAGTGGCGTACGGCCGTAGATCACGCCAGCGGAAGATTCGCTTCGGCGCCGATCCCCTCGGCCGCGGACTCGCCGACCAGAAGCCGCGGATACGCCGCCGCGGCAATCATCGCCGCATTGTCCGTTGAGAGCGCCCGGCTGGGGAAAAATACCGGCAGGGCGCGCGCGGACGCCTGGCGCGCAAACGCCGCTCGCAGCTCGCTATTGGCCGCCACGCCTCCGGAAACGAGCACGCACCGCGCCTCCCGCGCCTCCGCCGCGGCAATCGTGCGGTGCACCAGATCGCTGACCACCGCGCGCTGGAAACTCGCCACCAGGTCGAGCGTGGCCGGAGCGCACAGCGGCAGCAACTCCGCAGCCCGCCGCGCGCCCGCGCGTAAGGCTTCCTGGCGGGCAGCAATTTCCGCCTCGAACGCGGGATTCTGCCGGATATGCCGCAGCACCGCTGTTTTGATCCCGCTGAAGCTGAAATCGAGCGGATTCCCGCGCGTGTGCGGTGGCGTAAACGCGACGGCCGCCGGATTCCCGTGCACGGCGAGCTGATCCAGCACCGGCCCGCCGGGATAGCCCAGCGCGAGGAGCTTCGCTACTTTGTCGTACGCCTCACCCGCAGCGTCGTCTCGCGTCGCTCCAATCCGCGTGTAGGCGCAGCGGAACGCGGGGTATTCCGCTGGCGCGGGCGCTGGAGCTGCCACATATCCGTTCGCCGGGCGCACCTCATAGAGCACCGTGTGTCCGCCGGAAACGATCAGGCAGACCGCCGGAAGCTCCGGCAACGCGCGGCCGGCCCCGCCGCCATCGGCGGCTCCGCCGTTTATTCCCTGTTGCGCCTCCAGAAACACGGCATGCACATGCCCTTCCAGGTGATTCACGGGCACCAGCGGTTTGCCCAGCGCGGCGGCCAGAGTCTGCCCGTAGGTGTAGCCCACCAGTAGCGAGCCGATCAGCCCGGGGCCGCGCGTCACGCCGATGGCCGCGAGGCCAGCAAAATTCAGCCCGGCGCGTTCCAGCGCCTCGCGCACCACCGGCACGATGCGCCGCAGGTGTTCGCGCGAGGCCAGCTCAGGAACCACGCCGCCATATTTCCGGTGGACGTCGTCCTGCGAAGCCACGACGCTCGACAGGATGTCGCGCCCGCCGCGCACCACGGCCGCCGCCGTCTCGTCGCACGAAGATTCGATTCCTAGAATGGGCAGGGACACTCGACACACCTCGTTGCGGAAAAGTTCATGGTAGCATACGCGGAATGTCGCGCCGGCTCGCGCAGCAACTCGGCCGCGTGGCCCGGGACCACACCTCCGGCGCTGCGCAACTCGCCCTGGAGGCCGTCGAAGCGATGGAAGCGTGGCTGGCACGCAATCCATCGCCCTCCGAGGCCGAACTCGAAGAGGTGGTACTCCGCCTGCTCCGCCTGCAATCGTCCATGGCGCCGATTCTGCGCCTGGCCAACGAGGTGGCTCTGGCCGCCGACGCTCCCGCGCACGGCCCGGCCCTGGCCGCGGGACTCCGCGGATTCCGCCGCTGCCTCCAGCGCGCGCGCGGACGCATCGCCCGCCAGTTTGCCGCCAACGTCCCGAAGACGCCGCGCGCGACGATCGCCACGTTGTCGTTCAGCTCCACCGTGGTGGGCGCCCTGGCCGCCGCGCGTCCCCGATTGGCCGCCGTTCTGGTGGCGGAGAGCCGCCCCGCTCTCGAAGGACGCCTGACGGCCCAGAAGCTGGCGGAAGCGGGAGTGCCCGTGCAATACACCACGGACGCCGGCCTGCTGGGACTCCTCCACTCCGCCAGCGTCTTCGTGGTAGGCGCGGATGCGGTGCTGTCGCACGCCTTCGTCAACAAAATCGGCACGCGCACCGCCTATCTCGCGGCGCGCGAGGCGGCCGTGCCCATCTGGGTGCTGAGTGATTCCACCAAATTCCTGCCCGAGGAACTCGCCGCGCCCTTCTGGCGCCCCAGCGAAGGACCCTTGGAGCAGGTGTGGGCGCGCGCCCCCCGGGGAATCGCCGTCCGCAATCCGCTCTTTGAGCACACGGAGTTGGCGCAAGTGCGCGTGTTCACGGAAAACGGCGTACTCGATCCTCCCGAGGTCATCCGCGCCGTCGAAGCCGTCCGCGTCTCCCCCCGCCTGAAGCGCCTCGCGGACTGAAGTAGCACAGTCCCGCTGCGGCAAGTGCGCGCCACATCCGCGTTGACACCCTCGCGCGCGCTCGCGTATGTTGGCGCTTCTCGCGGAGCCTCGCCGCCGCCGCACCGGGCCCCGCAACGATCCACGATGCCCAACTCATCGCCCCGCCGCGTTCGCAAAGCCGTTCTCCCCGCCGCCGGGCTCGGCACTCGCTTCCTGCCGGCCACAAAGGCGCAGCCCAAAGAAATGCTGCCCGTGGTGGATAAGCCGCTGATCCAGTATTCCGTCGAGGAGTGCGTGGCGAGCGGGATCGACCACATCATCATCGTCACCGGCCGTGGCAAAAGCGCCATCGAAGACCACTTCGATTCCTCCCCGGAACTGGAGCGCTTTCTCATCGAGAAAGGGAAAACGGAGTTGGCCGCGATGGTGGGGGAGATCGGCAAACGGGTCCGATTCAGCTATACCCGGCAGCGCGAGGCGCTTGGACTGGGCCATGCGGTACTCAACGCGAAAGAACTGGTGGGCGACGAACCATTCGCCGTGCTGCTCGGCGACGTGATTATTCAATCCCAGCGCCCCGCCACTCGCCAGCTCGTGGAGGTGTACGAGGCCACCGGACAGGGCGCCATCGCCGTGGAACCCGTACCCATGGATCAGATCCACCTCTACGGCGTGGTCAAGCCGGGCCCGGCGAGTCACAAAGAAGGTCCTGCCGCGATGTCTGCCGGAACGCTGCGACTCACAGCCGACGTTGCGGAGCGCCTGATCCCCATCGAGGACCTGGTGGAGAAGCCGAAGCGCGACGAAGCTCCGTCCAACCTCAGCGTAATCGGCCGCTACGTACTGCCGCCCGAAATTTTCGATTGCCTGGAGCGCACGCCTCCCGGCCGCGGTGGCGAAATCCAGCTCACCGACGGTATGCGCCTGCTGGCGAAGGAAAAAGGTCTGTGGGCCTACCGGTATGAGGGCACCTGCTACGACGCGGGCGACAAACTGGGATTCCTGAAAGCGAACGTGGAGTTCGGCCTGGCGAACGCGGAACTGGGCCCTGCGTTCCGCGCGTACCTCAAATCGTTGAAGTTCTAGGCTGAGGTTTTCAGCGCCGTCGCGAAGACGGAATTCCGCGGTGAATGGGGCACGACGTGTCGTGCCCCTACCATTCACTACAAATCGGGCCGCGGATTATTCGTAGCGCAGCGCGACTAGAGGATCGACGCGCGTGGCACGCCGCGCCGGAAAATAGCAAGCCGCGAGCGCCACGGCCAGCAAGAGACACGTGACGGCGGTCAATGTTGCGGGGTCGCCCGGCTTCACACCGAACAGAATTGTGCCAAGATAGCGCGTGACCCCGAGCGATGCCGTGGCGCCAATCGTCGCGCCGATGGCGGCGAGCAGGATTCCATGGCCGATCACGCCGCGCAAAACGTTTCCTGCCTGCGCCCCCAGCGCCATACGGATGCCGATCTCCCGCGTGCGGCGCGTGACTTCGTAGGAAAGCAGGCCGAAGAGCCCGATGCAGGCGAGCAGCAGGGCCAGGCCGGCAAACAGGCTGCTCATTCGCGCGATCAAGCGCTCCTGATACAGCAAATCGTCAATCTGCTTCGACTGGGTTTTGACGTCGTAAATCGGCATGTCGCTTCCGCCCTGCCGCACGATATCGCGCACGGCGGAGACAACGGCCATAGGATCACCCGCGGTGCGCAGCTCAAAGGAGCCGCCTTCCCCGCTCGGGACGTACATGGTGGGGTTCACTTCCCGGCGAAGGTCGTTGTACTTCGTATCGCGCACCACGCCCACGATCACCCATCCGGGGTTTCGATGATAGTCGGGATATTCCGCCGAATACTTCGCCGCCTGCTCGTCCGTATCGGCGCCGAACGGTTGTCCCAGGGGATTCACGTGGGTGAAATAGGCGCGCACAAACGCCTCGTTGACGATCACGGGGGCAACGGTATCCGATTGATGTGACGGCAAAGCCTCCGCCTCCGCTGCCGCCAGATATTCGGCCGGTGTGAACTCCCGGCCCGAAACCAACCCGATGCGCATGGTTTCGAAGAAATGCGGGCCGATGGGGAACATGTCCGCGTCGGTTTCCTTCAGCGCAGGTGTTCCGGGCAGGTGAAAGCCCGTGGTCCAGAGGCTTCCGCTGAGCAAGGTCATCTGTGAATAGCTCACGGAGAGCACCCCGGGCACGGCGGCAAAGCGCTCTTGCAGGTCGCTGTAAAGCACAGAGAGCCGGGCGCCCTTATATCCGGTGAGAGTCGTGTCCAGGCCGAAAGTCAAAAGATTTTCGGTGGTGAAACCCGGATCAATCTTTTTCAGGTTCTCCAGCGTCTCGACGAGCAGTCCGGCGCCCACCAAGACAACCACGGTCAGGGCGATTTGTGCCACGACCAGGGCATTCCCCGCTCCGAACCAGGCGCGTCCCCCAGTCCCGGAACTCGATCCCTTTCCCGCGCCTTCTTTGAGGGCGGGAGTGAGGTCCATGCGCATCGAACGCAGCGCCGGCGCCAATCCAAAGAGGATTCCGGTGGCCAGCGAGGCCACAATCGTGAATCCCAGCACCCGCAGATCGATCTCCGCGGTAATGCCGAGCGGGCGGGAAGACGTGCTGCCCAGGAATGAGAGCAAAGCGCGCGCGCTCCAAAAAGCGAGCACAATCCCGAGAGCCCCGCCGGCGAGCGAGAGGGTGACGCTCTCTGTGAGCATCTGGCGAACGATTCGCGCGCGGCCGGCGCCGAGCGCGAGACGGACGGCGATTTCCTTCTGGCGCGCCGTGGCGCGCGCGAGCAGCAGGCCTGCGACATTGGCGCACGCGATCAGCAGTACCACGCCCACGGCGGACATCAGCACGTAGAGCGGAGTGGAAAGCCTGCGCCGGGCGCCCTGGAGACCCGTTTGCGCCGGGAGCAGCGCGAGCGAGGGACCATCCTCGGCCTTGGCGAGCGGCTTCGCGGCATGCACCAAATCGTTGAAGAACAGCACGTTGATGTTGCTTTCCGCCTGCGCCCGCGAAACGCCCGGCTTGAGCCGGCCGACCGCGACGATCCACCATGAACCAGCGTCGTCCATGCTCGGTCTCCATCCGACTTGTACCCTTGGCCGCTGCGCCAGAGGAAGCCAGATGTCGTACGTGTTTCCGGGCGTGAGGCTCACGAATCGCGGCTCCGCCACGCCCGCGATCGTAAACGGAAGGCCTTGCAGATGGACCGTTCTCCCAATGACGGCCGGGTCGCCGCCAAATGCGCTCTTCCAATATCCGTAGCTCAGTACGAGTACGGGCGCTGCCGAGGGCGACTCGTCATACGGCTGAATCGTGCGGCCAACTGCGGCAGTGATGCCCAGCGTTTGGAAGTAATCGCCGGAAATATACAGGGCGTTGATCCGGCTGGCGGGCCCGTTGCCACTCAGGTTCAGGCCCCTCGCGCTGGCGAATTCCGCAAGACCGGAAAACACGTTGGTCTTCGATCGCACATCTTCAAGAAAGGGCTTCGAGAGGGAGCAGCCGTTGGCGCCGTCGCCCCCGAACTTCGTGACGCAGTCGCCGTACGAGCTGGTGCTATGGGTTTCCGGCGATTTTCGGAAGCTCCATTTCAAGAGCACCAGCGTGGCCGGATCGCTGACGGGCAACGAGCGCAGCATCACGGCGTCAATCAAGCTGAAGATGGCGGTATTTGCGCCGATGCCCAGCGCAAGCGTGAGGATGGCGATCGCGGTGAACCCCGGACTCTTGCGCAGCACGCGCAGGCCGTAGACGACGTCCTGCCGCAGATCCGTGAGCCAGCGGAAATGGCCGCGCTTCCTGAACTCAGGGTTTTCCGGGCCATTCTGCCATTGCGTTGGGGACGACATTAGGCGCATCTCCAGGTGTGGGAAGAAGTGATCGTGCTCGGCTTGGTGTTCAATTGCACGGGAGATCTATCTGGTAGACGCCACACGAGGCTGTTTTGTTAGGCGCTCCGGGGCGCTTCCGCCGGGTTTCACCGGGCGAAGACCGCAGCCTCAGAGGCCGCTGACCACCCCGGAGAACTCAGGGCAGCCCCCGCTGCATCCCAAAATCCCGGGCTTACTCCTTTTCTTTCTTTTTCTTTGCGGGGGACTCTTTCACCGGCTCGGGTTTCGCGGCTTCCGCGGGCGGCTCCACTTTCTTTGAGCCGCCATCGCTTGATTTCCCGCCGTAGTCGGTGGCGTACCACCCCGTTCCCTTGAACTGAATGGCGGGAGCGGACTGCACGCGCGCGGCCCGCGCGCCGCATTTGGGGCACTTTTTCCGGTTGGAGGCGTTGACGCTTTCAATTTTTTCGAAGGTGTGGCCGCACTTGGCGCAATGGTATTCGTACAGGGGCACGGAAAACGTCCTCCCGACCGCGAAAAAACGTAGTATAGCATGTAGGTGCGGTCCCGCCGTGGCGGGACCGCG
>Ga0209415_10008086_pt1 | contig 18264 bp, 23 predicted proteins | sample PeaSoiSIISIP2007_FD_187696 | JGI IMG/M metagenome (GOLD analysis project Ga0209415, IMG submission 187696) | Peat soil microbial communities from Weissenstadt, Germany - SII-SIP-2007 (SPAdes) (version 2) | ecosystem: Environmental > Terrestrial > Soil > Wetlands > Peat | place: Germany...
CAGAGCGGACAGTACGCATCTTCGATTTGATGCGCGAGCGATTGCATGGCCTCCTCGACTTCGGTGGACATGTGCGTGCAGCCCATTACCCGCCCTCCCTTTCCAAGTCGCCCTTGTCCAGCATCGCATCCTCCCGCGTCGGCCGCGGTCTCTCGGGACCGAACCGCAACCGGTCCCGCACGCGATCGATCACCGCCGGCGTCGCGAAGCCGCCGTCCTCTCGCAGCGCCAGGTACGTCTCGTTGTAGCCGCCCACGATCCGCTTGGCCTCCTCGACGGGGAGAGCTCGGAGCGCGCGTCGGATGTCTGCGGGGACGGGGACCTTGCCTCGCTCGTGGGAGATCATGCGAGCCCGGTCGGTGGGGGCGGTCATGCGTCCTCCGCTGCGCATCGCTTGATGTCTTCCAGCGCGCGCATCGTCGTCGCGTAGAAGTGCGGAGATCGTCCGGTGCTCGCGCGATAGATGGCTTGACCGGCGAAGGAGGGATTGCCGAGCTTCTTCTCAAGCGCGTATCCCGCATCACCCGCGAGATGGATCGCCCAACCTGCGCGGCAGTGCGTCGTCTCGCACGTGTGCCACGCGCCCATGTCGAGCTTTCCGGCGCCGGACTCGATGCGTTCGAGAATGAGACGATCGAGGTGAGCCACCACAGGCACGTCCGGGTTTCGCTTTCGGAAGGCCTCCGCGATCTCGGCTGGTGTTCGTCGCTTCCACTCCTCGCGGGAAACATTGGGTGTCACGCCGGCGAGGTCCGCGTCGGCGAGGTTCGCGCCGACGAGGTGCGCGCTGGCGAGGTTCGCGCCGACGAGGACCGCGTAGGCGAGGTTCGCGCCGGCGAGGTCCGCGTAGGCGAGGTTCGCGCCGGCGAGGTCCGCGTCGGCGAGGTCCGCGTAGGCGAGGTTCGCGCCGGCGAGGTCCGCGTCGGCGAGGTTCGCGCCGACGAGGTCCGCGTAGGCGAGGTCCGCGCGGTAGAGGCGAGCGTCGGCGAGGTCCGCGTCGGCGAGGTTCGCGCCGACGAGGACCGCGTCGGCGAGGTTCGCGTAGGCGAGGTTCGCGCGGGCGAGGTCCGCGTCGGCGAGGTTCGCGCCGCCGAGGTTCGCGCCGCCGAGGTACGCGCGGGCGAGGTCCGCGTCGCCGAGGTCCGCGCTGGCGAGGTCCGCGCGGGCGAGGTCCGCGTCGCCGAGGTACGCGCCGCCGAGGTTCGCGTCGGCGAGGTCCGCGCGGGCGAGGTTCGCGCCGCCGAGGTACGCGTCGGCGAGGTTCGCGCCGCCGAGGTTCGCGCCGGCGAGGTTCGCGCGGGCGAGGTCCGCGTCGGCGAGGTCCGCGCCCTGTTTGATGGCGCGCTCGACAGCCTCACGGACGGTCGACGCTGCCTCGTCGCGGACGATGACGGCTCCGGTTTCGCGGTGTTTGATCTCGATCATGACGCGCCCTGCACATCCTGGACGACGGGCCTGCGGTCCTTGCCCTCGAGGAGCCGGCGCGCGTACTCGGACAGCGAACGCCCCTCCTCCTTCGCCTCTCGGGTCAGCTCTTTCACAAGTCCAGGTGTCACGTAGACGTATAGTCGCTTCATGCCTTTGAGTATACGCACCCTTGACGGTGGCGGCAAGGGTCAATTATCGTCGTCGCAACACTTGACGGGTGCGCCACGGGTGCTATGCTGTCTCGTGAGGTGACCGAGATGACCGACCCCATTCGCATGAACATCGCCCGCGCCCGCGAAGTGCTGGCGTCCCCCGAGCTGCCCTGGGAGCCCGCCGTCAAGCAAGCCCTCGCGCAGGCGTTCATCGACTTGACGTTCTGCGTCGAGACACACGAGCGCGCGGGGGCGAAGTCTGACGCGGAGATAGACAGGCTCAAGGAGGAGTTGGTGCGGCTCAAGGCGTGGTTGGAGGCGGCGCAGTCGGAGCTCGATCACCTGGCTACGATGGTCGGGCGTGTGGAGAGGGCGGCGGGGCTATGACCGCGCGCAAGTGCTACCTCGGCGACAGCGTCTACGCCGACCTCGTGGATGGGCAGCTCGTGCTCACGACGGAGAATGGAGGCGAGCCGTCCAACACGATCGTGCTGGAGGACGAGACGTTGCAATCGCTCGAACGCTACGTCGGTTTCCTTCGCGACGAAGCGAGGGCTGAGCGGGCGAAGATTTGATCCGCGCAGCCCTCGCCTACGCCGCACGAGGCCACGCCGTTCTCCCGCTCGAGCCCGGCGGCAAGCGTCCCCTCACCTACCGAGGCGTGTACGACGCGAGCACGGAGCCGCTGGACGTGGAGACGTGGTGGACCCGCTGGCCAGGCGCGAACATCGGCCTCGCCGTCCACGCGGACTGGGTCGTGATCGACGTCGACGTGCGGAGCGGCGGCCTCGACACGATGAAGCTCTGGCCGACGCTGCCTCCGACCCCGGCTCAGATCACCGCGACGGGAGGGATGCACTTCGTGTTCAGGCGCCCAACTGGTCAGCTCCGAGGCAAGGCAGGCAAGGGCGTGGATGTGCTCGGCTCGGGGCGCTACATCGTCGTGGCTCCGAGCGTGCGGGAGACCGTGGCGTACGCGTGGGCGCGGAAGCTCTCGACGACGCCGATCGCGGAGTGCCCTCAGTGGCTCGTGGACACGATCGTGAGCCAGGACGTCACCCCACAAGCTGTTGCCGTCCTTCCGCAGTCCAAAGGTGACGTCTTGGCTCGTGCTCGCGCCTACGTCGCCAAGGTCGAGGGCGCTGTATCCGGGCGGAACGGGCACGCGACGACGTTCAAGGTCGCGCAGGCGCTCGTACGAGGGTTCGCACTCGACCCGGAGACGGCTTACCAGCTGCTCGCCGAGTACAACCAGCGATGCGATCCGCCGTGGACCACGCGCGAGCTGCGGCACAAGATCAAGTCAGCGATGCAGAGGGCGACGATGCCGGACGGGGCGCTGCTCGTGAGGGAGTTGAAGTAGTTTCTAGCGTTGACGTCCGCGCAGCCCGTGTGGCAGAAACGATCCGCTCCCTCGAGTAGGGCGCGTGACGCTTTCGCCCGCAAGCGTCGCGTCGCGCGGCCTCCTCGGGGCGAGCTGGAGGCAGACCCAATGACACAAGAGACCGTAAACCCGGACGCGTACGCATGCTTCATCGCTGACAAGACGTGTCTTATGGTGCGCGGATGAACGCACACGCAATCTTCCTCTGGCTCATGATGTCCCTCTCGCACGCGGACGGTCACGGTCACGAGATCCCGCGCGCATCCTTCGCCGCCAACACAATCGCGATCGTCGCTGCCGAGACGGAGGCTCCGCAGGTGTACGCGGCAATGCTCGACGTCCTCGCCGCCCACGAGAGCGCGTATCACACGGGCGTCACCGGGGATGGTGGGAGGTCGTGTGGGGCTTACCAGACGCCGTGTGCTCGCACGCCCCCAGACGGGCTCGGGCAGACGCGGCTCGCGGCCAGGCTCCTCAAGCAGGCGAACGACGCCTGCCCAGGTCATCCGCTCTGGGTGTATGCGCGCGGAGAGTGCAAGGCGTCCGCCGTGGCGCTTCGGTACGAGGCCGAGGTCCACCGGATGCTGCAACCATGACCGTCCAGCCCCGTCCGTATCAGACAGATGCGATCGAAGCGGTGCGCGGCGAGATGCGCAAGGGCCACCTGCGCGTCGTCCTCGTCGCTCCGACCGGAAGCGGCAAGACCGTCATCGGCTCCGAGGTCGCTCGAGCGGCCAACGCCAAAGGATCGCGCGTGCTCTGGCTCGCGCACCGAACCGAGCTGATTAACCAGTCGTGCTGCGCCCTGGAGAGGCTGGGGCTCGACGTCGGCGCCGTCGCAGCTGACGCCGCATGGCAACCGCGACCGGAGGCGCTCGTGCAGGTGGCGTCGATTCAGACGCTTCTCGCGCGCAACGTCCGGCCCCCTGCCGATCTCCTCATCTGGGACGAGTGCCACCACGCGAGCGAGGCTGCCGAGGAGTGGGCCAAGATCCTCGAGGACTACAAGGACGTCCGCACGCTAGGGCTCACGGCGACTCCAGAGCGCGGGGACGGGTCTGGGCTCGCCCCGCTCTTCACGGGTCTGGCCGTGGCCGCGACGGTGCGGTGGCTGACCGAGCAAGGGTTTCTCGTGCCGTGCGAGATCGCGCGACCAGATGCCGTGCTCGAGCCCGGACACATCGCCCAGCACCCTCTCGCCGCGTACAAGCAGCACGCACCAGGGCAACAAGGCTTCCTGTTCGCGCCGTCCGTCGAGGAGGCCGAACGCTACGCCGAGGAGTTCACCGCGGCTGGCATCCGGACCGTCTGCGTCCACGCCAAGACGAAGCGTGACCTAAGGGATGCGGCCATCGCTGCGTTTCGCTATGGAGCCGTGCGCCTCCTATCCAACGTGTTCGTGTTCACCGAAGGCGTGGATCTCCCCATGGCGAGCGCGTGCATCCTCGCGCGAGGGGCGTCGACGGCGGGGAGCTACCTCCAGATGGTGGGGCGCGTTCTCCGGACGCATCCGGGGAAGAAGCGCGCGACGCTGATCGATCTCCGTGGCATCTCGCACATCCATGGTCCTCCCGAGGACGAGCGCGTGTATTCACTCGATGGACGCGGCATCTCGCGCGCGGAGGCGAAGTGCAAGGTGTGTGGTGGGCTCATCGTCGAGTACCCGTGCCCACAATGCGGCTACGCGCCGGAGGCTGGGGAGGGCGAGGACGCGCACACGGAGATCGACGGCGTTTCGGTCAACAAGTTCCATCGCAAGCTCCAGGAGAGCCCGCAACAGCGCGAGGAGACGCTCGAGCGCTGGATCGTCTCGGCGCTCATGAAGGGGCACAACCCGAAGACCGCCTGCTACCGGTACAAGGGCTGCTACGGCGAGTGGCCTCCGGCGTTCGAGCGGTGTCTCGCGCGCGCGGAGCTTCGGGCCAACGCGCTGCAGGTGCACCGGGGCGGGAGGGTCGCATGAACGAATCCCAGCTCTCACTCGCCATTCGTGAGTCACTGCTCGCGACTGGGAAGTGCCTGTTGTGGCGTTCAAACACCGGCAAGCTCCAGGACCGCACCGGACGATGGATCACGTACGGGCTCGGTGTCGGGAGCGCGGACCTCGTCGGCATCCTCAAGGGCTCAGGTCGCTTCATTGCGTTCGAGGTGAAGATGCCAGGAAAGAAGCCGACTCCGGAGCAGCTCGCGTGGCACCGGATCGTGAATGAGTCTGGCGGGCTCGCGGTTGTCGTTCACTCCGTCGACGAGGCCCTTGCTGCGCTGCCATGACCGAGCCCGACAACGAGTGGCAAGATGGGCCGCTGACGGAAGACGCCGCGCCCGAGTGGCTCGACGAGCTCGACGCGGACGCTCCGCCGCCTGAGGTTCGGCCGCGCCCGCGCGAGGTGCGCGTCGACGATCGCCCCGAGGTGCAGATGGGCAAGGATCTGCACCGCGTGGTTGACGAGATCGCCGAAGCGCTGGCGTCCGATCCCGTCGTCTATCACCGCTCACACGAACTCGTCACCGTCGTCGGGGCGACCGCCGGCGAGGGGGCGCCCGTCGCGCGTGGCTCCCCCGTCATCCGTCCCCTCGTCCCCGCGGCGGCGATGCTCCGGCTCACGCGCCGCGTGAAGCTCGTTGCGTACGTGGAGCCGAGCGCGAAGGCCATCGCGAAGGCGGAGATCCTCGGGAAGAAGCCGCAGGGGGAGATGAAGGAGATCCTCGTGCCTCCCGTCGTGATGGGCGGACTCCTCGCCGCCGGCGACTGGCCCGGCATCCGTCCCCTCGTCGGGGTGTCCGAGACGCCGTTTCTACGCCCGGACGGGTCCGTGTGCCAAGAGCGCGGCTACGACGCGGCCACGGGCTTTCTTCTCGCCCCGAGCGTGGACTACCCGCCCATCTCAGACGCCCCTACGCAGGACGAGGCTCGAGCGGCCCTCGTCGAGCTTGTCGACGTCTTCCGCGAGTTCCCTCACGTCTCAGATGCCGCGCGAATGGTCCCGATCGCGGCCATCCTGACGATCCTCGCGCGCCCCGCCATCCAGGGGGCCGTACCCGCGTTCGTGTTCGACGCCTCCACGCGCGGGAGCGGCAAGACGCTCCAGGCACACGTGGTGAGCCTTATCTGCTTCGGCCGCTTCGCCTCACCGTGCACGTTCCCGAAGGAGGACGACGAGCTTGAGAAAATCCTTTCGTCCTACGCAATTGCAGGCTCACCCATCATCCTGCTCGACAACATCACGCGCCCCTTCGGCGGCGCTCCGCTCGACAAGGCGCTGACCGCGCGCGGGTCCGTCGAGTTCCGGATGCTCGGCCGCTCCGAGCTCCGGCGGCTCGCGTGGATCGCGCTCGTGCTAGCGAGCGGCAACAACGTCACGCTGCCGGAGGACACGGTGCGGCGCGTGCTCGTCTCGCGCATCGAGTCCGAGCTCGAAAACCCCGAGGACCGCGTAGGCGTGCGCGATCTCCCACATCTCTGCCGGCAGTGTCGCCCGAAGCTCATCAAGGCGGGCCTCACCGTACTCCGCGCCTACGCCGCGCACGGCTACCCAGACGCGGGGCCAAAACCGTGGGGCTCGTTCGAGGAGTGGTCGCGCCTCATCCCACACGCCATCATCTTCGCCGGAGGCCCCAACGTCCTCGACGCGCGCCCTCGGGGGGATACGGCCGGCGACGAGCTTGGGGCGCTCGCCACGGTCCTCCGTGAGCTGCCGCGATTGAGCGCGACGCCTCTGACCGCCAAGTCCCTCGTAACCCTCCTCTGGCCATCAGATAGGGAGGACAACGCACCGCCCGACCAGTGGGACGACCTTAGGGAGGCCATCGAAGCACTCGCGCCGCCTCGCTACGGACGGGCTCCAACCCCCAAAGCGGTGGGCGAAAGGTTCCGACGAGCGCAGGGAAGAGTCCTCTCTGGTGGGACCTGTTTGACGAGTTCTCAGGGTCACGCTGGGGTCAGAATGTGGTCTGTTCTCCGGAGGGTATGATGGTGGGACCTCCCACCGGCTGAGCTGGTTTGGTGGGAGCGGTGGGAGGTCCAACCCTAGTAGCTACGGACACTTACCAATATTTTCCTCTCTCGCGAAGGGAGTGTAGAAGTCCCACCAGTCCCACCATACGACATTATCCTACACTTTTGGGAAGTGCGCGGGGGTATCCCTCCCCGCACCACCTCGACGCCAGCAAAACACCCCGCCCCGGGGTCTCGACGTGCCGCTAACCAGCGTGCTCCCTCTCGACCCTCACCTTGGGGCCTTACGGGTAAGCGGGGGTGCTACGGGGCGACGTCGGAGAGGTGGCGGGGGTCGTGCGTGTCCGTGACAGTGCCGGACTCGACTACCGCCCAGACTTCGGCTTGCGAGATCGCGCGGTAGGTCTCGGTGCGCAGGGGGACGTCACGGGATGCGTGTTGGGATTGATGAAGAACAATGTCTCCAACTGCGAAGTGATGGGGGATGAGAGCACCCTTGCGTGTCTTGGCAGGCGGACCCATCGCGACAACTTCGCCGAGCCCCAAGCTCAGGCCCTGCGCTCGCATCGTAGGCAGCCAGAGCAGCGACGAGTGATGATCGGCTTTCACGCGCACGATGACTCGTCCCGGGAGAAGCACGACGTCAGCGAGATCGACATCAGCGGCGCCCCACTCGGGAAGCTTGATCGTCTCGTACTTGACCGGCTTCGGCAAAAGCTCACGAGCGCGCGCGATGGCCTCGTGTGGATCGCCGCGCATAGGGATCGGGTCGCCGGGGGATCTCATTGCATACACCGACCGCGAGACGCTCCACCATCCTCCGTCGCCGCAGCTTGCGGACTCGCCGTGCAATAGTCCGGACACGTCGAGCAGTCCGCGCCCTCGTCGCACGTCACGCCGGTCACGTCATCCGAAACTTGGCAGTAGCGCGCCGAGCCAGCTGCATCGGGAGCCGTCGCGATCTCGAGACCGACGCACGCGGACAGGGCAAGGAGGAGGGGCAGGATTCTCATGCTAGGATTGTACGCATGACGCTTGCGCTAGTCCAGAGCATCCCGCCGCTTCTGGAGTACATCCCCAAGATCAGCCCCGAGTTCAAGCCGCCATACCACATGGCGAAGTGGCTGGCGGTATTCGAGCGCATCGCGAGGGGCGAGCCGGTTCGCGCGCTTTGCACGCTTCCCATCCGTCACTACAAGACCGAGAGCACGCTGCACGCGGTCCTCTGGCTGCTCGAGCACGACCCAACGCTCGAGATCGTGCTGATGACGTTCTCGCACGAGCGCGCGATGTGGCTTGGCAAACGGCTTCGCGTTCTCGCGAAGCGCACGAAGGTTGGCCCGACGCGGGGAGACGACACGATTACCAGCTGGCACAACGAGCGCGGCGGCGGCGTCGTCGTCATGAGCGCGGACATGTCGCGCGAGGGGTACAACTGCCACGTCCTTCTCGTGGACGATCCCATCGACGAGCACGGCATTCTCGCGAAAGAGAAACGCGACGCGGTGGACCAATCGATCACGCACTACACCGCGCGATGCATGCGTGGAGGCAAACCCGGACCCGTCCTCATCGTGGCCTCGCGCTTCGACCGCGACGATCCAGTGGGACGCAGGCTCGCGCGACTCGGCGGCACCTGGGAGATCATCCACGAGCCGGCGATCTATGATCTCGACCTGCCCACGGTTCGCGCGTTCGCCCCGAACGTGTGGGACGTGCCAGAGCTGCTCAGCATCCGAGCCGAGTTGAAGGAGACGGACCCCTACGAGCGAACGTGGTGGTCACGCTTCATGGGCGATCCGCGCCCTGTCGGAGGCGACGTCGGGCCAGGACAGCGCTACATCGCTCTACCGGCCTTCCCTGGCTTTCGCGATGCGATCGGCTTTGACCTCTCGTTCACGAAGAATCGCCGCTCGGACTGGAGCGCGATCGTTGTCGGCCGCGTGATGTACGGCATTCTCTACGTGCGCGAGATCCATCGCTTCCGTGCCGAGCTCCCCGAGGCCATCGCGTCGATCAGGAACGCCTGGGACCTCTACGGCCGCTGCCCCGTATACTCGTACATGAGTGGCCCTGAGGTGAGCGTCGCGAAGATGATGGCTCAGGCTCAGATGCCCATCAACTACATGAAGGCGTCGGCGCCGAAGTTCGTTCGCGCCCGCCGCACGATCGACGCGCACAACGCAGGACGTGTCCTCTACCCCGAGCACAACCCGACCATCGCCGGGACGCTCGCGCGCCTCCAGAACTTCAAGGGCGTCGAAGACGACGAGGATGACGAAATGGATGCACTCGTGTCGCTCTGGGAGGGCGCGGTGTTCGGCGGGAACGTGCCGTTACCGCGGAAGGTGGGGGCGTGGACTTTTTAGAACGTTGCGTTGCGTTGCGGCGCGCTGCGAAGCGGTGCGGCGCGCGGCGTCGCGCTGCGACGGCAGCCTTGAGAACGTTGCGTTGCGTGGCGAAGCGGGGCGTTGCGTCGCGCTGCGAGGCGTGGCGGCGGTTACTTAGTCAGCGCCTTCTTGGCGTCCTCCACGCTGCTACTGAGCGTGGCTAGAAGAGCATTGCCGCGGGTCAGCCGGTCGCGTTGCCCCGCTGACATGTCGGCACCGTGCGACTCAAACAGCCGACCGCCCGACTTGATGCCGCGTTTGAGAGCGCGTCCAGCTCTGTTCATGCGCGACGCGTAGATCGACACCGCGCTATCTGGAGCGGACAAGCGGAAACCCGTACCGGGCATGGTCTCAACCTCCCGCTTCATGCGGTTCAGTGCGCGTCGCGCGAGCGTGCGCCCGTCGATGCCCCTCACGGCCTTCGGACGCATCGGGATATCCGTTGCCACCTCCAGCTCCATCCAAGTAACGGTGTCGCCGTCCTTCTTGGACTCGATGAACTTGACGATCGTTTCGATTCGGGTGTTGTTTTCGGGGATAGACGTGAATGACATGTGGCTCCTGTTCGCGTTGCGGTGCTCGCAAATGAGCGATGCAGTTGCGAGGTGTCTTACGGATAGCGCAAGCGTCATCCGCCGTCAACTACCCATCGTTCCCGCTTTGCGCTAGCGTCAACCCATGGCCAAGCAACCCACCGTCGAAGAGATGCAGGCAACCATCCTCGCCCAGCAAGAGAAGCTCAGCGCGATCCTGATCCGCATGAACGAGCCGCCCGCTCCCGCGCAGAACGCGTTCGAGGCAGCGCGCGAGGCGATGTCGCTCGACGGCGTGATCGAGCGCCAGCAACGTGACGGCGTCACGGACGCGGGGCCGATCAAGCGCAACATCAAGGTCCCCTGCTACCACTCGAACGGTGCACGCTTCACCGCCATCGTGGAGCTGCCGTCGCGCGTCTTCCCTCAGGGGCGCATCGTGAACGTGGAGGACTTGGACTTCTCAGGCTGCTTCGTGCCCGAGTTCGAGCGCGGGTCGAACAGCCAGGCGCGTCCGCTGTCGGAGGACCCTGCCGCCGCGAAGTCGTTCAAGCAGCAACGCTTCATTCACGAGACCTACCGACACCCGCTCTTCCTGGAGCTGAACATCGGCAAAGCACCGCTCCACTGGTCGGTGCGTCTCGATTGCAAGGATCAGGTCGATGCGATCAAGGCGAAGATGGAGGCCGACATGGCCGCGCTCAACGCCAAGATGATCGCCGCACACGAGCCGGTCGCGGCCGAGTGACCGTACAGCAAGAGATCGCCGCCGAGGTCGCGCGCGTGAAGGCGCTGCCAGTCGAGCCGGGACCAGAGGCCGCGATGATTCGCGCGCAACGGTCGGGCGTGACGTACCGCGCCGAGCAGGCGATCCAGGGGCAGGACGCGGCCCTCGCTCAACAGTGCCTCGCGGACCTGCGCGCCATAGCGTAGGCTGCGAGGCATGAACGGCTTCGGACCTCTTCGCGGCGGACGCGGAACTGGAGGCGGTCCCCCGCCCGGACTCGATCCCAATAACGAAAGCGTCCCGCTCCCTACACGCGAGGACATCGAGCGCCAAGGTGGCGGCGGGATGGGTCCAGGTGATCCGCGCGATCCGGGATTCCAGCCGCGCATGGATCCGCTCGCTCCCGGACGCGCCGCGAATCCGAAAGCGATCTACCGCGACATCCCGCTCGTCACCGTCAACAATTGCTGGCAGGTGTGCGACGTACGCAACGCGCTCGGCGGTCACATGATGGGGATCTTCGAGCAGTCCGGCCAGCTCGCCGATTCGATGATCGGCGACGACCGCGTGCAGGCCACGCTCAACTCGCTCATGTCAGCGCTGTTCGGGCGCGAGGTGCGGCATCGTCCGCCAACGTCGAAGCGCGTGCGCGGGAGTCGTGCGGCTCGCGAGGTCGAGGACGCGTGGGTCGAGCACTGGCCTCAGCTCGCGTCGAGCTGGTACTTCTGGGAGGCGCACACCTACGGCACGATCATGGGCTGGAGCGACGGCCAGATCGACTGGGACACGACCGACACGATCTGGAAGCCGTACCCGCGCTTCTGGCATCCACGCTACGAGTACTACCACTGGTACCTCCGCAAGTACGTCGCGCTCACGCAAGACGGTGCGAAGGTCGTGTTCCCAGGCGACGGCAAGTGGATCCATCACACGCCGAAGGGCGACTACCGCGGCTGGGTGTGGGGAGCGCTCCGAGCCATCGCCGAACCATGGTTGATTCGTCACTTCGCGCTGCGAGACATGGCGCGCTACTCCGAGCGGCACGGCATGCCGATCATCAAGGCGTTCACTCCGGCCGCGTCGGAGCAGGCGCAACGCGACCGGTTCGAGCAGCAAGTCTCTCAGCTCGGCACGGAGACGGCGGTGCTCCTCGGACGCGGCGTCGATGCGAACGACGGCTACGATCTCGATCTGCTCGAGGCCACGTCGTCCAACTACGAAGTGCACCCGGGCCTCATGGATCGCTGCGACATGCACATCCAGCTCGCGCTCATCTTCCAGAATCTCTCGACCGAGGTGAAGGGCGGCTCGTTCGCGGCAACGAGCGCGCACATGGATGTCCTCCAGTTCGGGATCGAGATGGCGAACAGCGGATGGCGCTCGACGATCCACTCGCAGATCTATCGGCCGTTCGCGTTCTTCAACTTCGGCGACGCGGAGCTCGCGGGCTATACGGACTGGAATGTTTCTCGTCAGGATGACTATGACAAGAAGGCCGCTCGCTTCTACTCGTTTGGCCAATCGATCCAGATCCTCCGTCAAGGTGGCATCGCGTTCAAGCAGGGCGAGGAGGACAAGCTCCGCGGCTGGGTCGAGCAGCAGTTCGACATCAAGCTCCCTGACGTCGTGGAGATCACGGAGCCGGATGCCGGGACTACTGGGGCGGACGCTCAAGAGGCCAAGCAGGCGGGCGGACCCACGAGCGGGAAGACTCCGCCGCCTAAAAAGTGATACGGTTTCCTCGTGGCAGCCAATACGCACCTCTCAATCGCCTCGTGGAACCTCGCGCTCAACGCGGCACTAGAAACAGTGCTCGATGGCGGATTCCTGGAGATCTACTCCGGCACGCAGCCTGCAACGCCGGACACGGCGCTCTCGGGTAACACGCTTCTCGCTACGCTCACGCTGGGCACGCCGGCCTTTGGCGCAGCGAGCGCGGGTACGGCGACAGCGAACGCAATCGGTAGCGCGGCGGCGGCTGCAACCGCGACGGCTACATTCGGACGCTTTTTCAAATCGAACGGTACTACAGCGGTGCTTGATTGCTCCGTGGGCACGAGTGCGGCCGACATCATCCTGAACGACGTCAACATCACAACGGGCGGCACCGTCACCGTGACTTCGTACTCCCTCTCCATGCCGGTAGGACAGTAAGCCATGCCCGCTCCGTTTTATTCGCAGGTGCTCGCGTCGCAAACGAAGGTGGGAACGCTCCTCAACACGTACACGACGGCCAAGACGATCATCAATCCAAACGAGATCGTCGCGCTTCCGCCGAACTACCTCGCGCTCGGTAGCAAGCTGCGCATTCGGGCGTGGGGCGGCCTATCGAACCTCGTGACGACGCCCGGGACGGTGACATTCCAATTGATGATCGGTCCGGTCGGCGCGCCGATCATTGCGTGGACGAGCGGCGCCTTGCAGATGATTGCCACCGCCGAGACGCTGGAACCGTTCACGCTCGAGATCGTAGTGCGCCTCGATTCATCAGGCAGCGGCACTGCGGCGAAGTTCATCGGTGGCGGCTTCATCGACGCGCAAAACCTCACGCTCACCGCCGGTACAGCCGCCCCCACGACATTTGTTGGCGCGTACCCTGCTCCCGCCACCGCGCCAGCAGTCGGAACCGGTTTCGATTCTACGGTGACGAACATTCTCGATTTTTGGGCGGGCTTCTCAATCTCGAACGCGGCGAACGGCGTACAGCTCTACGACTACACAGTCGAGCAACTGCAGTAGGTCATGCCGCTCGCACCGCCGCAAACGCCGCGGCGAAGGCGAACGCTACTCGGTCAAGGCATCCTCAAGCCGGACGACACTGCGTTCTACGGTCCGGGCGCATCTTCACTAGGCACACTCACATCGAGCGGTACCGGTTCTGAGGTCTTCTCCGGAAGCGGCGTATCAAAGCTCAGCACGCTCGTCAGCTCGGGTGCCGGCAAAGATGTCTTCTCTGGCACTGGAGCCAGCCACCTCGGCACGCTCGTGTCGGCGGGCGCAGGGAAGGAAGTCTTCTCGGGCACAGGCGCCTCCCGTCTTGGACCGCTCACGTCATCTGGCACTGGAGCCGAAGTGTTCGCCGGCCTTGGCGCGTCCAAGCTCGGGACGCTTCGCAGCGCGGGTACTGGAGCCGAGGTCTTCTCCGGTGCGGGGGTGTCGCGTCTCGGAAAGTTTGTCTCGTCCGGGTCCGGGGAGATCCAAGTCGTATTCATCGGCTCGGGCGCCTCGAACCTCGGGACACTCTCAAGCTCTGGCTCGGGTACCGTCGTCAATATCGAGGTCGAGCATGGAGATGCTGGCGGAGTGGAGGATCAGAGCACGCTAGACCTCGTGAGCGGCCTCACACCGGATCAGATTCAGCTTGTTCAGATGATCGAAGCGAACGCGCGACTCATTCAGCAGCTCGAATCGCGCATGCGTCCAGCGCCGAGCACGAGACCTCTCCCGACCCATCACCCTCCGCCAGCGGCTCCCATCAATCTACAGCCGCCTCCCCCACGAGTGACGCCGCTCGATCGGGTCGCTAGCCTGCTTGCAGCAAAGATGGCGGCGCGCGGACGACGCTAGATTGTGGCCCAACTTGGCACACGGTGATAGATGTGACGTGTGCCAGCCCATCGCACGAAGCCGAAGCGTCCCGATCCTCCCCCGTCGCGCGAGGGCCAGCAACGCGCCGTTCGCGCGGGCGAACATCTCGCGATCGACTCGCGCTACATGCAGCGCGGCCCGCAAGCGTTCTTCTGGCTCTTCGGGCCGAGCGTCAAACAGAACGAACGCGTGGGCAACGTCGCGATCGTGCACGTGCGCGGCCCGCTCGAGCATCATGACGACTCGTGGGGCGAGAACTACGAGGGTTTGCTCCGACGCTTTCAGGACGCGCTGAGCGGCGAGGACTCGCGCAAGACGATCATCGAGAAGCATCGCATCGCGAAGATGTGGGGCGACGATCCGCCCGAAGAGGACATCCCCGAGAGTGCAACACCGCCAGCCGCAGTGGTGCTTTGCATCGATTCTCCCGGCGGCGTGGTGAGCGGTCTCAACGAGACGGTTTTCGCGATGCAGCGCGCGAAGCGGCGCGCGGGCATTCCGGTCCACGTGTTCGCGAACGAGCTCGCCGCCTCCGCTGCGTACGCGCTCTCTTGTGTTGGCGACGACATCACACTGCCGCCGTCTGCGATCGTGGGCTCTATCGGCGTAATCTCAACGATGGCCGATCAGGTGGGCGCCGACGAGAAGGACGGATTCAACTTCGTCACGCTCACCAGCGGTGCGCGCAAAGCGGATGGTCACCCGCACGTTCGCATAGACGACGACGCAATCGCCGCCGAACAAGAGCGCGTCGATCAACTCGCGGTGCAGTTCTTCGCGCTCGTGAAGAAGGCGCGCGGCATAGACGCCAAGCCTCTTGAGGCATCGCTCTACCTCGGTGACAAGGCCGTAAAAGCCGGACTCGCGGATGACGTAAGCGCATGGGATTCGTTTCTTTTTGACTTGTCCGCGATTTACGGTACGCGTGAGGAAGTGGCACAACCTGGCACACATGCTGCTGCCAACGGAGAGAAGAAGATGTCGGTGCAGATGAAAGCCCTCGTCGCTCGCGCAGAGAAGCGACTCGCCAAGGAAACTGATCCGAAGAAGCGCTCGGCCATCGCGTCCGACCTCGCGATCTTCCGCTCCGCTCTCAGTGCGTCCACGAAGAAGACGTACAAGAAGGAGACCGAGGAAGAGACCGAAGAGTCGTCCGACGAGGAGGACGAAGAGGAAGAGGGCGGGAACGACACCGACCGCGACGAGGAAGGTGACGACGAGCCCCCGAAGGACGACGACTCGGACGACAAGAAAGAGTCCGCCGAGGGCGACGACGACGACAAGAAGGAGGCTTCGTCCGAGGAAGACGACGAGGAGTCCGCCGAGACCGAGCCGCCCGAGAAGAAGGGCAAGAAGGCGAAGAAGGCCGAGAAGGATTCCGAAGAGGAAGCCATCGCCGCTCTCGCCAAGCGCTCAGGCAAGCTGTCCGCGCTCCTCGCGAAAGCGGAAGCGTTCGACGCGATGGGCAGCGAGGTCGCTCGCCTCTCCGCTCAGGACGCCAACACGAAGAAGCTCGCGTTGATCGACCGCGCCGTTCGCGACCGCCGCATCTCGCCGGCGCACGCGAAGATGCTCCGCGGCAAGTCGACGAAGTTCGCGAAGGACTTCATCTCGATGCACAAGGCGTCGATCGTCTTCAACGCGGACGAGGACATGACCATCCCGGACGACACCGGACCGGGCGCATCCAAGGGGCAGTACCCCAAGTGGATGCAGAAGCAATTCGAGATGCAGGCCGCAGCCGCTGGCCTTCCCATCGAGAAGGTGATCGAGAATTACACCAAGGAACAAGCCAAGGCGTCGAACGGCGCGGCGGGTAGGTACTGATGGCCATCACAACCGATCAGAAGATCATCCGCGTCGGCACCGCTGACGGGCACCAGACGATCTCGCAGCCGCAACTCAACGGCACGAACCTCTACGCGGGCACCGTCGCCATCACGCGCGCCGGCTACCTCGCGGACCCGATGGCCGGCGTCCAGTCCGGTGACATCGTGTGGGGCATCATCAACGGCATCCAAGACGGATCGCCGCACGTCACCGCGCCGATGGCCGGTGGCACCACGAACGGCACGCACGTCCTCGACATCGATACCGGCACCTTCTTCCTTGCGGCCGGCACCGGTGGAGACGCGCTGACGCAAGCGAACGTCGGTCAGGAAGTCTTCCTCATCGACGGCCTCACGGTCGGCGCCACCAACGCGGGCGGCAACCGTCCCACGGCTGGCATCCTCACCGTCATCGGCGCCGGAGTCTGGAGCGGCTGGTACGGCGTCCGCCTCGGCAGCATCCAGCTCACCGCGAACCTCATCAATCAGCCTGGAGATGCCTCGCCATGATTTCACCCGCTCAGTGGGCCGTATTCCGCTCCGGCGTCTCGACCGTTGTCGGTCAGGCGTGGGCAAAGGTCCTCCCGACGTTCGCGGAGAAGTTCGCGACTCGCATCCCCTCCGACTCCACGCAGGAAGTTCACGCGTGGACCGGCAAGCTCCCGAAGATGCGCCAGTGGCTCGGGCAGCGCGTCACCTTCGAGGTCGCGCCGGCCACCTACGTCCTCGTCAATCAGGCGTTCGAGGCCACGCTCGGCTTCGACCTCTTCGACCTCGACGACGACAAGATGGGCGTCTACTACCGCGCCCTCCCCGACATGGCAGAGCAGGCGAAGTACCAGCCTGACTACATGTTCCGCGACCTGCTCGAGAACACGGGCGATCAGACCGGCTCGCGTCAGAACGGTCTCGACGGCCTCAGCGGCTTCAACACGGCCCACTACACCGACCCGTACAACACGGCCGGTACGGGCCTCACGTACGGCGGCGTCTCGTACTCGACGTACACGAACGACACGACCGGCGGCGGCACGAGCGTCACCGTCCCCAAGGCCAACGGCACCACGACCACACTGACGGTCGGTGGCGCGTTCGGTCCGACCGCGCTCTTCACCATCTGGTCGTACATGGCCAAGCTTCGCGGTGAAGATGGCGAGCCGTTCGGCATCGAGCCGAACGACGTCATGCTCTCGACGTACCTGCGCGGCGAAGGCGAGCTCGTCTTGCGCTCGTCCTTCTTCGCTCCTCCGCAGTGGGGCCAGATCGGTCCCGGTTCCGGATCGAACGCCACGCAGGTTGGTGCGGCGGACAACCCGCTCAACCGATACGGCCTGAACATGCACGTGAACCCGCTGCTCAACCAGGCGTTTACGTACTACGTCATGGCGACGCAGCGCGCGTTCAAGCCGTTCATTCACCAGGTTCGCGAGGCAACTCAGATGGTGCCGCGCATCAACCCGAACGACCCCAACGTGTTCTCCAATCACCAGGTGCTCTTCGGCATGTGGGACCGCCAGGCCTTCGGCTGGGGACCCGCGTGGCTCGTCCACCGCAGCGGCCCGTGAGGTGACATGTCGTACGCCCAGCCGTCCGATCTGTTCACGTACGGACTGAATCCGATCGTCGTCGCGGGTACTCCCTTCGCGTCGCCATCGCTTCAGTTGACGTACTTGCAGGCGTCGAGCGACTGGGCGGACTCGAAGATGCGTGGACGGTACGGCAACGGTCCGTCTCCCATCGTCGTCGGATCGCAGGCTGGTGGGCTCGGCGTCTACGATCCTTCGCTCGTGATGCACGTCTGCTATCACGCGGCGTACAACATCATCGTCGCGCGCGGGTACGCGCCGGCCGACGGCTCGGATACGACGTACGAGACGCGCTACAAGCAGGCGGTCGAGTTCTTCGACGGCGTCCAGCGCCAGCGCACGCACCTCGACGTCGTCACCGCCGCCCTTCCGCCGCCACAGGGCAACCTGCCCACGGTCAACACGGCCCCTCTACGAGGCTGGTAAGCTATGTGGGGCGATATCAAAGGCGGTCAGGTAGTCAGATACGTCGGAGCGTCCGGCACGCCAGCAATCCCAGCCGGCGCGCGGATCCTTCACATCGCAGCGCATGCCACGAGCGCGAGCACGCTCGCGATGCCGAACGGCGCGCCGGGTACGGGCACGGGCGGCAACGTCATCACGCTCCCGCTCCCGGCGTCGTCCCAGTGGTGGTTCTACGACGCGATGCACCTTGAGTGGGTGTGGCGCACGGGCGATCAGATGACGTTCAC
>Ga0209415_10008087_pt1 | contig 18262 bp, 16 predicted proteins | sample PeaSoiSIISIP2007_FD_187696 | JGI IMG/M metagenome (GOLD analysis project Ga0209415, IMG submission 187696) | Peat soil microbial communities from Weissenstadt, Germany - SII-SIP-2007 (SPAdes) (version 2) | ecosystem: Environmental > Terrestrial > Soil > Wetlands > Peat | place: Germany...
AGGCGGAGCCTGCCCATGGCGGCGCGCAAATTCTCGAAATCGGCGGCATCGACCGGAAACAATCCGCAGAACACCACCGGGATCGCCGGACGGAAGCCCGGCAGCGGCGAGGCGACCGGCCGCTTTTCGTCGGTGATGGTGTCGCCGACGCGGGTGTCGGCCACTTCCTTGATCGAGGCGGTGAGGAAGCCGATCTCGCCGGGGCCGAGCTCGCCCAGCTCGACGCGCTTGGGCGTGAAGACGCCGACGCGATCGACCTCGTAGGCGGCGTCGGTGCCCATCATGCGGATGCGCTGGCCCTTCTTCAGCACGCCGTCGACAACGCGAAACAGAACGACGACGCCCAGATACGAATCGTACCAGCTGTCGACCAGCAGCGCCTTGAGCGGCGCTGCGGCGTCGCCCTTGGGCGGCGGCAGGCGGTGCACGATCGCTTCCAGGACCTCCGGCACGTTCTGGCCGGTCTTGGCCGAGATCAGGATGGCGTCGGAGGCATCGAGCCCGATCACGTCCTCGATCTGCTGCCGGACCTTGTCGGGCTCGGCGGCTGGCAGATCGACCTTGTTGAGCACCGGCACAATCTCGTGGTTGTTGTCGATCGCCTGATAGACGTTGGCGAGCGTCTGCGCCTCTACCCCCTGGCTGGCGTCGACCACGAGGAGGGAGCCTTCGCAGGCGGCAAGGCTGCGGTTGACCTCGTAGGCGAAGTCGACGTGGCCGGGCGTGTCGATCAGGTTGAGCACGTAATCCTTGCCGTCGCGCGCGCGGTAGTTGAGGCGCACGGTCTGCGCCTTGATGGTGATGCCGCGCTCCCGCTCGATATCCATGGAATCGAGCACCTGCTCGACCATCTCGCGCTCTTCCAGCCCGCCGGTGAGCTGGATCAGCCGGTCGGCGAGCGTCGATTTGCCGTGGTCGATGTGGGCAATGATCGAGAAATTGCGGATGTTTTCGATCGGGATCGCAGTCATGCGGCGCAGATAACACCCGCACCCCGAAGCGGCAAGCACCGTACTTTAGCAATGCCGATAAGGCTGATCCCCCTCACCCGGCTCGCCTTGCAGCGCTCGTCGACCTCTCCTCGCTCGGGAGAGTAAATAAGGTCTGCGCGTTGATGTCACCTCTCCCCACGGGGAGAGGTCGCGCGTAGCGCGGGTGAGGGGGTTCAGGCGGAGCCGAAGGTCTGCTTACCGCTGCCGCCAGACGAAGGCGGCGCTGACCACGAAATTCCACACCGTGCCGATCAGCGCCCCGCCGAGGCCGGCGATCCACCACACGCTGTCGTAATCGTAGATCCAGGTGGCGATGCCGACATTGGAGATCGCGCCGATGGCGCAGATCACCTGGAAGCGGATTAGCCCGGTAACGAAGTGCCACCCCGTGAGCCGCTGGTCGCGATAGGTGAACAGGTTGTTGAGCACGAAATTCCAGGCGATGGCGCCGACCGTGGCGAGCGCCTGCGCCGGGCCGAACGACAAGGAGGCCGCCAGCAGCACGCTCAGCACGCTCAAATGAACGGCGATGCCGGTCAGGCCGACCAGGCAGAACAACAGAAAGCGCGCGGAGACGGCGTCGTTGGTGAGCTTGGCCGTCACCAATGCGGTGAAATCGAGCGCGATCTTGCTGTCGAGCTTGCTCTCGCCGTGCTGGCGCTCGTGAAAGGCCGACGGCAGCTCGACGGTGCGCAGGCAGCCGCGCGCCGTCGCCAGGATGTCGAGCAAAATCTTGAAGCCCTGCGAGGAAATTGCCGGCGCCAGCGCTTCGAAGGCGTCGCGCCGGATCATGAAATGGCCGCTCATCGGATCGGTGAGCTCGATGCCGAGCAAATGCCGCACCACGGCGTTCGACCAGCGGCTCACGCGCGAGCGCTGCTTCGACAGACCCGTCGCGGAGCCGCCGTCGAGGTAACGGCTGGCGACGACGAGATCGGTGCGGCCGCTGCGCAGATTGTCGAGCATGGGAACGAGCACGGCCTCGTCGTGCTGCAAGTCGGCGTCCATCACCGCGACATAGCGGGCCTGACTTGACAGCATGCCTTCCAGGCAAGCCCCGGCGAGGCCGCGGCGACCGATGCGGCGAATGCAGCGGACGCGGCCGTCGGTTTCGCCGATGGCACGGGCGGCGGCGGCGGTGCCGTCGGGAGAATTGTCGTCGACGAACACAATCTCCCAATCGCAGGAGCCCAGCAGGCGCGAGAGCCGCTCCACGAGGATCGGAACGTTGGCGTGTTCGTTGAAGGTCGGCACGATGATGCTGAGTTCCGGGGCCGAGCGGAGCGCGATTTTACCCGCGCGCGGAAGCGGCGCCGGCGTAGCTGCCGGTGAAATATCGTCGATCGCCGACCGAGACAAAGCGATACCCCCTCCGTTTGCGGCCCCCTTATTGCCCTATCCGTATGCGCAGGCTAGAGCTTTCTCAAGTCTTGGAAAATCCTCAGCAATCCCTTGCAAGCATCCCTTGCAAGCGGCCAAGCGGCGGTAAAATCCTGAGAAAACGATGTCCATAGCCGGGCACGATCCGACCGACCGGGCGCGCTCGCGGATCGCCGCCTTTGCCGACCGGCTCAACCGGGCGGCGGAACGGTTCATCACCGACACCTCCGAGGGCGCCGTCGTGCTCACGGTGCTCGCGGCCTTTGTCGTGTTGTGGATGATCTTTTGGACAGTCTCGACCGCGCCGCTCGACATTCATATCGACAATGACGAAGCGCTCGGCTGGGCGGAGCATTTTGCGTTCGGTTACAAGCACCCGCCGATGACCGGCTGGCTGTTTATTTTGTGGTTTTCGGTGTTTCCGCGGGAACAGTGGGCGGTCGATCTGCTCAACGTGATGAACAGCGCCGTCGCGCTTGGCGTCACCTGGCGGCTGCTGCGCGATCACCTCGACAGGTATCGGGCGTTGTTGGGCCTCTTCGCGCTGATGCTGATTCCGCTCTACGACGCCAAAGCGGAAGTCCTCAACGCCAACACCGTGATGATTCCGTTCTGGGCGGCGACGCTTTTGTTTTATCTACGGGCCCGGCGCGGGCTCGGCGTTCTCGACGCCTTCCTGGCGGGTGCATTCGCGAGCTTCACATTGCTGGGCAAATATTGGGCGGTTTTTCTCCTCGCCGGAATGGCGGCGGCTTCGCTGGTGGGTCCGGGGACCAAGCGCTTTTGGCGTTCGCCGGCGCCTTACGCGATGGCGGCCGGCGCCTTCATCGCCATCGCACCCCATGTCTGGTGGACCCTGAGCAATGCCGCGAGCCTGCAATTCGCGCAAAGCGTCATCAACTACACGCCGTTTGCCGAGACGCTGAAAAATTCCGCCTTCTATGTGGGCGGCATGATAGCCTATGTTGTCGTTCCGCTGATTTTTCTCGCCGCGCTGCGTCCAAGCCGGGCGGCATTGGCCGATATTGTTTGGCCGGCCGATGACGACCGGCAGCAGGCTTTGGTGCTTCTGCTCGTGCCGCTGATCCTGCCGGTCCTGGTCAATCTCGTCATTCCGTACCGGTTGACCCCGGACTGGACCTTTCCGAATTGGGCGCTTTTGCCCGTCGTGCTTTACGCTTCGCCCCGCCTCGCCATTGATGCCCGCGCGGCGGCACGGGCGGGCCTCGTTGCCCTGGCGATGACGCTGGCCGTCGTCTTCGCCTCGCCGGTGATCGCCGGCGTCAGGGTCGCTTACGGCCCCGACCAATATCGGCCGCACTTCCGGCAAGCCGCCGAGCTGGCCAACCGGCTCTCGGGCAAACCGGTGCAATTGTACTGGGGGAACGAAAGCATCACCGCAGGGACGCCGGTTTACCTGCCGGGAGCGCGACGTCTGCCCGTCGGTCCATTGTCGGACGAAGGGCGGGCTGCCACCCGCCTGCGTGGGCTCGTGGTGTTTTGCCTGCTGACCGATACCGGCTGCCGGAAAGTCGCCGACGCGCTTGAGCAAAACGGCGCGCGCACGGCCACGGTGGCGCTGACGCGCAGCTTCCTCGGATTTACCGGTCCGCCCCTGGACGTTCAGATCACCGTGGTGCCGCAGGCCGAGACGCCCGCGCGCACCACGCCATGATCGCTCAATAGCGGTATTGATCGGTCTTGAACGGGCCGCTGACCGGGATGCCGATATAGGTCGACTGCTTGTCGGAGAGCCTGGTGAGCCTGGCGCCGATCTTGTCGAGATGCAGCCGCGCCACTTTCTCGTCGAGCTGTTTCGGCAGCGTGTACACCTTCTTCTGATATTTGCCGGGATTGGTCCACAACTCGATCTGCGCCAGCGTCTGGTTGGTGAAGGACGACGACATGACGAAGCTCGGGTGGCCCATCGCGTTGCCGAGATTGACCAGCCGCCCCTCCGACAAGAGGATGATGCGCTTCTTGTCGGGGAATTCGATCTCGTCGACCTGCGGCTTGATGTTCTCCCACTTGAGGTTCTTCAGCGCTGCGACTTGAATTTCGGAATCGAAGTGGCCGATGTTGCAGACGATGGCGCGGTGCTTCATCTTGCGCATGTGCTCGATGGTGATGACGTCGACGTTGCCGGTGGCGGTGACGAAGATGTCGGCGCGCGGGGCGGCGTCGTCCATGGTCACCACCTCGTAGCCTTCCATCGCCGCCTGCAGCGCGCAGATCGGATCGATCTCCGAGACCATGACGCGGCAGCCGGCCTGGCGCAGCGAAGCCGCCGAGCCTTTGCCGACGTCGCCGAAACCGGCGACCATCGCCACCTTGCCGGCCATCATCACGTCGGTGCCGCGGCGGATGCCGTCGACCAGCGACTCGCGACAGCCGTAGAGATTGTCGAACTTCGACTTGGTGACGCTGTCGTTGACGTTGATGGCCGGGAACAACAGCCGGCCTTCCTTCTCCATCTGATAGAGGCGATGCACGCCGGTGGTGGTTTCCTCGGTGACGCCGCGGATGCCTTTGCCGATCTTGCCGTACCAGCCCGGCTGCTCCTTGAGCCGTTGCTTGATGGCGGCAAACAGCACTTCCTCTTCTTCGTTGTTCGGGTGATGCAGCACCGTCGGCGTCGTTTCCGCCTGCAGGCCGAGATGCATGAGCAGCGTGGCGTCGCCGCCGTCGTCCAGGATCATGTTCGGTCCGCCGCCGTCGGACCATTCGAAGATGCGGTGAGTGTATTGCCAATAATCGTGCAGCGATTCACCTTTGACCGCGAAGACCGGCGTGCCGCCGGCGGCGACCGCGGCGGCGGCGTGATCTTGCGTCGAGTAGATGTTGCAGGACGCCCAGCGCACGTCGGCGCCGAGGGCTTTCAGCGTCTCGATCAGCACGGCGGTCTGGATGGTCATATGCAGGGAGCCGGCGATGCGCGCGCCGCGCAGCGGCTGTTCGGGCCCGTATTCGTCGCGGGTCGCAATCAAGCCGGGCATCTCGGTTTCGGCGATGGCGATTTCCTTGCGGCCCCATTCGGCGAGGCCGAGATCCTTGACGACATAATCGACGGACGAAGTCTTTGGCTTGACTGACGTGCTCATGACAATCCTTTGGCGCTCCCTAGCGGTGTCTTTTCATTCGCAGCGGGTCGGGCGTGTTGGAAGGTAGCTGCCGGCCCTATCCGGCGGCCGGCGCGGCGGCACTAAAGACATAAAGATAGCTTTATGTCCATGCTTGAACCGCGCCTGCGGCAATGCATTCTGCTCCCATGAACGGGGAGCCGCCACAGCCCGACCAGCCCCCGGTAAAAAGCTTGCGCCAGCTGGCGCGGGCCGAGGAAAGCTGCACGCGCTGCCCGCTTTATCGCGATGCCACGCAGGCGGTTCCCGGCGAAGGCCCAAGCTACGCCGCTTTCATGCTTGTGGGCGAGCAACCCGGCGATAAGGAGGATATCGCCGGGAGGCCGTTCGTCGGCCCGGCCGGGCGTGTTCTCGACCAGGCGCTGCATGACGCCGGCATCGCGCGCGAACAAACCTTCGTCACCAACGCAGTCAAGCATTTCAAGCATGAGATGCGCGGCAAACGCCGGCTGCACAAACGGCCCAACAATGACGAGATCGAACGCTGCAAGATCTGGCTCGATTTCGAGCGCAGCCTGGTCAGACCCTCGACTGTGATCGCGCTCGGCGTCACCGCTGCGCGCGCCTGACCGGTCGGACGGTCACAATCGGCAAAATACGCGGCCAGCCGCTGGCGATGGCGGACGGGGCGCGGCTCTTCGTCACCGTTCACCCATCGGCGCTGCTGCGCATCGAGGACGAGGCCGAGCGGCGCGCGGCTTATCGCGGCTTCGTCGCCGATTTAAAGAAAGCCGCGGCTACCACGTCATTGCGAGGAGCGGAGCGACGAAGCAATCCAGATTGAGCCACAAGACTGGATTGCTTCGCTCCACTCGCAATGACGAAAAAACTCAGCCGGCCAGCGGCGCCTCGCCGGCCCGCGGCGCGGTTCGCGCCACGCCGGCCTGGGCGAGCGCCGCACCGACCTGCTGCATGCGGTTGATGAGATCGAGCGCCGCCGCGGGCGACAGCGCCAGACGGCAGGCCGGATAGCGGCGGCCGGTGATCGGCGAACCGGGCTTGATCTCGTCGAGCCGCGTCACCGCGAACTCGATCAATCGTCTTCGCCGAAGCGCGAGTCGATGAGCGCCGTTAAGGCCTCGATGACGTCGGCTGCCTCTTTGCCGGTTGCCTCGACGGTGATCGAGGTTCCCGGCGAGGCCGCTAACATCATCAGCCCCATGATCGAGGTGCCGCCGACGGTTTCGCCACAGCGCATGACGCGCACGTCGGCGTCGAATTTTTCCACGGTCTGCACGAATTTGGCTGACGCGCGCGCGTGCAGACCCTTGCGGTTGCAGATCGCGAGCTTGCGCACCGTTGCGCCCTCGCGGAATTGCGGCACATCTGGCGCGCATTCGTCGTTGCGGTGGGTCTGCGCGGTCATTTGCCGGTCAGCACACGGCTGGCAATGGTCACGTATTTTCGCCCTGCGTCCTGGGCGGCCGCCACCGCCTCCGCCAGCGGGCACTCGTCGCGAACTTTGGCAAGCTTGACCAGCATCGGCAGATTGATGCCGGCGAGGACCTCGACTTTGGGCCGGCTCATGACGGAGATAGCGAGGTTCGAGGGCGTGCCGCCGAACATGTCGGTCAGGATGGCGACCCCGTCGCCGCTGTCGACGCGCTTGACCGCCTCGATAATGTCCTTGCGGCGCTCCTCGACGTCGTCGTCGGGGCCGATGGTCACGGCCTCGATCTGATGCTGGGGCCCCACTACGTGCTCCAAGGCCGCGCGGAACTCGATAGCCAGCCGCCCGTGGGTCACAAGGACAAGACCGATCATGGAACTCCCCGCGGGCGCGTCCCGGTTGCACCGCACGAAAGGGTACTCATCTTGACCATCCGAAGCCCAAGCGCAAGGGGCATTTTCGCGTGAATCCGGCTTCTGCTGCATTGCGGTAGCGGAGGCCGAATACGGATTTCGGTGCCGCGGGGGGCTGGGGCGCGGGCCGACGGAAAACGCGCGGCATCTCTTTTTAAGTCTACCGGCGTCCGGGTTAACCAATCTCCAACCAGGGCAACGGTGCCGCTTACGCCCACTGATCCTCGGCTGAATTGATGAGCGCGAGCACCCCCGGCAAGGCCGCCGCCCCTGATGCGACGGCAAGCCGCGGTAGCCAAACACCTTCGATTTCGGCCTTACGCGCGGCGGCATCCGGCAGGCGGGTAGCGTCCGCAGCGGCGAGGTCGACGACGAAGCCGACCACGGCGCTCGCCTCGTAAGGAAGGCGCAGCAGCCCGGCGCCGCGCACCTCGATCAGCCCGGCCAGGGCCTCGGGCGGGCGCGCCAGCAATCTGCCTCCGGCATTTTCCAGATGGATGCGATCGTCGGCGACAAGCCGCGCGAAGGGCAGCAAGCGGGTGCGCGCCGCCGCGATGAGTTCCAGCGCAAGCCGCGACTTGCCCGATCCCGACGGTCCGCGGATCAGCGCCGCGCGCGCGCCGACCAACACTGCCGAGGCGTGCACCGTCGTCGGTCGTATCGCCATTACGTCGCCGGCAGACGTACGATAAAGCGCGCGCCGACAACGGTCGGCGTTCCCTGCGCGTCGGCCGCGCTGATGCGGTTTTCCAGCCAGATGGAGCCGCCGTGCGCTTCGACGATCTGCTTGGAAATCGAAAGGCCGAGCCCGGAATTTTGGCCAAAGCCCTGATGCGGGCGATCGGTGTAGAAGCGCTCGAAAACCTTATCGACCGACTCGGGACGCACGCCCGGGCCGTCATCGTCGACGAGAATATCGATATTGCTCTTGAGCCGCCGGCAGGTGATGCGCACGGTGCCGCCGGGCGGCGAGAAGGAGCGGGCGTTCTCGATCAGATTATCGACGACCTGGCCAAGCCGGGAATCGTGTCCCGGCACCTGGAAGGCGCGCGGGCCGCCGCCTTCGAACCGCAAAGTCACGCGCACGCCGTCGTCGCGCTTCACTTCGTTGGCGACGCCAACCAGGGTGTTGAGGAGCTTGGCGAGATCGACCGGCGCCGCCTCCTGGCGCTGCAGCTCGGCGTCGAGGCGGCTCGCGTCGGAGATGTCGGTGATCAGGCGGTCGAGCCGCTGAACGTCGTGGTGGATGATGGCAAGCAGCCGCGCGCGGCTCTCGTCAGTCTTGGCGACCGGGAGCGTCTCTACCGCGGAACGTAACGAAGTCAGCGGATTTTTCAGTTCGTGCGCGACGTCGGCGGCAAAGCTTTCGATCGCCTCGATCCGGCTATAGAGCGCATTGGTCATGTCGCGCAACGTGCCCGACAGGTGTCCGATCTCGTCGCGCCGGCGGGTGAAATCGGGGATTTCCACCCGCGAACGGATGCGGCGGCGCACGCTCTCGGCCGCGTCCGCCAGCCGCCGCACCGGCTCGGCGATGGTTCCGGCGAGCAAGATCGAGAGCACGATCATGACGCCGGCGGCGACGAGGAAGACTTTAAGGATGGCAAGCCGCTCGGCCTCGACCATGTCGTCGATGTCGGCGCCTTGCGTCGAGAGCATGAGCGCGCCGCGCACTGCGCGGAAGCGCTGCACCGGCACCGCGACGGAGACGATCACGTCGCCGTGGTCGTTGATGCGCACCATGCTGGCATTCTGGCCGTTCAACGCCTGCGCGACTTCGGGATAGCCGCGCCCGTTCAACGCCCCGAGCTCGTGGTAGAGCGGCAGGTCGCCGCGGCCGAGCCAGCGGCGCACCGCGGTGTAGGCCCGTTCGAACAGACCGGGTTTCTCGACGTTGGGCGGCGGCAGGTCATAGCGCAATACGTCGCCGCGGCCGAACAGGTTGCGGCTGTCGACCAGGAGCACGCCGTCGCGATCGTAGATGCGCGCGCGCGTCTTGGTCGGCGAGACGAGCCGGCGCAACACCGGCGCCACGCGTTCCGGATTGATGGGAAAATCGAGACCGTAGAGCGCGTCCTCGGAGGGGCCGTAGCTTTCGCCGGCGCGCAGATCGAGCAGCTTGTCCGGATCAATGGTGATCGAAGAATCGGTTTCGACGGTCGCCGAGGCGGCGATCGCGCCGGCGATGATCTGTCCCTGGACCAGCAAACTCTGAACGCGCGCATCGATCAGTCCGGCGCGGAACTGCGACAGGAAGGTAATGCCGATGGAGAGTGCGAGCAGGCCGGCGACGTTGAGGAAGACGATGCGGCGGGTGAGGCTCGAAAAGCTCTGGGTGATGAAGAACTGCCAGGCGCGCCGCAGCCAGTCGCCGACCCTGGCGAGACCGTGCGCGCGCGGAACCGCAGCAGCCGCGTCGGGGCCCTCGGCCGCGGTTGCGGCCCCGGTCTCGGTCGGCATCCGGGCCTCAGCGGCCCTGGCGATTTCTGCGGTTCGATCGAGCACTTCGTCTGCCGGGGTTCCGATCATGCCCGCGTCGGCGGGCATGGACGCCATTACTACCGCACGTCAGCCGTCCCAGTCAGGGCCCATGGATCAAATTCGGTTGTCCACGGCCTTTTGCGCAAAACAGACTATTATTGGAGCATGATCTTATCGGAAAACCGGATTCCACTTTTCCGGATCATGCTCTGGCGCTTATTCCTTAAAACGATAACCGACGCCGTATAGCGTCTCAATCATATCGAATTCGTCGTCGCTTGCCTTGAACTTTTTGCGCAGCCGCTTGATGTGGCTGTCGATGGTGCGGTCGTCGACGTAGACCTGATCGTCGTATGCAGCATCCATCAAAGCGTTGCGGCTCTTCACCACACCCGGCCGGCTCGCCAGCGCTTGCAGGATGAGAAACTCGGTGACGGTGAGCGTCACCGCTTCATTCTTCCAAGTGCAGGTGTGGCGCTCCGGATCCATGCGCAGGAGCCCGCGCTCGAGAACCTTGCTGTCGGCTTCCTTCGGCACGGCGCCGTCTTTCGGTGAGGCGCGGCGCAACACCGCCTTGACCCGCTCGACCAGGAGCCGCTGCGAAAACGGTTTGCGGATGAAATCGTCGGCCCCCATTTTCAGGCCGAACAATTCGTCGATCTCCTCGTCTTTGGAGGTGAGGAAAATCACCGGCAGATCCGATTTCTGCCGCAGCCGGCGCAACGTTTCCATGCCGTCCATGCGTGGCATCTTGATATCGAGAATGGCGAGATCCGGCAGCGCGGTCTTGAAACCGTCGAGCGCCGAGGCGCCGTCGGTATAGGTCGTGATCCGGTATCCTTCGGCCTCGAGTGCGATGGACACCGAGGTGAGGATATTGCGGTCGTCATCGACGAGAGCGATTGTCGGCATGGCGGCCTTCTAACATGAGTCGGCCGCAAGCATCATGCGCCCCGGCCCCATAGCCTTTCAAACCCCATGTAGGGGCGGAAGTGTGACCAGACAAGGCGAAATCAGGGCAATTGTCGCGGAGCGAGCAGGATATGGCCGACGCCAGCAAGTCCGCCCCTTTGCCGGGTTTCATGCCCGATCGCCTGCCGGAGAACGCTTCCGCGGCGGACTTTGACGCCGCGGCAGCGGCCAAGACGCTGCTGCGCGCGACGCGGGCCGGCGCGCTTGCGACCATCGACCGCAACACCGGGCATCCTTTCGCGTCATTGGTTAACGTGGCGACCGATGTCGACGGCTCGCCGCTCATCCTCGTCTCGCGGCTTTCCACCCACACCGCCAATCTGGAAAAGGACGCCCGCGCTTCGCTCTTGCTGTCGTCGGCCGGCCGCGGCGACCCGCTCGCGCGTCCGCGCCTGACCGTGCTCGGTACTTTCGCGGAGATTGCGCGCGACCATGGCGAGGAGCCGCGTTTGCGCCGGCGCTTCCTCGCCCGCCACCCCAAGTCCGAGCTTTACGCGGGCTTTGCCGACTTCGCGTTCTGGCGCCTTAAGGTCGTTTCCGCGCACCTCAATGCCGGCTTTGCCCGCGCCGCCGATCTGAAAGCCGCCGACGTGATCATCGACCTTGCCGGCGCCGAGAATTTGATCGAGGCCGAAGCCAGTGCGCTCGCGCACATGAATAACGATCACGCCGAAGCGGTACGGCTCTACGCCACCAAGCTCCTTGGCGGCGAAGACGGTGCGTGGCGGCTCACCGGGCTCGATCCGGAAGGTCTTGATCTCGCGCTCGGGGAAGCGACGTTGCGCCTGCAATTCCCGGCGCGGGTCACCACCACCGGCGCGTTACGCCAGATGGTGGTGGATTTGGCGAAGTCGGCGCGCGGCGGGTAACGTTTGCTGCGGTGCAACGCGGGAACGCACGGAGTTTTCCACGGTTAGCCTTGTGATGCGAGCCGGTCTTGGTAGGTGCTTGGCAGGTGCTAGGATGCTCGCTATAGGGTCGCGCGTCCGTCAGCGGACATAAGTCGATTGGCACTCGGGCCCCCGCCGAGGCCCGAGAGTCGCGGAGGCGAGCGTGAAGGAAACCGGTCTGCGCAATGGCGCCTACGGCGCCGACAAATTCGGCTTAAAACACCTCGCCGCCATCCACTGGAATTTACCCGATACGGTTCTGGTCGAGCACGCCATCGCCAACTGCGAAGGCCACCTCGTCCAGGGCGGAGCATTCTGCGCCGAGACCGGCGTTCATACCGGCCGCAGCCCCAAGGACAAATTCGTCGTCGTCGACGCCCAGACCGAGAAATCGGTGTGGTGGGAAAAGAACGGTCGGCTGACGCCGGAAAAATTCCAGCTGCTGTTCGAGGATTTCATCGCTCACGCCAAAGGCAAAACTTTATTCGCGCAGGATCTCTATGGCGGCGCCGATCCGAAATATCGCATCCGGACCCGCGTCTATACCGAGCTCGCCTGGCATTCGATGTTCATCCGCGCGCTGTTGATCAGGCCGGAGCGCGCCGAGCTGTCGCACTACGTTCCCGACTTCACCATCCTGTCGCTGCCGTCGTTCAAGGCCGACCCCAAGCGCCACGGCGTGCGCAGCGAAACCGTCATCGCCATCGATTTCACGCGGCGCATCATTCTCATCGGTGGCAGCTCTTATGCCGGGGAGATGAAGAAATCGGTTTTCACCACGCTCAACTATTATCTGCCGGCTGAGAGCGTGATGCCGATGCATTGCTCCGCCAATGTGGGGCCCGCGGGCGACGTGGCGCTGTTCTTCGGCCTGTCCGGCACGGGCAAGACGACGTTATCGGCCGATCCCAACCGCACCCTGATCGGCGACGACGAGCACGGCTGGGGCCCGCAGGGCGTGTTCAATTTCGAAGGCGGGTGCTACGCCAAATGCATCAAGCTCTCCGCCGAAGCGGAGCCGGAGATTTTCGCCACGACCCGCCGCTTCGGCACCGTGCTCGAAAACGTGGTGTTCGATCCCGATACGCGCGTCTGCGACTTCGACGACGACTCGAAGACGGAAAACACCCGCGCCGCCTATCCGCTCGATTTCATCCCCAATGCTTCGCGCACCGGCCGCGCCGGCATGCCGAAGAACATCGTGCTGCTCACCGCCGACGCGTTCGGTGTTATGCCGCCGATCGCGAAATTGACGCCGGCGCAGGCGATGTATCATTTCCTCTCCGGCTACACCGCCAAGGTCGCGGGCACCGAAAAGGGGCTGGTCGGCGTGCAGCCGGAATTCTCCACCTGCTTCGGCGCGCCGTTTCTGCCGCGCCATCCTTCGATCTACGGCAATCTGCTGCGCGAATTGATCAGCGCCCACGGCGTCGATTGCTGGCTGGTCAATACCGGCTGGACCGGTGGGATCTACGGCGTCGGCCGCCGCATGCCGATCAAGGTGACGCGGACGCTGCTGACCGCAGCGCTCGACGGTTCGCTCAGGAACGTCAAATTCCGCACCGATTCGTATTTCGGCTTTGCCGTGCCGACCCAGCTCACCGGCGTCGAGCCGCACCTGCTCTATCCGCAGAAGACCTGGCAGAACAAGCTCGAATTCGACCAGACCGCGCGCAAGCTGGTTGACATGTTCCAGAAGAACTTCGTGCAGTTCGAGGATCACGTCGAAGCCGACGTGCGCGCCGCCGCTCCAGAAGTGCGGATCGCGGCGGAGTAGGCCCTCAGCCGTTTAGCGCCAAGACCGCCACGGCGTTTCCGGCACCGGCGTCAGCGGCGGCTTGCCCGCCGCCCAGGCGAGGATGTTGTTGACCAGCAGCTGGTCCATCTTCTCGCGCGTGAAGACCGACGCCGAGCCGAGATGCGGCAGCAGGACGACGTTCTCCATGGTCAGTAACTCCTCCGGCACCTCGGGCTCGTTGACGAATACATCGAGGCCGGCGGCCATGATCTTTCTTGCCTTGAGCGCCGCGATCAGCGCCGGCTCATCGACCACCGAGCCGCGCGCCACATTGATGAGGATGCCGTCGGGGCCGAGGGCTTCGAGCACGGATGCATCGATCATGTTCCGCGTCTCCGCGCCGCCCGGCACAATGACGATCAACGTATCGACGGCGCACGCCATGTCGATCAGCCGCGGATAGTGGCGATAGGCGAGCTCCGGCCGTTGCGTGCGCGTGTGATAGACGACCGGCACGCCGAAGGATTCGAGCCGGCGCGCGATCGCCAGGCCGATGCGCCCCATTCCGACCAGGCCGACGCTGCGATTGCGCAACGTCGCCGGGCTCAAAGGATAGTTGCTCTCGCGCCATTTGCCCGCGCGCAGGTAACGCTCGGCTTGCGGCAGTTCGCGCACCGTGCACAGCAAAAGCCCGATGGCGGTATCGGCGACTTCTTCGGTGAGCACGCCGGGCGTATGCGTGACCACGATGCCGCGCTTTGCGGCGGCGGCCGCGTCGATGTGATCGTAGCCGACGCCGAAGCTGGAAATGATCTCAAGCCTGGGCAGGCGCGCGAACAAGCGATCGTCGACCGGCTCGCCCGGCGCGCTCACGGCCATGGCGCGGACATGGCCGAGCGAGGAAAGACGCGCGTCGCGGTTCGCCACCATGGCGAGGCTGTGCACGGCGAAGTTGGCGAAGCCGCTGGCGAGGACCGGCCGCAACGGACCGATCAACAGCAGCTCGGACTTGTCGGCGGCCATTGTCGATCCGGCATCACACCAGCATGGTCACCGGCGTTTCAAGGAGCGCTTTGATCGCGGCCAATAGCTCGGCGCCGAGCGCGCCGTCGACCAAGCGATGGTCGCAGGACAATGTCGCGGTCAACATGCTGGCGAAAGCGACGCCGCCGTCGGCGGTTTCGACCGCCTGCCGGCGCGCGGCGCCGACCGCGAGGATCGTCGCCTGCGGCGGATTGATGATGGCGGAGAATTCGCGCACGCCGTACATGCCGAGATTGGAAATCGCGGTCGAGCCGCCCTGATATTCGGCGGGCTTGAGCTTCTTGTCGCGGGCTCGCGCGGCGAGGTCTTTCATCTCGGCGGAGATGGCCGTGAGCGATTTCGTCTCCGCGGCCCGCACGATCGGCGCGATCAGCCCGCCGTCGAGTGCCACGGCGACGCCGATATCGCTGTGCTTGAGGCGCAGGACGCGGTCGCCGGCCCACACCGCATTTGCCGCCGGCACGCGTTGCAAGGCAAGCGCCAGCGCGCGGATGATGAAATCGTTGAGCGAAAGCTTAAACGTAGGCTTGCCGTCGCGGTCTTTCGGTGTCGCCGCGTTGGCTTCCTCGCGCACCGCGATCAGGCGATCGATGGTAATGTCGGCCGTGAGGTAAAAATGCGGGATGGTCTGCTTGGCCTGCTGCAACCGCGTAGCGATGGTCCGGCGCATGGCATCAAGCGAGACTTCTTCGTAGCCCGCAGGATCGTAGAGCGCCTTGATCTGACCGCCGCTCAGGCCCTCGCCGAGCGGCGCCCGCGCCGCCGGCGGCGGCACGTTTTCCAGGTCGCGGGCGACGATGCGGCCATGCGGGCCGGAGCCGCGCACGCGCGACAAATCGATGCCGGCTTCGCTCGCGAGCCGCCGCGCCAGCGGCGTCACCGTAATGCCGCCGGCGAGCCGTGCCGGGCCGAAATTGCGCTCGGGCGTGCGCACCTCAAAGAACGGATCGAGCTTGATCGGCCCGCGCGCCGCCGGCGCCAGTGCCGCTTCGCTTTCATACCCGGTCGGCGGCGCGGCAGGTGCTTTGGCGAGCGGCGGCGTGGCGGTCGGCCTTGCGGCTGGCGCCGCGGCGGCCGAAACGGGCGTGCCAGGCGCGCCGATGACGCCGACTACGGCGCCGACCCGCGCCACTTCGCCGGCGGGCACGCGGATTTCGCTGAGCACGCCGGCTTCCGTCGCCGGTACCTCCATCGACACCTTGTCGGTCTCGATCTCGAATAGATTGTCGCCCGGCTGCACCGCGTCGCCGGCCGACTTGAACCATTGCGTGATTTTGCCCTCGGCGACCGTCTCGCCGAGTTGCGGCATGAGGATGTTCATTTCAATGCCCGACGGCGTTCACCACGTCACCGAGACGTACTGCGTCTCCATGAATTCCATCAGCCCTTCATGCGCGCCCTCGCGGCCGAGGCCGGATTGCTTGACGCCGCCGAACGGCGCGGCCGGATCGGAGACGATGCCGCGATTGAGCCCGATCATGCCGAAGTCGAGCTTCTCCGACACCCGCATGCCGCGGCTCAAATCCTTGGTGTAGACGTAGGCGACTAGGCCGTATTCGGTGTGATTCGCGCGCGTGACCACCTCGTCCTCGGACGTGAAGGTCTGCAACGAGGCCACGGGGCCGAAAATCTCCTCGTTGAGCATTTTGGCGTCGTCAGACACGTTGGTGAGCACGGTCGCCGGATAGAAGAAGCCGGGCCCGGACGGCGTCTTGCCGCCGGTGAGCACCTTGGCGCCCTTCTTCACCGCGTCGTTGACCAGCTCGATCACCTTGTCGAGGCCGTCCTTGTTGACCAGCGGGCCGAGCGCCACGCCGTCGTCGAGGCCGCTGCCCATTTTCAGGCCGGCCATCTTGGCGGTGAGCTTCTTGGCAAACTCGTCGTGGACCTTCTCGTGCACGTAGAAGCGGTTGGCCGCGGTGCAGGCCTCGCCCATGTTGCGCATCTTGGCGACCATGGCGCCTTCGATCGCGGCGTCGATGTCGGCGTCGTCGAAGACGATGAACGGCGCGTTGCCGCCGAGCTCCATGGCCGGCTTGAGGATATTGTCGGCGGCTTCATGCAGAAGCTTTCGGCCGACCTCGGTCGAACCGGTGAACGACACAATGCGCACGCGCGGATCGTGCAGCATCGCGCCCACCACCTTGCCGGAGGAGCGCGAGGGAATGACGTTGACCACGCCCGGCGGCACGCCGGCCTCTTCCAGGATCGGCATCAGCGCCAGCATGGTGAGCGGCGTATCGGACGCGGGCTTGAGCACCACCGGGCAGCCGGCGGCGAGCGCCGGGCCGATCTTGCGCGTGGCCATGGCGGCCGGGAAATTCCACGGCGTCACCAGGACGGCGATGCCCGCCGGCTTGTGATGCACGAAAATGCGCGCGCCCGATGACGGCGCGCGGCTCACTTCGCCGATATTGCGCACCGCCTCCTCGGCGTACCAGCGGAAGAACTCGGCGGCATAGGCGACCTCGCCGCGCGAGTCGGACAGCGCCTTGCCGTTCTCGATGGTGATCAGCTTCGCCAGCCGCTCGGCGTCGCGCATGATCAGCTCGAACGATTTGCGCAGGATTTCGCCGCGTTCGCGCGGCTTTCTGGCGGCCCAGCCGGGGAAGGCGGCGGCCGCGGCGTCAAGCGCGGCCTTGGCGTCCTCGACGGTGGCGCTCGCCACCGAGGCGACCTTGTTCTCGGTCGCCGGGTCGATCACGTCGAAGCGGGCGCCGTCGGAGGATTTGCGCCATTTGCCGCCGATCCACAAATCGGTCGGCACATTGGCGAGAAGGTTGTCGTACATCGTACTCATGGTTTGGCACCCATCTTTGGCGCTCGACTTTTCGCGCTCGTCCCGCTTGCCTTCACTTGCCGTTTTTCAGCTCGACCAGGATATTCCGATAGGGCTTGCCGCTGAGGTTGCGCAGCTCGTGCTTCTCGCCGGCGTCCTTCCAGATCACGCCGCCGACCTTATCGTCGGCGATGATGGAATGACCGTCCACATTCTCGAGCTCGATCTTGCCGCCGGTGACGTTGATGATGACGTAATCCAGTGTGTGATGGTGCCAGGCCTTCTTTCCGCCCGGCGGAACTTGCATGTCCCACACCCGCACCTGCTCGTTCTCGAACAGAACTTCGGTACCGATCGGTCCGCTCGGGTTTTGCCGGGTCGGTTCGTTGGCCATCATGATCCTCCTGTCAGGCGTTGAGGCTGCGCTGGACGCGCTCGGCGATGCGCTCGACGCTCGGCAGCGCGAGATCTTCCAATATGTCGGCGGCCGGCAGCGGAATATGCGGCGTCGTGATGCGCACCGGCGGCCCGTCGAGGTCGTAGAACGCTTCGTCGGCGACGATGGAGACTAGCTCGGCGCCCCAGCCGCACAATCGCGGATTTTCCTCCACGGTGAACAGCCGGTGCGTGCGCGCCACCGAGCCGAGAATGGTCTGCGTGTCGAGCGGCACCAGCGAGCGGACGTCGACCACCTCGCAGTCGATGCCGTGCTCGCTTTTGAGCTTTCCCGCGGCGGCCACCGCGCGCGGCACCATCAAGGCGAGCGCCAGGATGGTGGCGTCCTTGCCCGGCCGCACGATCTTGGCCGTGCCGAGCGTATCGACGATCTCGCCGTCGGGTACTTCGCCCTTGGTCGGATATAGCGATTTGTGCTCGAAGAAGATTACCGGATCGGGATCGCGCACGGCGGCCGCCATCAGACCGATCACATCGCGCGGGCTCGACGGTGCCACCACTTTGAGCCCCGGAATCATCATGCACCAGTTCTCGACGCTCTGCGAATGCTGGGCGCCGAAGCGCGCGCCGCCGCCGTTGCCGGTGCG
>Ga0209415_10008089_pt1 | contig 18259 bp, 15 predicted proteins | sample PeaSoiSIISIP2007_FD_187696 | JGI IMG/M metagenome (GOLD analysis project Ga0209415, IMG submission 187696) | Peat soil microbial communities from Weissenstadt, Germany - SII-SIP-2007 (SPAdes) (version 2) | ecosystem: Environmental > Terrestrial > Soil > Wetlands > Peat | place: Germany...
ACCTTCTACCGTTGGCGCAGGGCTGGGCTTGCACACACTACAGGTTGTGTCCATGCCTCTCGAAGCCGTGCGCAGATGAAGATTTCCACAGACTGCAAGATTCCATCGAAATTTTCTTGACACTGTTGGGGATACGCGTAGGATGCGGGCAGAAAGTGGATGGAAGTGGTCAAGAGTGTGAAGTCGTGGCAGGGACGGGGCGTCCCGGCTGGGCTTCCGGGATGGCCTCAACTTGTTGCGGGGAAACCATCGGGCGACTGTGGACCCGAAAGGCCGAGTAAAGGTTCCTTCGGTCTTTCTGGAAGATCTGGCGGTTCTCGGGGACACGTTCTACGTGACCAGCGAGAACGGGGATCGGGCCTATATCTACCCGATGCAGGTCTGGATGGCGATTGAAGAGAAGCTGGCGAAACTGCCGTCGCACAACCAGGCCAAACAGAAATTTCTGACGCGGACGAGCTATTACGGGGCAGTGGTGAAGATGGACAGCCAGGGGCGGTTGTTGATTCCCCCGGTGCTGCGCGAGCAGGCGGAGATGAAAGGTGAAGTGGACGTGATGGGCAAGCTCACTTCGCTGGAAGTCTGGAACCACGCGCGGTTCGCGGAGCACATGAAGGGGAATCCGATCACGGACGACGATTGGAAGGTCTTGAATGATCTGGGCATCTAGCGGTGGGCGGGGCAGGGCACATCCCGGTCCTTCTCGGCCCAGTGCTGGAATGGCTGGCCATCCGGCCGGAAGGCACCTACGTGGATGCGACGGTCGGGTTGGGCGGGCACGCCGAGGGAATCGCGCAGCGACTCGGCTCCGGACGACTCATCGGGATTGACCGGGACCAGGCCGCGCTGGGGGTTGCCCGGGAGCGACTGGCGGGTCTTGGGAAGAGGGTGGAACTGGTGCAGGGAAGCCTATCGAGCATCGGGGAGATTGCGCGCCGGCTGAATATCCGGGCCGACGGGGTGCTGGCCGACCTGGGCGTCTCCAGCCTGCAACTGGACACGGTAGAGCGCGGATTTTCGTTCCGCGGCGCGGGCCCGCTGGACATGCGCATGGACCGCACGAGTCCCGAGGGTTCGGGACCCGCGGCGGAAGAAATTGTGAATCGCTGGCCGGAACGCGATCTGGCCGACCTGCTCTATCGCTTCGGCGAAGAGCACGATTCCAGAAGAATCGCCAGGGCAATTGTGCGGAGCCGCCCGATCCGCGACACCGCACACCTGGCAACGGCTGTGGCAGGGGCACTGAAAAGGGGAAGGCAGAAGCTGCATCCCGCGACAAAAACATTTCTGGCGCTGCGGATAGCGGTGAATAGAGAGTTGGAGGAACTCGAGCAGTTTCTCGACCGAGCCCCTGCCACTATGAATCCCGGAGGACGCTTTGTGGTGCTGAGTTATCACTCGCTGGAAGACCGCGCGGTGAAACAGGCCTTCCGCCGTTACGACCGCGAAGGGGTGCTGCGCGTGCTGACGAAGAAAGTGATCGTGCCCTCGGATGCGGAGCGGGCGACGAACCCGCGCGCGCGGAGCGCGAAGATGCGGGTGGCGGAGAGGCTGGCGATGGGCGGCGCGGCATGATGGAATTCATCACCGTCAAACGGATCGATAATTCGCGGCTGGTTCGCGCGGTGTCGCGGGGCCAGTGCCGCGATTTCTGCCGGTATGCCGGGCTGGGCGCGGCGCTGGCGGCGCTGCTGCTGGTTTACGCCGGGCAGCATTTCCGCTGCCTCCGTGTGCAATACCAGCTCGAGGAGTTGAAGGCGCGGCGCGCCGAGGCCACCGAACTGAACGCGCAACTCAAATTGCAGGCTGCGGCGCTGCTGGCGCCGGGACGCATTGACGCGCTGGCCCGCGGGCAACTGGGGCTGACTGTTCCGGTGCCCGGCCAGGTGTCTCCAGCGGCCGGACCGTCCGAACGGATACTGGCGCAGGAGAGCGCGCCCGGTGTCGCCCAACTGCGGGACGTGGCGGCGACGCCCGCGCCCTAGGGATCTCCGGCTGTGCTGGGATTGGTGTTGCCCCGAGCGGCCCGGGAAAGATTGGGGATGCCGTCCCGCCCCGGCGGCCCGGCGCTACACCGGTGTGGTGCGGCGGTCCCACTCGGCAGGTCTGAGTGAGGGAGCAGCTCCAACGAACGGTATGGAAGGGCGCCGCCCGCGCACACGGATTCTCTCTCTGGCATTCCTCGTTCTTCTGGGGCTGGGCGCCGTCCTGGGGCGCCTGATCGAGCTCCAAATCGTCCAGTACCGCGACTACCTGGCGCGCGCCCACCGCCAGCAGCAGCGCATCGTCGAAGTGAGTCCCCGCCGCGGCGTGCTCTACGACCGCAACCTGCACGAGCTGGCCATGAGCGTCCCCGAAGATTCCTGCTTTGCCGTTCCCGCGGAGATCAGTGATGCGGGAACGGTGTCGAGGCTCCTCGGAGGGGTGCTGGGGATGGAGCCGGAGGAGATCGAGACGCGGCTCACTGCCTCGAAGTCGTTTGTGTGGATTGCCCGGAAGCTGCCTGCGGAGAAGGTAGAGCGCATCCAGGCGCTAAATCTGCGCGGCGTTTATTTCCAGAAGGAAAGCCAGCGCTTCTATCCCAAGAACGAGCTGGCGGCGCACGCCCTGGGCTACGTGGACATCGACGGCCGCGGGCTGGGAGGCGTCGAGTATCAGTACGACGACCGCCTGCGGGGGAAGCCCGTGCAGATGTTGGTGCTGGCCGATGCCCGCCGTCGGTGGTACGAGCGACATGGGCCGGACGCCGACGAAGCGGCCAGCCTGGTGCTCACGCTGGACGAAAACGTCCAATACATCGCGGAGAAGGCGCTCACCGCAGCCATCGAGAAAACCCAGGCGAAGGCCGGGGCCATCCTGGTGCAGGACCCGAATACCGGAGAGCTGCTAGCGCTGGCGAACTGGCCGTCGTTTGACCCCAACGCGGCGGGCGCGGCGCCGGCGGAGGCGCGCATGGATCGCGCCGTGAGCGCGCTCTACGAGCCGGGCTCGACTTTCAAAATCGTGACGGTGGCGGCGGCGCTTGAGGAGGGACTGACCAACCCTGACGAGGTGATCGACTGCCAGATGGGGTCCATCGTCATCGCCAATCACCTGATCCACGACCACAAGCCCCTGGGCCTGCTCACGGTGACGCAGATCCTGAGCCAGTCGAGCGACGTGGGGGCCATCAAACTGGGGCTGCGGCTGGGCGCGGCAAAATTTTACGACTACATCCGCGCATTTGGATTCGGGAGTCCCACGGGGATCGAGCTGCCGGGGGAATCTCGCGGGCTGCTGCGGCGGCTGGAAAACTGGTCGGCCATTTCGATTGGGGGCGTCTCGATGGGCCAGGAGGTGGGGGTAACGCCCGTGCAGCTCGTCACGGCCGTCTCCGCCATCGCGAATGGCGGCGTGCTGAACCGCCCGCGGATCGTGCGGGAAGTGCGTTCGTGCGGGACAGGCGCTGCCGAGTGCCCCGTGGCGCTAGTGAATGGCACTCCTCCCGCGCCCTTGGCTGCGGATACGTCCGCCGTGCCATCTTCCGCGTCGCATGATGAAATCCCCCGCCGCGCCATTCGTCCCGAAACGGCAGCCGAACTCCGCCACATGCTCGAACACGTGGTGCTGGACGGGACAGGAAAGCTGGCCAGACTGGACGGCTACACGGCAGCAGGAAAAACCGGCACGGCCCAGAAGATCGACCCAGCCACTGGGCGATACTCCACGCGTGACTACATTGCCTCGTTCGTTGGGTTTGCCCCGGTGAACTCCCCGGCACTCACCGTTCTGGTCGTGCTGGATTCTCCGGAGGGGGGACACATGGGCGGGACCGTGGCGGGGCCTGTCTTCCGTCAGGTCGCGCAGCAAACCCTCAGCTATCTTCGGGTGCCCCCGGACATCCCGACGACGGCCCCGGCGGGGCATGCCTCGATCCAGCAGGCGGGCGCGGCCGGCGCGGACGATCTGAGCGATTTCGATTCTTCGCAACTGCTGGATCCGAACGCGCAGCGCACGGACCAGCCGCCCGCACTCCCGGCGCCTCTCCAGCCGAGGGTGGGGGCGCCAGGGCATCTCTCCCGGACGGCGGCCCAGACGCCAGCGGCGGGAGTGAGTCCCCGTGGGATTGATGGACCGGTCGCGCGGCCGCAAAAGTCGCCAACGGCGGTCGCCCGCCGCGTCGAACCGCTGCCTCCGGCGGAAACAACCATGGTGCTGGACGAATCGAACGGCGTGCCGGTGCCGAGCTTTGAGGGGCGGACTGTGCGGGCGTTTGTCGAAGAGTGTGTGCGGCTGGGGCTGAGCCCGGCGCCGGTGGGCGCGGGCGTCGCGGTGGAGCAGGAGCCGCCGGCGGGCACGCGCGTGCGCTCCGGAAGCAGAATTGTGGTGCGATTTGCAGCCTCTTCGGCGGTGCATGCCATCTCACAAAATAGGAATTGAAGGGTACGGCGGGAGCCGGCGATTGAACGCAGCGCAGACAGCACCTGGAATCAGGCGGGAACGGATGCAACTCGGCGAACTCCTGGAGGGTGTGGACACGCGGGACGCCGCGACGCCGCGCGTCCCGGCGGGCGTGCCCATCGCCGCAGTGGCCTACGACAGCCGCGCGGCGAGGCCTGGGGCGCTCTTTGTGGCCATCCGCGGCGAGCAGGCGGACGGCAATCGTTTTGTCGGGGACGCGCTGGCTCGCGGCGCGGTGGGGGTGGTCAGCGAGCAGGCCCGGCCGGCCGGCGATGCTGCCGGAGGGCTGATCGTTCCCGCGGAGATTCCCTGGATCCAGGTGGAGAACGCGCGGCAGGCGCTCGCCCGGATCGCCGGGAATTTCTATGGCCGGCCTGCGGATGCGCTGGAACTGGTGGGCATGACCGGCACGAACGGAAAAACCACCACGTCGTTCGTAATGGATTCCATCCTACGCGCGGCGGGCTATTCCACCGGGCTGTTCGGCACGATTCTGTACCGCACGCCGAAGAGCGAAGTCTCGGCGACACACACGACGCCGGAATCGCTCGAGCTGCATAAGTTTTTTGAGGAGGTGCGCGCGGCGGGCGGCACGCACGTGACCATGGAGGTCAGCTCGCACGCGCTGGCTCTGGACCGCGTGTGGAGCTGCCGCTTCGCCGCCGCCATTTTCACCAACCTGACGCGTGACCACCTGGACTTCCACAAAACGATGGAGGCGTACGGAGCGGCGAAGCGGCGCCTGTTCGAGGGCACAGGCGCGGGACGGCCGCGGGTGGCCGCGGTGAATCACGACGACCCCTGGGCGGAGAAATTGTCGGGCCTGGCCGAGCGCACGCTTACCTACGGCCTGGGGCCGGGCGCGGACGTCACGACGAAGCGCTACTCGCTGGCGTTTAGCGGGCTGGAATTCACGGCACAGACTCCGGAAGGAAAAATCGAGGTGGCCTCGCCGCTGGTGGGGAAAATCAACGTCTACAACATCCTGGGCGCGGCGGCGGCGGCGGTGGGCATGGGAGTGCCCCGCGCGGCCATCGAGCGCGGAATCCGCGAATGCCGGAGCGTTCCCGGGAGGTTCGAGCGGGTGGATTGCGGCCAGCCCTTTCTGGTGATTGTGGATTACGCGCATACGGACGACGCGCTGCGCAACCTGCTGCAGACGGCGCGGGAGCTGAACAAATCCGGCCGGATCATCACGCTGTTCGGCTGCGGCGGAGAACGGGATCGCGCCAAACGCCCGCTGATGGGCGAGGCCGCGGGCGCGTTGAGCGACCTGGTGGTGCTGACGAGCGACAATCCCCGCGGCGAGGATCCGCTGAACATCATCAACGACGCGCTGGTGGGCCTGCAGCGCACCGGGACGGAGCATCTGGTGGAACCTGAGCGCGCGCGCGCGGTGCAAATGGCAGTCGAGCGGGCGCTGCCCGGCGACATCGTGCTGCTGGCCGGGAAAGGGCACGAGACGTACCAGGTTCTGCGCACCCAGACGATTAAATACGACGATCGCGAGGAGGCACGACGCGTGTTGCACGGGCTGGGATACCGGACATGACGAAAGATTGCGGCGCTGGGTAGCGGCAAAGAAAGCGCTATGGAATCGATCTTACGCGCGGCAGCCTAAAGGCCGCCACATGGGAAGGAGCAGCAGCCGGAGCGACATGCCGAACCTGCACTGTGGGACAGCCCAATCCCGCGGCGTCTGGCGCGCGGGAGCACGTGCATCGAACCCGGCTCGAAGACGAGTCCATGGACTGGACATTGGAACAGGCGGCACGCGCCTTGGGCGCCCCGTTGGCCGGGAGTCCGGAGACGGCCACGCCCGCGGCGTGCGTTGCGGGAGTTTCGATTGATTCCCGAACGGTGGCGCGCGGGGAGCTGTTTTTTGCTGTGCGCGGGGAACGCTGCGACGCGCACGATTTCGTGGCCGCCGCACTCAGCGCCGGGGCCGTGGCCGCGGTGGTCTCCGCAGAACGCGCGGGAGAATACGGGCCGGCCCTGCGCCCGCGCCTCCTCCCTGTGGACGATCCCCTGGCCGCCCTGCAGCGGCTGGCGCGGGAGTGGCGGATGGAATGGGCACAGCGCGCGTCTGGGCGCGGGACGGCGCGGCGGCGTGTGGCCGGCGTTACGGGATCCGTGGGCAAAACGACGACCAAAGAGATCCTGGCGGCGCTTCTGGGCACGCGTTTCGGTACGTTGAAGTCCACGGGAAATTTGAACAATCTGTTCGGAGTGCCGCTGACGCTGGCGCGGCTGGGTGAGGAGCACGAAGCGGCGGTAATCGAAATGGGGATGAGCCGCACGGGCGAAATCGCGCGGCTCGCCTGGATGGCGCGGCCGGAGGTGGGAGTGGTGACCCGCGTCGCTCCGGTGCACCTGGAATTTTTCTGCTCGGTGGACGAAATCGCCGCGGCCAAACGCGAACTGATCGAGGGGCTGTGCGGCGACGATCCGGTGGCCGTGCTGAATGCCGACGACGCGCGCGTGGCCGCGTTCGCGGGGGTGATGGGAACGCGCGTGCCGGGGCGCGTGCTCACGTTCGGCGAAGGCCCGGACGCCGATTTTCGCGCCACGCGCATCACGGAGCGCGGGCTGGACGGCACGGAGCTGGAATTTGCCGGCACGGAGGGCGCCGCGACGGTGCGCATTCCGCTGGTGGGCCGGCACAACGCGCTGAATGCGCTCGCGGCGCTGGCAGCCGCGAGCTGCTGGGGAATCGGCGCGGAGGACGCCCGGCGCGCGTTTGCCGGTCTGGCGCCGGGCGCGATGCGCGGCGAGGTCCTGCGTTTTGAGGCGGGCTTCACGGTGATCAACGATTGCTACAACTCGAGCCCTGCAGCGCTGGCCGCGGCCCTGGCCACGCTGGCGCACTCGCCGGGCTCTCACCGGCGCATCCTGGTGGCCGGAGAGATGCTGGAGCTCGGACCTGCCTCGCCGCAATTGCATCGTGAGGCGGGCGCCGAGGCCGCGTCGTTCGGCAACATTGACTGGATCATCGGCGTGCAGGGAGATGCACAGGAAATCCTGCGCGGTGCCGCGGCGGCGGGCCATCCCTCGTCGCAGCAGCGTTTTTTCCCGAGCGCGGAGGAGGCGGCGGAGTTTATCTCAGGATTTGCGGCGCCGGGCGACCTGGTGCTGCTCAAAGGTTCGCGGGGCGTGCATCTGGAGCGCGTACTGGAAGCGATCGTGGCGCACTGCCCGCTCGCCGGCAGCTCCGGCGCGCGCGCCGTGGACAGGGGCAGGTGCTGAGATGCTCTACTACCTGCTCTACGGGTTGCTCCAGCCGTATTTCAGCCCGCTGAACGTGTTTCGGTATATCACGGTGCGGACAGCCTTCGCGGGGATGACGGCGCTGGGGTTCGGCCTGGTCTTCGGGCCCGCGTTCGTGCGGCGGCTTCGCGAGATGCAAGTGGGCCAGTTCATTCGCGAGGAAGGGCCGCAGAGCCACCAGAAAAAGGCCGGCACGCCGACGATGGGGGGGCTGTTGATCGTCCTCTCCATCGTTCTTTCCACGACGCTCTGGGCCGACGTGCGCAATCCCTACGTGCTGCTGGCGCTCTTCGCGGTGCTGAGTTTCGGCGCCATCGGCTTTGCCGACGACTACGCGAAAGTAATGAAACGGCAAAACCTGGGCCTGCGAGGCCGCACGAAGCTATTTCTCCAGATCCTCACGGCGTTTCTCGCGGGCGTCCTGCTGCTGCTGCTGCGGGCCCGGGGCGTGTATTCCACCGAACTGATGATGCCATTCTTGAAAAAAATCCATCCGGACCTGGTGGTGAGGCCGCTGCTGGCGAACCCGTATCTGTGGAGCGTGGCGTATCTGCCGTTTCTGCTGTTCCTGACGCTGGTGATCGTGGGTTCGTCGAACGCGGTGAATCTGACCGACGGGCTGGACGGGCTGGCCATCGGATGCATCGTGGTGGCCACGGGCGCGCTGACGGCGCTCACCTACGTAACCAGCCACGCCGGATTCGCCTCGTACCTGGACCTGCAGCACATCCCGCGCGTGGGGGAACTCACCATCTTTTGCGGGGCCATGGTAGGGTCGGCCCTGGCCTTTCTCTGGTACAACGCGCATCCCGCCGACGTGTTCATGGGCGACGTCGGCTCGCTCGCGCTGGGCGGAGCCATTGGCACGGTGGCGGTGATCATAAAACAGGAAATCCTGCTGTTTTTTATCGGCGGGGTTTTCGTGATCGAAGCGCTCTCGGTGATTTTCCAGGTGGCGTCGTTCAAACTCACGGGAAAGCGCATTTTCCGCATGGCGCCCATACACCATCACTTCGAGCTCATCGGATGGAGCGAATCGAAAATCATCGTGCGGTTCTGGATCGCCTCGCTGGTGTTCGCCCTGTTCGCGCTCACCACATTGAAACTGCGATGAAGCCGGCCGTCGAGTTGCGGGGAAAGCGCGTGCTGGTTGTGGGACTGGCGCGGACGGGAGTGGCGACCGCGCTTTTCTGCGCGGCGCGCGGCGCGCGCGTCACGGCCACGGACTCGCTGGCCGCTGGCGGACTCGCGGAGGCCGCGGCAAAACTGGGCGCGGCGGGAATCACGGTCGAGTTGGGCGGCCACCGCCGCGAGAGCTTCGTGGCCGCCGATTTGATCGTGCCAAGCCCCGGAGTTCCCTTCGACCAGCCGGACCTGATCGCCGCGCGGAGAAACGGGGTCGCGGTGTGGAGCGAAATCGAGCTGGCCTGGCGGTTCCTGCGCGGGCGGCTGCTGGCCATCACCGGCTCGAACGGAAAGACCACCACCACCGCGCTCACCGGCCACATTTTGAAAACCGCGGGTCTCCCCGTGCTCGTCGGCGGAAACATAGGGACGCCGCTCATTTCCCTGGTGGAGGATTCGCGGGACGACAACATCTCGGTGGTGGAGGTCTCCAGCTTCCAGCTCGAAGCGATTGTGGCCTTTCGTCCGGATGTGAGCGTTTATCTGAATCTGACGCCCGACCATATCGACCGCCACGGCTCGCTCGAAGCCTACGCCGCGGCGAAAGCGCGCATCTTTGAAAACCAGCAGCGCGAAGATGCCGCGGTGATGAACTTAGACGATTCCGAGTCGGCGCGCTACGCCCCCTCGCGACCGCGCGTTTACTGGTTCAGCCGGAAAAAGGAAGTGGCGCGCGGAGCCTTTGTGCGCGGGGACGACATCGTGTTCTGCGACGGGGACGCGGAGGCGCGGCTGGCCGCGCGCGCGGAGATTCCGCTGCGCGGGCAGCACAACCTGGAAAACGTGCTCGCCGCGGCCACCGCCGGCTGCCTGGTGGGCGCCGCGCCGCGGGCCATCGCGGAGGGCGTGCGCACTTTTCCCGGCGTCGAACACCGTCTCCAGTTCGTGGCGGAGATCGGCGGCGTGCAGTTCTACAACGATTCGAAGGCTACGAACGTGGATGCCACGGAAAAGGCGCTGGAAGCCTTTCCAGGAAACCTACTGGTGATTCTGGGCGGGAAGGACAAAGGCAGCGACTATGCGCCGCTCCGGCCCCTGCTGGCCCAGCGCGCCCGCCGCGCCTATCTGATCGGGGCAGCGGCGGACAAAATTGCCGCGCAGATAGCCGGCGCGGTGCCGCTCGAACAGTGCGGCACGCTGGATCGCGCACTGCGCGCGGCATTCGAGACGGCGCGGCCGGGCGACGTCGTGTTGCTTGCGCCCGCGTGCGCCAGCTTCGACCAGTTTCAGAATTTCGAGCATCGCGGGCGCGTGTTCGTGGACCTGGTGCGGCAGTTGGCGCCGCTCAGCGGGACTCCGCACGCGGCCGGAGGGAGACGCTGATGCCGCGCGGGATGCGCCCCGACCGCTGGCTCTTCCTCGCCACGCTGGCGCTATGCGTGATGGGCGCGGTGATGGTGTTCAGCGCCTCGGCGGTCACGGCGCAGAGCCAGACCGGGAGCGCATACGGATTCATTCTCCGTCAGGTGGCCGCGCTGATTATTGGTTTGGGGGGCCTGCTGGGGCTTTCGCGAATGGACTATCACGTATTGCGCCGGCCGCCGGTGGTGTTTACGGCCTTGGGGGCCGTACTGGTGCTGCTGCTGGCCGTGCTGTTCCTGGATCGCGCCCATGCCACGCATCGTTGGGTGCGCGTGGGGCCGGCGAGTCTCCAGCCTTCCGAATTTGCAAAGCTCGCCGTGGTGATTTTCCTGGCCTGGTTCCTGGAGCCGCGGGTGAAGGCCGGCCGCTCCAGCGTGAATCACGTGTGGGACACACTGATTCCGGCGCTCGGGCCGGTGGTGGTGCTCGCGGGCCTGGTGGTGATCGAACCGGACCTCGGAACCTCGCTGATGATTCTGCTGGTGGCCGGCGCGATGCTTTTCGAGGCGGGAATTTCGCTGCAGTTTCTGGGTGGCGCGATCGCCGCGGCGCTTCCGGTGGTCTACCTGCTCATCGCCCGCGTGCCCTACCGCTACAACCGGCTGATGGCTTTTCTCCATCCCGACCAGGACCCGCAGGGCGCGGGGTTCCAACTCCTGCAATCGCTGATCGCCGTCGGGTCGGGAGGATTTTTCGGCGTGGGGCTGATGGCCAGCCGGCAAAAGCTGTTCTATCTGCCGGAGGCGCACACCGATTTCATTTTCGCGGTGCTCTCCGAGGAGATGGGCTTTCTGGGCGCGGCGGTGGTGATCGCACTGTTCGGCCTCTACGGCCGGCGCGGGCTGCGCGCGGCGCTGGCGGCGCCGGACGATTTCGGCCGGATGCTGGCGCTGGGAATCACGTTTCTCGTTGTGGGGCAGGCGCTGTTCAACCTGAGCGTGGTGGTCGGACTGCTGCCCACCAAAGGCATTCCGCTGCCGTTCATCAGTTACGGCGGATCGAGTTTGGTGGTGATGCTGCTGGCCACCGGGATTTTGTTGAACATCAGCCAGTACGCGGACTGACGTGAAACTGGCGATCGCAGGCGGAGGAACAGGCGGCCACGTGTTTCCCGCGGTGGCTGTGGCGCGCGAGTGGCTCCGCAGAGGGCCGGAGAGAGAAGTGTTGCTGGTGGGGACCGAACGCGGCATGGAAGCACGGCTCGTGGCGGAGGCAGGACTGCCGTTTGCCGCGATTCCCGTGGCCGGGCTGAAGGGCATCGGCGGCTTGCGGTTGCTGCGCAATCTCGCGCTACTCGCGCCGGCCATGGTGGAATCGAATTCGATACTGGAGCGCCACCGATTTGCCGCGGCATTCGGCGTGGGCGGGTACGCCTCCGGGCCATTCGTGCTGGCGGCGGCGCTGGCCGGCGTGCCCACGGTGATCTTTGAGCCCAACGCAGCGCCGGGATTCACCAACCGCGTCCTGGCCCGCATGGCGAACCGTGTGGCGACGGCCTACGAGGCGACGGCGGCGCGGCTGGGCGGGCGCGCCGTGGTTACCGGCATCCCCGTGCGCCAGGCATTTTTTGAAATCGCCCCACGGCCCCATGTGCCGCCCTTTCGCGTGCTGATTACCGGCGGCAGCCAGGGGTCGCTGGCGGTGAACCGCGCGGTGATCGATTCCCTGGACCTGCTGCTCCCGAGAAAAAATCAGCTTTTCCTCGTTCACCAGAGCGGCGAACGCGACTATAATGCTGTTCGCGTGGCGTATGCCCGTCGGGAGATCAACTCGGAGGTCGTGCCCTTCATTTCGAACATGGCGGAGGAGTTCGCCCGGACGGACCTGATCGTCTGCCGGGCGGGAGCGATCACGGCGGCGGAAGTCGCTGCCGCGGGACGCGCCGCCATCTTCATCCCCTTCGGCGCCGCGACCGACAGCCACCAGTTGCGCAACGCGCAGGCCCTGGAAGCCGCAGGCGCCGCGCGCGTGATTCCCGAGCCCCAGCTCAGCCCACAGCGTTTGGTGCAGGAAATCTCCTCGCTTCTCGACCAGCCCGAGCGAATGGAGGAAATGGAACGCCGTGCCCGCGCGCTCGCCCACCCGCGCGCCGTCGCGGACATCGTGAATCTGATTGAAGAGGTGGCGCGGCGATGATGGTCGAATTTCGCAATTTCCAGCGCATCCATTTTGTGGGCATCGGCGGCATCGGCATGAGCGGCATCGCGGAGGTGCTGCTGACGCTGGGCTACTCCGTCTCGGGGTCGGACCTGAAGGCCTCGCCGATCACCGAGCGGCTCACCGAGCTCGGCGCCAAGGTGTTCTACGGTCACGACGCGGCCAACGTGGAGGCGGCACACGTGGTCGTCGTTTCCTCCGCCGTGCGGCCGGAGAACCCCGAGGTCCGCGCAGCCCTCCGGCGGAAGATTCCCGTCATCCCCCGCGCGGAAATGCTGGCCGAGCTGATGCGGCTGAAGCAGGGAATCGCCGTGGCCGGGGCGCACGGGAAAACCACGACCACGTCCATGACCGCTTCCGTGCTGAGCGCGGCCGGCGTGGACCCCACCTTTGTGGTGGGCGGGCGCGTGAACGCCGTGGGAACCACCGCGCGCCTGGGCAAAGGCGAATACATAGTGGTGGAAGCGGATGAGAGCGACCGCACCTTCCTGCTGCTCGCCCCTGTCGTGGCCGTGGTCACCACAATTGACCGCGAGCATCTGGACCAGTACACCTCGCTCGAAGACATCCAGAGCGCGTTTCTCCAATTCGTGAATCGCGTGCCGTTCTACGGTGTGGCCATCCTCTGTCTGGACGAGCCCAACGTGCAGGCCATCCTCCCCGGCGTGCGCCGGCCGGTCATCACCTACGGGACATCGAACCAGGCCGATTTGACGATCAGTGAGGTGGCGCTGCGCGGCCCGCAAAGCGATTTCCGCCTGCGCTACCGCGGTGAGGATCTGGGCGTCTTTCATCTGAACTACCCTCCGGGCATCCACAACGTTCGCAACGCCGCCGCCGCCGCGGCCGTGGCCCTGTACCTGAACGTCCCGGCCGACCTGATCCGCGATGGCTTCGAGAAATTCCAGGGCGTGGGACGCCGGTTCGAAGTGAAAGGGGTGTTCCAGGGCGTCACGCTGATCGACGATTACGGCCATCACCCCGCCGAGATTCGCGCCACTCTGGAAGCCGCGCGCGGCTGCAACTATGGCCGCCTGCTGGTGCTCTTCCAGCCGCATCGGTACACGCGCACGCAGCACTTGTGGGACGAATTCTGCCGCGCGTTCAATCAAGCGGACGTGCTGGTGCTCACGGAGATTTACCCAGCGAGCGAGCCGCCCATCCCGGGCATCACCGGCGAAACGCTGGCCGCCGCCGTGGCCTCTGCGGGCCACCGCGGCGTGCGCTACCGGGCCTCGATGGCGGAGGCGCTCGATGAGCTGGCGCGCGAGGCCCAGCCCGGCGACGCCATTCTGACCATCGGCGCCGGCAGCGTGGGCCGGGCGTCGGATGAGCTCGCCGCGCGGCTGGCCGGGGGGAAATCGGCGGTGACCCATGCGCATTGAGTCGCCGCTCGTGCTTGCCGCGCTCTCCGACCTGGGCGTGGAGCGCCTTCCGGGCGCGTCGCTGGCGGATTTGACCTCGCTGGCCATCGGCGGGACCACCGACGTGCTGCGCGTGCGTGCGCACCGGCGGGTGCCCGCGCTGGTCCGGCTGCTGCGCAGCGAAGGAATCGAGCATCGTTTTCTGGGTGGCGGGACGAACGTGCTGATAGCGGACGGTGAGCTGCCCTGGGTGGTGCTCCAGCTCGTTTCGCCGCAGCCGGACATTTGCATCGAGGGCGATTCCGTGTGGGTGGACGCGGCCGCCGATCTTGGCCGCACGGTGACCACCTGCGCGAAGCAGAACCTGGGCGGCATGGAGGGTTTGATCGGCGTGCCCGGCAGCATCGGCGGCGCTCTGCGCATGAACGCGGGGGCCTACGGCACCGAAATCGGCAAGTTCGTGCGCGAAGTCGAGGTGTACCGCACCACGAGCGGCGAGAACGAGACGCTGCGCGGCAGCCAGCTCTCGTTCGACTACCGGCACACTTCGTTCGGCCCGGACGACATCATGCTGCGCGCGCGGCTGGAACTGCCCGCGCGCCCGTACGACGAAATCCTAGCCGGGATCCGCGTGTGCAATGAGAAGCGCCGCGCCAGCCAGCCGCTGAATCAGAAAAGCGCCGGCTGCATCTTCAAAAACCCTCCCGGCGGATCAGCCGGGCGGATGATTGACGGGCTGGGGCTGAAGGGTTTCCGCGTGGGCGGCGCGATGGTGAGCGACCGTCACGCCAATTTTTTCGTCAATGCGGACCGCGCCACCTGCGCGGATATGCTCGGATTGATTGCCGAAGTGCGCGCGCGCGTCCGCGCCGCCCACGGCTGCGAGCTGGAGGAGGAGGTCATTCTCTGGAACGCGTAAGAAAAATCGAAGCGGAGGGGTTTCCCCCGGAAGTGCTGGCGGACGAGGAGCCGCGCTACCTCCGCCGGCAGAAACCGGTCGAGGTACGGAAGAAGAACGCGATCCGCCGCCTTCGCGAAGACGTGCTGCCGTGGCTGAAGCTCGCCACGCTGGCTGGGGCCGCGCTGGCCGTCGCATTTACCGCCGGGCGCTTCTTGCTCTACTCGCCCTCGCTGCAGCTCACCGCCCCGGAGCAGGTGGAAGTCGCGGGCAATCAGTACGTTTCGCGCGATGCCGTGGTGGCGCTCTTTTCTCCCGACCGCAATCGCAGCCTGCTGCGCGTGCCGCTCGACGCCCGCCGCGCCCAAATCGAACGGATCCCCTGGGTGGAGTCGGCGCGCGTGCTGCGCCTGTTTCCGGACCGCCTCCGCGTGGAAATCACCGAGCGCCGCCCGGTGGTCTTTCTGCGCACGGGCAGCGAGCTGGCGCTGATGGATGCGCAGGGCGTGATCCTGGAGCGTCCCACGCAGGGCGATTTTCGGCTGCCGGTGGTGAGCGGGCTGGGCGAGGCGGTGCCGCTGGCCGAGCGCGCCGGCCGCATGCGCATGTTCCAGCAGTTCCTGGCGGAGATCGAAAGCGTCCGCACCGGGTCGAGTGATCTGCTGAGCGAGGTGGACCTGGCGTCCGCGGAAGACCTTCGCGCGATGATGGTGCCCCCGGCGGGCATCGCGGGAGCGCCGGCGGAGGGTGCGCGGGCCGTGCTGGTGCATTTCGGCTCCAGCGAATTCGGGCCGCGTTTTCGCCTGCTGCTCGACAATTTTGCGCAGTGGCAGGCCCAGGCCGGCCACATTGCCTCCATCGATCTGCGTTTCAAGAAGCAGGTGGTGGTGAATCGTGAGCCGTAACAGAGCAGCCGGGGCAGTCCTTCGAACGGAGCTGGGCGGCAGGTGTGGGTCGTGCCGCGTAGCGGTAGGAGCACGGCATGCCGTGCCCCTACAGGTAAGGATGCGGCGGTGGCGTGGATCTGGGGGCTAGAAGTTTGGCAAAGAAAGCCAACATCGTAGTGGGCGTGGACATCGGCAGCAGCAAAGTGTGCGTGTTGATCGCCGGAGTCCGCCCCACGGAGGAACAGACGGCCACGAGCCTGGGCACGAACGGCGGCCACCCCGCGCTCGAATGCATGGGCGTGGGAGTGGCCGATTCGAAAGGCCTGCGCAAAGGGCTGATCGTCAATCTCGAAGCCGCCAAGGTGGCCGTGGAGCGCGCCCTGGAGCAGGCCGAAGACGTCGCCGGCGTGGCCGTCGAATTCGCGTTGGTGGGCGTGGCGGGCGCGCACATCCGCGGCGTGAACAGCCGCGGCGGCATCGCCCTCGGCACACGCCCCCGCGACGTGCAGCGCGAGGACATGCAGCGCGCCATCGACAGCGCCCGCGGCGTCAGCCTCCCAGAAGACCGCGTGGTGCTGCACGTCTTCCCGCAGGAATTCTTCCTCGATGGGCAGGATAATATCCGCCAGCCCGTGGGCCTGCTGGGGCAAAAGCTGGAGGCCAACGTCCACATCGTCACCGCGTCAGCCACGGCGGAGCAGAACCTGGTGAGCGCGCTGAACCTCGCGGGGATCAAAGTGTCCGGCACGGTGCTCGAACCCTTCGCCGCCGCCGAGGCCTGCCTCTCGCCCGAAGAGCGCGAGCAGGGCTGCTGCCTGCTCGATCTCGGCGCGGCCACCACGGAAATGATCGTGATCACCGACGGCGTGGTCCGGCACACCGCGGCGATCCCCGTGGGCGGCGACCATTTCACCAACGATCTGGCCGTGGGCCTGCGCACGCCGGTGCCGGAGGCGGAAGCGCTGAAACGCGAGCACGCCTGCGTCTTCCGCGAACTGCTGCGCGGCGATTCTCCCATTGAAATCTCGAGCGTGGGCGGGAGGCCGCCGCGCACGGTTTTTTCCCGCATGCTCACGGATATCGCCGAGCCGCGCGCCACCGAACTGCTCGAGCTGGTGCACGCCGAGCTGGAGCACGGAGGCCTCGATTCCCGCATCGGCGCCGGAGTCGTGCTGACCGGCGGAGGCGCACGGTTGCGCGGCCTGCCGGACTTGGTCGAGCGTCTGTTCGGCGTGCCCGTGCGGCTGGGCCGCCCGCGAGGAATCGCCCGGGTGCCCGAGGAATTTGCCCATCCCGAATTCACGGTGGCCGCGGGGCTGGCGCTCTACGGGCATCGCGCGCAGGCGGGCGCCGGGCAGCAGTCCCGCTCGGCGGGATGGCGGCAAAAGTGGAAGGACGTTTGGAAGGGTTGAGACAGTGGCCGGAAACGGAAAACAAACGAGCAAGGGAGGCAACATGGCGCAGAAGGATGCCGGGGTGAAGTATTCGTTCAGCGAGGACCACGCGCTGGCTGCCAAGATCAAGGTGATCGGCGTGGGCGGCGGCGGCTCCAATGCCGTCAACCGCATGATCCGCGCGAAGGTCGAGGGAGTGGAGTTTATCGCCGCCAACACGGATCAGCAGGCGCTCCAACTCTCTGCGGCGCCGGTGAAACTGCAAATGGGCGCGAAGCTGACGAAAGGGCTGGGCGCCGGGGCCAATCCCGACATCGGCCGCAAGGCCGCGCTCGAAGACACGGAGAAAATCATCGAGGTGCTGGAAGGCGCGGACATGGTGTTCATCACCGCGGGCCTCGGCGGAGGCACGGGCTCGGGCGCCGCGCCCGTGGTGGCTTCGCTCGCCAGCGAACTGGGCTCCCTGGCCGTGGCCGTGGTGACCAAGCCGTTTTCCTTTGAGGGCAAGCGCCGCATGGTCCAAGCGGAACAGGCCCTCGCCGAGTTGATCGCCTGCGTGGACACCGTGATCGTCATCCCCAACGAACGCCTGATCAGCACCATCGAGAAGGGCACCAGTTTCTTTGAGGCCTTCCGCATTGCCGACGACGTGCTGCGCCAGGCCGTGCAGGGTATCAGCGACATCATCACCATCCCCGGCATCATCAACCGCGACTTTGCCGACGTGCGCACCATCCTGAAAGGCATGGGCTACGCGGTGATGGGCACCGCCGTCGCCAGCGGTCCCGACCGCGCCACCGAAGCCGCCAATCGCGCCATCAATAGCCCGCTGCTCGAAGACAACTGCATCCACGGCGCCCACGGCATCCTGATGAACATCAGCGGGTCTTCGAGCATGTCACTGCACGAGGTGAATGAAGCGTCGCTGGTGATCCAGAAGGCCGCGCATGAAAATGCCAACATCATTTTCGGCGCCGTGCAGGATGAAACGCTCAAGGACCAGGTGAAAATCACGGTGATCGCTGCGGGATTCAAGGAAGCCCCGGCGCGCCGCCTCTCCCAGCAGAAGCCGGCCTATCTGCCGAAGGAATGGAAAGCCTCGCACGCCGTGGCCGCAGCGGGAGGCGGCGGTGGGGTGGTCGCCACGTCCGGCGGCGGCGGGCGCGGCACCGACAGTATCGTTGCGCAGGTCGCGCGCAACGTCTCCAGCGTCACCGGCGAGATCGCGTCCGACGATCTGGACGTCCCCACATTCCTCCGGCGTTCGCAAAAGTCATAGAGGCGGCCCGCTGCGGCGGGCCGGGG
>Ga0209415_10008090_pt1 | contig 18257 bp, 16 predicted proteins | sample PeaSoiSIISIP2007_FD_187696 | JGI IMG/M metagenome (GOLD analysis project Ga0209415, IMG submission 187696) | Peat soil microbial communities from Weissenstadt, Germany - SII-SIP-2007 (SPAdes) (version 2) | ecosystem: Environmental > Terrestrial > Soil > Wetlands > Peat | place: Germany...
GCGCGCTGGCAGAGGTGCTCGGCGGTGCCCCGCCGATGCGCGTGCGTTACCTGGCGCTCGGTCCGCTGGGGGAGCTGGCGCACGCGGGGGACCGCGTGGCCGCCGGGCGCCTGGCGGAGGCGATCGTGCGCGACGCCGAGTGGCCGGTGCGCGCGCGTGCGGCCGAGCTCGCGGGCGGAGTGCCGGAGGCGCAGGGGATGCTGCTGAGCGCGTCGCGCGATCCCGAGCCGCGGGTGCGCGAGGCGGCGTTGCAAGCGCTCGCCGCGTCGCCTCCGGCGGGGGCTGTGGACGCGGCGCGGGCCGTGCTCGCGACGGACGGGTGGTCGTTCGTGAAGGCGCAGGCCATCGGCGTGCTCGCGAAGGCTCCCCCTTCGGGCGACGTGGACGACGCGCTTCGCCGGGCGATGCGCGACGCGGCGGGGCGAGTCCGTGCGGCGGCCATCGTCGCGGTGGCGCTGCGGCACACGAGCGCGCTGCACGGAGCCGTGCGTGACCGGCTGGACGATCTCGACGAGGACGCCGAGGTGAGGGCGGCGGCGGCGAGCGCCCTCGGAGCGCTGTGCGACACGTCGTCGATCGACCGCCTGACGGAGCTCGCGCGAAGGCTGGGGGTGCCCGGCGCGGGGGAGGACGAGCAGCCCATCGCGGTCATGGCCCTCGTCGGGCTGGCGGCGCTCAAGCCCGCCGACCTGCGCGCGCGGCTGGCGCCGCTCCTGTCGCGAAGCGCGCCACCGTACGTGCGCGCCGCGGCGGAGAAGGCCCTCCAGGCGCCGGGCCTCTGTCACTGACGACGAGCGAGCGGCGTTGGGCTAGATCCTGCGCATGACCGACCCCACGCGCATCTCCCCGCAGGAGGCGAGCGCGAAGCTCGCCGAGGGCTGGACCTACGTCGACGTCCGGACCACCCAGGAGTTCGAGGCGGGCCACCCGCCGGGGGCCGCGAACGTCCCCATCATGCATGCCGGCCCGGGGGGTATGGTTCCGAACCCGGGCTTCCTCGCCGTGATGAGCGCCGCGTTCGCACCGGACGCCAGGCTCGTCGTGGGCTGCAAGGCCGGCGGTCGCTCGCTGCGCGCGGCCCAGGCGCTCCTCGGCGCCGGCTTCACGAGCATCCTCGATCAACGAGCCGGCTGGGATGGGGTGCGCAACCAGTTCGGCCAGGTCACCGAGCCCGGCTGGTCGCGCGTCGGTCTCCCCGTGGAGGAGGGGCAGCCCGCGGGCCGCTCGTGGGACGACGTGAAGAAGAAAGCCCGCTAGCTCTCAGTCGCCGCGCACCCGGTCGTAGTCCGCCGCGGTCCGCTCGACGACGTCGAGATCGCGCGCCGCCCGTTCGGCCTCGGCCGCCAGCTCGGCGGTGAAGATCGTGAGACCCCAGATGCCGTTCTCGCGTCGCCGGAAGGGGTAGCGCGTTCCACGCGCCGTGACGACCGTGGCGCGCTCCCCGGCGATCTCCACGTGCTGGACGCCCGAGAGGTCACGCTCCAGCCGCCCGATCCACCCGCGGCTCACCGCCATCAGGGCGAAGACGTCCGCCCCATCCGGCGCGTCCCCTGCCACGTGCCACGCGTCGAGCAGGCGCGCGCGCTCCTCCGGGGGGTAGCTCGCCCGGACCCGGTCGCACGCCTTGCGGCGCATGTCGCGCACCGTGTACGCCGCCCACTGCGCGTCCGTCTCCAGGTACGCGAAGGCGTCGCGGGGGCGCCGCTCGGCGACCGCGTAGGCGATGCGCGTATAGGCCCCCTCCGGCCTCGTCTCCGGGGGGAACGGCCGGCGCGCGACGGCCCACGACCCGACCCCGAGGGATAGTGCGAGGAGCCCCCCCACGGCGAGCAGCGTCCTCCGTCGCATTGCGGTAGAGGGACATACCATGTGGATGCAGTCGCGCGTCGTCGCCGTCGTCCCCGCGTGGGACGAGGCCCCACGCATCGGGCGCGTCGTGCGCGCGATGCCGGAGTGGGTCGACGCCATCATCGTGGTCGACGACGCCAGCCGCGACGGCACGGCCGAGGCGGCGCGCGGGGCGGGCGACGAGCGGCTGCACGTGGTCCGGCACGAGCGCAACCGCGGCGTCGGCGCCGCCATCGCCACCGGGTACCGGCGCGCGGGGGAGCTCACGTCCGGCGACCGCGACGTCTTCGTGGTGATGGCCGGCGACGGGCAGATGGACCCGCACGATCTGCCGGCGCTGGTCGACCCCGTCGCGCGCGACGACGCCGACTACGTGAAGGGCAACCGCTTCGGGTCTCGCGACGTCGTGCGCACCATGCCCGCGTCGCGGCTCCTTGGCGGCCTCGCCTTCTCGTGGGCCACCTCCCGCGCCATCGGGGTCTCGGTCGCCGACAGTCAGTGCGGGTACACGGCGCTGGCGCGGGCGGCGTGGGCGCGCCTCGACCTCGACCGGCTGTGGCCGCGCTACGGCTACCCGAACGACCTGCTCTCGCAGCTCGCCCTGCGCGGCCTGCGCATCGCCGAGGTGCCCGTGCGCGCGGTGTACGCCGACGAGGTGAGCCGCCTCAAGCCCCGGCACGTCCCCGTGGTCGCCGCGGTCGTCGCGCGGGCGTGGGTGCGCCGGCTACGCGCGGCCCGATTGGGTTAGCATCGCCCCCGGATGCGCCGCGCGATCGCCTTGCCCGCCGCCCTCGTGGCGACGCTCCTTTCCGTCGCCGCGCACGCGGGCCCGGAGACCTCGCTTCGCGACTTCGCCAGCGAGACCGTCGAGAGCGGCGTCCGCTCCATCGGCATGGGCGGCGACGGCGCGACGACTGGCAACTACGGTCTCATCCTCCGCGAGCCCGGGACGGCGTCGCTGGCTGCGGGCGTCGCGCGCTACGCCGACACCGCGAACGCGATGTCGTTCGTCGCCACGTCCTTCACGACGCCCCGCTTCTGGGACGGCGCGGCGCTCTCGGTCACGGGATTGTCGCAGTACGCGACGGACCTTCGCGTCTGGGACTACACGGCGCCCACACCGCTGGCGCCGCCTTCACTGGCCGACGGCTCGAGCCAGGCCGCGATGGTGGCCCTGGCCAAGCCCCTCTGGCGTGGCGTCTCGCTGGGGCTGATGCTCTCGTACGCCCAGTCGCAGATGACGCTCCTGCCCCTCGCGGGGACGGCGCCCATCCGCTACTCCACGTCGTGGCTCCCGTCGGGGGGCGTGGGGCTGCACTGGCGCCCCGACGAGCGGTGGGAGCTCGGCGCGCGCATCACCTTCGTGAACGACGAGGAGACGCGCGACGACGCGAGCGGCCTGCGATCGGGGCTCATCCGCACCTACGACGCGCGCCTCGGCGGCGGCTGGTCGCCGTGGCTGGGGACGCGGCTCGACGCCGGCTTCGTCGTGCGCGAAGAGGCGAGCGACGTCGACGCGGCGCTGCGCCTCCCGAGCGCGTCGTTCAAGGCCTTCCCCAACGTGGGGGTGGAGCAGGCGCTCGTGCGCGGGCGCGTGTGGGCGCGGGCGGGGCTCGACGAGCGGACGTGGACGACGGGGCTCTCGCTGCGCGCGCGTCCGGTGACCATCGACCTCACGTACGTCTACGGCATCGCCCTCTCGCGCATCGACGAGGTCTTCGGCCAGCGCAACGCGAGCCTTCTGGCCTCGCTGCGACTGGATCTCCGATAGCTCCGGCTCTCACCGCGCCCGGTGCGAGTCCACGATCCGTTCCGGGTACTTGCGCATCACTTCCACCCGGGTCGGCGGGATGAGCTGGTGGATGATCGGCTCGAGGCGCTTCACCTCCAGCGTGCCCAGCGGGATGCGATCGTCGCCGTCGCTCGGGCCGCTCAGCACCTTCAGTCGCTTGCCCGTGCTCTTCTGGTAGGCGCCGAGCATCACCTGGTACGTCCCAGCCGTGACCGTGAACGGCGGAAGCTGGATGAGCGTGCGATCCTCCAGCGTCTCCCCCGCCGTCCATCGATCGGCGGGGAACATCCAGTCCCCGGGGACGTGGTCCGACGGGATCTGCGTCCCCGGCTTGATCAGGTGCACGAAGAAGTAGAGGTCCCGCGGCATCGGGCCCGGAAGCCGCCACCACGTGGTGACGAACACCTCGTGATGCTCCAGCGTCTGCGCCGTCGTCTCCGACCCGAGCAGCTCGAGCCCACCGTCCAGACTCGCCTTCACCCCACCGAGGCCCGGCGGAGGCGCGTCGAGCACCACCTCGCGCGGCGTCTGCTCCCACAGGTCACGCCGCCGCCACAGCGCGAGGTAATAGGCGGAGCCCCGCGGCCAGGTCCGGACCGGGACGTAGCGCTCGCGGAACCGCGGATCGTCCCAGATTCCCCACTGGAACGAGTTCGAGCGGTACGCGTCGCCGAACGAGGCGCCCGTCGGATCCTCGTCGAACTCCTGGGCGAGCTTCTGCTCGTCGCCGTGCGGCGTGTAGATCGTCAGGATGGCCCACTCGGGCTGTCGCCCGAAGAAGTAGTCGCGCATCTCGGCGTCGAACTGCGCTTGCTTCCGGCCGTCGTCGGCGTTCAAGAAAGCGTGGAGACCCAGGTCGTGCCGCGCGTGCGCCACCGTCCTGTCGACGAGGCCCACGAAATCGAGGAAGTCGAGATCCGGCGCGTGGTACGGCGTCGAGCCCATGTCCTGGAAGGCCACCAGGCCCCCGGGTCGCTCGTGCCGCACCAGGAACTTGCCGAGGTCGGGGTGGAACGTCCCCGCCAGGTCGCCATGGCCGTTGAACCCGTTCACCTCCTTGTAGGTGAACGCGAAGTTGCTCCTCGCCGCGACGAGCACGGCCCCCCAGCCGATGCTGTAGCCCACCGTGCGCGCCAGCGACCCTTCGGCGTTGCGGTTCAGCGCGCGCAGCACCGCCTCGACGAGGTTCTGCCCCCCCAGCGCGGCGAGCACGCAGAGGAACGGGAGCGCCGGCAGATAGAGCCGGTGCCACTGCATCTCGTCCACGCCGACCATCACGATGTACGCCATGAAGGCCACGGCGATGATCGCCATCGTCGCCGTCTCCACGCGCCGCCTCTTGCTCGCGAAAGCGAGCGGCGCGAGCACCGCGAGGAGGCCGGTGTGATTGAAGGCAAGCATCCCCTCCAGGCTGCGCAGCCCCTCGCGCCACACGAGCGCGCTGCCGCTCGTCTTCGCGTAGAACGTGTTCGGCACCAGCGACCCGAAGTAGAGGTAGCGGAAGGTGTGGCAAGGGACGGTCACGATCAGGATGCCCGCCACGTAGAGCCAGTCGGCGCGCGTGACCTTCCGCGCTCGTACGGCGTGGACGACCAGCGGTAGCCCGATCAGGATCGCCATCAGGTGCAGCTCGGGGCGCGTCATGCACGCCGCGCCCAGGATCAGGCCGGCCGCGAGGTAGCGCTTCTCGCGCTTCGGCCCCTCGGGCGCGGTCCAGAGGGTGAGCGCGCCCGCGATGGGGAGGAGCGCGCCCAGCGCCTGTTCGAGGCCGCTCTGCGCCCAGAGGACGAAGCTCGGCGATGTCGCCAACCAGAAGGCTCCCCAGAGGTGCGAGCCCGCCCGCCGCTCGCCGTTGACGGACGCGGTGAGGCGCGCGGTCGCGAGGAGGCAAGCGATGCCGAGAATGGTGCCCAGCACCTCGCACACCTGGAAGAGGTCCCAGCCCAGCGCCTCGAACGGCGCCACCACGAAGACCCAGAGGAAGTTGGTGAAGCCCTCGACGCGCTCGCCGTGGTTGAACACGAGCCCCTGGCCGGTGACCAGGTTGTGCGCATACCGGAACGAGATGTACGCGTCGTCCTTGATGAACTCGAGGACGACGAGGATGCCGAGGACGAAGGGCACCGCCGGCGACAGGTAGGTGAGGCGTCGGAGCCAGACCGCCACGCGATCCGCCGCGGGAACCTCGTCGCCCTCCGCGGGTGCCGTCGCGTCGTCCGCAGCACGCCGGCGCACCGCGATCCACGCGGCCATCGCCGCCGCCACTGCCATCGCGACGAACCACGGCTTCAGGGGGCGGAACGGGCCGACGTCCGTCTGCGCGTGGATCTCGCCCTCGGTGAAGGTGCGCACCGACCCGTCGGCGGCCCGCGGCACGACGTCGATCCACGCCGCGAGCACGCGCTCGCCCGGCACGTGCGGTTCGACGACCGGCAGCCGCCCGCCGCCTTTGCGGTCGTAGAGCCCGACGAAGACGGGATACCGGCCGGCCGCCGCCGAGCTAGCGATGGGGAGGCTCACGGTGTGGACGATGTCCTGATCACCCCAGTGCGTCGCCGGCACCTCCGGCGCACCGTCGCCCACGGTGCGGAAGTCGTCGAGGCCGCCTGCCTCCGACTCCAGATGGACGAAGAACCACTCGTCCGACGCGAGGGCGTGCTTCGCGTGCAGGTGCAGGGTGAGCGTCGCCGTGTCTCCCGGGACCACCTCGCGCGTGATGCTGGCACCCGTCAGCTCGAGATCCTGCGCGAAGAAGACGCGTCCCCCCCCGCTGATCACGGCCACCAGCGCCACGCACGCGAACGCCACGGCGAGCACGAGGAGCAGCCACGGCACGCGGCGGCGCGGAGGAACGAGGGGCTCAGCAGGGGAGGGGAGGGGCTCGGTCGCGGGCTCCGGGGGGTGTGAATCACCCGCAGGTTCGTCCCGGAGATCGGCCGGTGCGGGCGCGGCCTTGCGCTTGCGCTTCTTGGACATCGCGCTCGCCGGCTAGCTTGCCCCGAGCGCCCGCTCGAGGATCGCGGGCACGTGCGCGAGCGCGTGCTCCAGATCGAACAGCTGGCCCAGCTTCACCGCGTCCAGCTTCGCCATCACGTCGGCGTCGGCGGCGAGCAGATCCCGGAAGCGACCCTCGCCGCGCCACGCGCGCATCGCGTTTCGCTGCACGAGGATGTACGCCTCTTGCCGGGCCATCCCCGCCTCGACCAGCGCCAGCAGCGTCGCCTCGCTGAAGTAGAGCTCCGCCGCCCGGTCGAGGTTCTTCTTCAGGTTGTCCACGTAGACGACGAGCCCGTCGACCAGCGTCGCGGAGCGCTCCAGCATGAAGGCCAGCGTCGCCGTCGCGTCGGGGCCGATCATGCGCTCGACCGACGAGTGCGAGATGTCGCGTTCGTGCCAGAGTGCCACGTCTTCCAGGGCAGGCACGACGGCCGCGCGAACGACGCGCGCCAGACCGCAGAGGTTCTCGCTGAGGATGGGGTTGCGCTTGTGGGGCATCGCGCTCGAGCCCTTCTGCCCCGCGGTGAACGCCTCCTCGGCCTCTGCCACCTCGCTCCTCTGCCAGTGGCGCACGTTCGTCGCCAGCCGCTCGATTCCGGCGGCCATCAGCGCCAGCGCCGCGAAGTACGCCGCGTGTCGGTCGCGCGCCACGATCTGCGTCGCGACGGTCTCCGCCCCCAGGCCGAGGCGTGCCAGCGCCCGCGCCTCGATGTCCGGCGACAGGTGCGCGTACGTCCCCACCGCGCCGGCGATCTTGCCGACCGCGATCTCGCGCCGCGCCGCCTCGAGGCGCGTCCGGCCGCGCGCGAGCTCCGCATGGTGCCCCGCCAGGGCCAGGCCGAAGGTGATGGGCTCGGCGTAGATGCCGTGGCTGCGGCCGATCATCGGCGTCTTCGCGTGCTCGCGCGCGCGCCGCGCGAGGGCCGCGAGCACCTTGTCGCAGCGGGCGAGGAGCAAGTCGGCCGAGTCGCGAAGGAGGATCGCCAGGGAGGTGTCGAGCACGTCGCTCGACGTCATCCCGCGGTGCAGCCAGCGTGCCTCGATACCCGCAAGCTCCTCCACGTGCGTCAGGAAGGCGATGACGTCGTGCTTCGTCGTCCGCTCGATGGCCTCGATGCGCGCGGGGTCGAGCACGAGGTTCTTGCCGCGGATCGTCGCCGCGGTGCCGGCGGGAACGAGGCCCGCCTCCTCCATGGCCCCGCAGGCCGCGAGCTCCACCTCGAGCCACACGGCGAAGCGGCGGGCAGGCGACCAGAGCTCGGCGAACTCGGCGGGCGTGTAGCGCGGGATCACGCGGCGGCGAGTATCACAGCTTTCGCGCGGTCGCGCCCCTCAAGTGTCGTGCCGGAGCTCGGCGTAGATCCGCGGAAGGAACGACGCCAGGTGCGGCATCTCCTCGGCGCAGTGCCGGAGCAGCGCGGCGCCCTCCCGGGCTCGCGGCTTCCGCAGGCTCTTTCCCAGGCTGACCAGCAGCCGGGCCGCCGCGCCTCCCCCCCGCGGCGCCGCGTACGGCGCCCCGACCCAGAAGCGAGAGCACATCTCCGAGCCCCCCGGCGTGCGGCGCACGTGGTGGACGAGATACCCGAAGTCGAACGGGACGCGCCCGAAGCCGACGCGCGCGCACACGGCGGTGGCCGCCTCGGGATCCGCGAGCGCCGCGGCGTCGAAGCCGAGCTCCGTCGGGTCGACGAAGCGGATGGAGTACCGCCCGAGCGTGTCCCCGAGGTACTCGTCGACCTGCGACACGCGGCCGACGTAGCGCTCACGCCCTAGCGCACCGGCCGGGCACGGTGTCCTCCACTCCGCGTGGACGTGCGCGCGCGGATGCCACAGCTTGTACCGTTGCGGCTCGTCGCTGTGCCAGCCGAACCACCAGTCGACCATCCCCGGCGTCGTCCCCGGCATCGGCGTGCGGATGGCGACGTGGAGCACGCCGTCGTGCCCGACGGCGTAACCGTCTTCCAGCGCGGTCGAGCGTCGTCCGTCGAGCCGTGGCGCGTCGCTCAGCGGGGGGATCCCCGCCGCGGACGCGGGACTGTTCGCGAGCGCCGCGCGTGCCGCCGTGGAGAGGGGCTTCATCTCGGGTTGCCAGAACTTCGCGTAGGGCTTTCCGTCGAGATCGCCCTCCCGCATGCCGAGGTAGCGTCGCGTGAAGGTCACGGCCGCCCCATCCACGGGTGGAAGCGACCCTCCGGATCGTGCGTCGCGCGGAGGCGGTCGAGCCGCGAGAGGTTCGCGTCGGCCACGAAGCGTGCGGGGCGCTCGCCCAGGTTCTCGTCGGCGAGCTGGCAGCCCGTCGCGAGCGAAGCCATCTCGCGCATCCGCTGGGCGGCCCAGGGCGCGTGCTTCGCGTCGTCCTCCGCGCGCTTCCACACGGCGTAGAGGGCCAGGTAGATGTCGTCCTCCATCGAGTAGGCCATGTCCGGCCGATGGCGCGGCGGCACCCAGTTCATCCAGAGCACGTGCGACGGGGGCGGCGGCAGGGTCTCGGCGATCCGCTGCAGCCCGGGGAGCAGCTCGTCGATGCTCGCGCCGGTCCACATGTTGTCGACGGCGTACCGATGGCCATCCGGGTAGTGGGCCGTCACGCCGCGGTACATCAAGCGCTGCCCCGAGGGGACGAACGGGATGCGCAGCGCCGCCTTCGCCCGCCCCTTGCTGCCCTTCATGAACGCGAGCGCGCGCAGGGCCTCTCCCAGCCCGTCGGCGAAGACCGGCGCGACGACCACCATGCCTGGACCGCCCACGCCGGTGGCCGCCCGCGACATGAGGATCTGCAGCTCCACCGCCGCCGGCACCTCCCGGCGCACCTCGTGGACCCAGCGGAAGACCGGCTCGAGCATGTCCATCGGGTAACTCTGGAGCCCGAAGCCGATGACGCGGGGGCGCCGGTAGAGACGCAGATGGAACCGCGTGACGACGCCGAAGAAGCCGGGGCCCGCGCCGCGCGCCGCCCAGTACAGGTCCGCGTTCTCCTCCGCGCTCGCGCGCACGACCTCGCCCGACGCCGTCACCACGTCGAGCGCCTCCACGCTCATGCACGCCGGCCCGACCACGCGGCTGTTCCAGCCGTATCCGCCCTGCAGGAGGTAGCCGCCGACGCAGACTCCCGGGCAGTGCCCGCTCGGGAAGAAGAGCCCCTGGCGTGCCAGCATGCGCGACAGCTCGTGCCCCGCGCGCCCGGGTCCCGTGGTCGCACGCATCGCGGCGCGGTCGACGTGGACGTCGTCGAGGCGCGACACGTCGAGGAGCATCCCGCCGTCGCGGAGGTGATTGCCCGCCCAGCTGTGACCCCCCGAGCACACGCCGACGCGCAGGCTCTCCCGGCGCGCCAGACCCACGGCCGCGACGACGTCGGCCGCGTCGTTCGCCTGGACGATGACGTCCGGGAAGCGCGCCGGGACCCGCGCGTTCCACATCGTCGCCCTCCGCGCCTCCTCGTAGCCCTCCTGCCCGCGACGGAACGTGCGACCGCGGGTCTTCCTCCCGGTCTCGCTCATCGGCCGCTACGCCCGCCCGTAGACCGGCAACGCGACCCCGCTGACGTCCCGCGCCTCGTCGCCGAGCAGGAACGCCACCACGCCGGCCGCCGAGCCGAGGCTGACCCACTTGCCCGGATCCACCCCCGGCATCGCGGCGCGGTTCGCCGGCGTGTCCATCGTGCTGGGAAGCACCGCGTTCACGCGCACCCCCGCGGGGAGCACCTCGGCTGCCACCGCCTGCGCCAGCGCGACGACCGCCGCCTTCGACGCCGCGTAGGCCGCCGCGCGCGCGCTGGTCGCCGGCTCCACGGCGGCCCGCGAGCCGATGACCACGATGCTCCCGCGCTTTCGCGCGACCATCGCGGGCAGCAGCGCCCGCAGGCTGCGATGCACCGTCTCCAGGTTCGCCTCCATCATCGTCCGCCAGACGTCGTCGCCCGACTCCTCGTGCAGCGGCTTGCCTCCCCGCCAGGCTCCCGCGACAAGCGCAGCCTTCGACGGCGGCGACCCCAGCTCCCGCTCGATCCGCGGCATCGCCTCGGTCCACGTCGCCTCGACCGTGATGTCCCCTGCGACCACGCACGCGCCGCCCAGCGACGTCGCGAGCTCCGCCAGGCGATCCCGCGCGCGCTCCGCGTCGACCAGCGCGAGCTTGTGCCCGCGTGCGGAGAGCAGCCGCGCCACCTCGGACCCGAGGGCGCCGGCGGCGCCCGTCACCAGAGCCACGTCACTCATGGCCGAGGCTTATCACGCCGCGACGTCGCGCAGCTCCTCGAGCCTCGCCCGCAGCTTGCCGCACGCGCGCTCCTCGATCTGGCGCACCCGTTCCTTGCTCACGCCGAGCTTCAACCCCAGCTCCTGCAGCGTGCGCGGCTCGTCGCTCATCAGCCGCTCGCGCACGATCATCTGCTCGCGGTCGGTCAGCTCGCGCAGCGCCTCGCCCACCGCGACGCGCGCCCGGCCGCGACGCTCCTCGGCGCTCGCGTCGTCCTCCGGAGTCGGCGACGACCCCGCCAGGCGGTCGAGGAGCGCGCCGCGATCGTCGGGCCGTGCCTCGAGGCTCGTCTCGCGCCCCGCGAGGAGCGGGAGGAGCCACTCGGCCTTCTCGGGCGTCATCCCGCTCGCCGCGGCCAGCGCGGCGGGGTCCGACTCGCGAGTCTTCCGGTAGAAGCGGAGCGCGCGCCGCTCGGCCTTCGTCGTCCCGAGACGCACGACGCGGTACGCGCGGACGACGTAGTCGCGGATCTCCGCCCGGATCCAGTACGCGGCGTACGTCGCCAGGCGGCAGTCCTTCCCGAGGTCGAACTTGCTCGCCGCGCGCAGGAGCCCCAGGTTCCCCTGCTGCACGACGTCCTCCAGCGGGACGCCCCAGCGCCGGTACTCGAGCGCGATGGCGATCACGAAGGGGAGGCACGCGGTCACCAGCTTCTCGCCCGCCCGCCGGTCGCCCGCCCGCCAGCGCCGCGCCAGCTCCCGCTCCGCCTCGCGAGTCAGCGGGACGACTCCCGCCAGGCTCCCCCGGTACGCGTGCATCGCGTGGCCTTCGTTCGCCAGCATGGCCGTGCTCCTTCTGCTTCCCCCCGACGGCCCCTGCTTCTGCACGGCAGGTGCCACGCGCAACGCGCGAGAAACGCGCAGGTGGCGAAACGGATGCGCGCAACGGCGCACCGCGGCGCCCGGAGGAGCCGCAGGTTTTTCGCGTTTGCCGTCGCCTCCGGGAGGCGGCCGCGCTCACACCTCGAGCGTGAGCCCTTCGTAGGCGGCGATCACGTCACCGAACACCGTCTTCGCGCGGCGCTCCTTCTCCTGTACGGCCGCGTCGCTCTGCGTAGGGTCGTGGTGGAAGAGGACCAGGCGCTGGACGCCCGCGAGCTTGGCGATCTTCGCGCCCTCCTCGAACGTGCTGTGCCCCCAGCCCTTCTTCGAGCTGTACTCCTCGGGGGTGTACTGCGAATCGTAGATGAGCGCGCTCGCGCCCTTCGACAGGTCGACGAGCTTCTGGTCGATGCGCCCCGCGTAGTGCTCGGTGTCCGTGGCGTACACGATGGCCTTGCCCTGGTGCTCCACCCGGAAGGCGAACACACCCTGCGGGTGGTTGCCCGCCGCGCTCGTGACGCGCACCTTGCCGCCGTCGCCGTCGTCGATCTCGACCGGCTCGCCCTCCGCCATGTCGAGGAACTTCATCTGCGCGGCCATCGTCCCGAGGTGCACGGGGAAGTTCGGGTGATCCATCTGCCCCGCGAGCGTCTCCTCGAGCGTCCGGGAGACGTTGTTGCCCCCGTAGAGGTGGAACACGTTGCCCGCGACGAACGCCGGCTCGAAGAACGGGAACCCCTGGATGTGGTCCCAGTGAACGTGGCTGAAGAACATGTACGCGGTCAGCGGCATCTCCTTCTGGAGCTTCTTGCCGAGCAGCCGCAGGCCCGTCCCGCCGTCGAAGATGAGGATCGCCTTGCCCGCCCGCACCTCGACGCAGCTCGTGTTGCCGCCGATCTTGACCGTGGCCGGCCCCGGCGTGGGGATGCTCCCGCGGACTCCCCAGAAAGTGATCTGCATCGTCGTCGATTGCTCCTCGCGAGCTGCGGGGCGGCGGCAACCGGAGCGTACCTCGCCGCCGCGAAGAAAGGTATTCCTTGTCCTCGTGCGAGCCCCCCCCCGAACGGACGTCGCGGCGCCGGCGCTCGCCCCGAGGGCGCTGGTCGTCCTCGGGTGCCGCGTGTCGCTGGACGGCGGGGGGCGCCTGGAGGGGGCGCTCGCTCGGCGGGTCGAGGCCGCGGCCGATGCCTACGCGCGCCGGGGCGATCCGGGCGCCGTCGTCGTCGCGAGCGGGGGCCGCCGCTGGTCGGGGCGCGTGGATCACGCGCCACGTCCTCCCGAAGGTCGGCCAGGGCTCGTCGAGGCGGACGCGATCGCGCGCGAGCTCGCGCGACTGGGCGTGCCGGAGCGGGCCATCGTGAGGGAGCGGTGCTCGCTGTCGACGCGGGAGAACGCGCGCTTCGCCGCGGCCGCTCTCGAGCGACGCGGGATCGCGCGGGCGACCGTCGTGACGTGCGCGTGGCACCTGCCGCGGGCGGTCGCGCTCTTCGCGCGCGAGGGCGTGGAGACCGACGGCATCGCCGTGCCCGCCGCGAGCGCGCCGTGGAGACGACGGTTCTGGCGCTGGGGGCGGGAGCGCGTGCTCGCGCTCCTCGTGCCCGCCGCCCTCCTCGCCTGCTCGCGGCCGTCGTCCGCACCGTCCGCCTCCGCCGACGCCTCCGCGGCGCCCGGCGTCGACCTCACCGTCGTCTCGCGCGCCGAGGACCAGCGCCGCGCCCGCGGCATCCCCCTCGACCTCCAGCGCGACCACGCCCCCCTCGTGCGCCGCCGCGTCGCGCGCGCCCTCGCCCGCATCCTCGACGCCGACGACGCGCCCTTGCTCCGCGCCCTCGACGACGACGACGGCGAGGTCATCGCGTGGGCGGGCTACGGCCTCGGCGAGTCCTGCCGCGGTCACGAGGACCCGCACGTGCAGGCGCTCTCGGCGCGCCTCGCCTCGCTCGATCCGGCCCGCCCGCTCGCGCAGCCCGTCGACCCGCGCGTCGCGCTCCTCCGCGCCCTCGGGCGGTGCGGTGGGGACGTCGCGGAGCAGACGCTGCGTGCCTGGCTCCGGCGCGCCGACGCGGCCCCTCCCGCTGCGGAGGCGGCGGCGTTCGCGCTGGGCGACGTCGCGTCGAAGCGGGGCTCGCTCTCGCTCGAGTCCACGGGCGCGCTGCTCGAGGCGGCGCAGCGCACGCCCCCCGTCGACGCCGCCCTCTACGCCTTCGGTCGCACGGACTCCGTCGCGGGCGACGAGCTCTCGCCCCGCCTCCTCGCCGCGGCGCGCGCGGCGCTCGGCCGACACGGCCCGTCCCGCTTCTTCGCGGTGCGGGCCCTCGGTCGGGCGGGCCCGGATGGCGCGCCGGATCTCCAGCGCGTCCTGTCGTCGGCGGACTTCTCGCCCGCGGAGCGAGCCGAGGCCGCGCGGGCGCTCGCGAAGCTGCACAAGCTCGGGCAGGGGGCGCTGGCGGACGGGCTCGCGGCGATCGTTCCGGACCACCCCGAGGCGATCGCGGGCGATCTCTACGGCGTGCTCCTCGTCGCCGTGCAGAGCGTCGGCGACGAGCCGCCGAAGAAGGCCGAGACGGCGCTCTGGGCCGTCGCCCGGCTGGAGCCGCCCGCCGGGGCGCCGCCCATGCTCGCGCGCCGCGCCTCGTCGCTCCGCTGCGCCGCCGCCGAGAAGCTCGCGCGCGGCTCGTGGGACGCCGACGTCCTCCGCGGGTGCGACGTGTCCGACGGCGAGGCGGGCGAGGCCGCGCGCCTCGCGGCGCTCGACCGCGGGGACCTCGCGAAGACCCGCCGCGCGCCGTGGCTGGAGCTCACGCGGAGCAAGCACGTGCGCGTGCGGGAGGCGGCCCTCGAGGCCATCACGCGCCACCCGGAGCTGGGGGCCGCGGCGCTCCCCGTGCTGGCCGAGGCCCTCGCGTCCCCGCAGTCCGGCGTCGTCGCGACGGCGGCCGACGTCGTCCACGCGCACCCCGACCGCGTCTACGTCCTCGCCGCGAGCGAGCGCCGCGCCGCCCTCGATCCGCGCTCGCCCCCTCCGACCGCCAACCCGCTGCGCGAGCTCGACGCCGGCGTCGGCAAGGCCATGCGCGCGGCGCTCGCCCACCCGTGGAGCGAGGACCTCGTCGAGACCCGCGTCTCGCTCATCGACGCGTCGCTCGCGCTGAACCTCGACGAGGCGCGTCCGTACGCCCAGGCGGCGTGTCACGATCCCAACGCGACCGTCCGCTCCCGGGCCGCGAAGGCCCTCGCCGCCGCCGGCGACAAGGACGCCGCGTGCCCGCCCCCCGAGAAGCCCGGCGAGCCCGCCGACGAGCTGGGCCACGAGCTCGCCCGCGCCACCCGCGTCGCTTTCGACACGGACGCGGGCGCCCTCGGCGTCCGCTTCGATCCCGCGCTGGCCCCGGTGGCGGCCACGCGCTTCGTCGCGCTCGCGAAGTCCGGCTTCTACACCGGCGTCGTCGTGCACCGGGTCGTCCCGGGGTTCGTCGTGCAGCTCGGGGATCGCGGCGCGGACGGCTACGGCGGCTCGGGGGACTCGCTCCGGTGCGAGACGTCGCCGGTCCCCTTCGGCGCGCTCGACGTGGGCGTGGCGCTGGCGGGGCGGGACACCGGGTCGAGCCAGATCTTCGTCACGCTGGCGCGCCACCCGCACCTCGACGGCGAGTACGCGTGGGTCGGACGCGCCGACGGGGACTGGGACGGCGTCGCGGAAGGCGATGTGGTACGTGGCGTTCACGTGGAGGAGTGACCGATGAGCTCTTTCGATTGGCAGTCGAAGGTCGTGGTCGTCACGGGAGCCAGCGGGGGCATCGGCGCGGCGCTGGCACGCGAGGTGGGCAAGCGGGGGGCGAAGGTCGTCCTCGCAGCGCGTCGCCTCGACCGGCTCGAGGAGGTCGCGCGAGCCGCCGGGGAGGGGAACATCGCCGTCCAGGCCGACGTCACCGTCCGCGCGGACGTCGCGCGCGTGGCGTCGCTCGCCCTCCAGAGCTTCGACCGCGTCGACGTGTGGGTGAACAACGCCGGCCGCGGCATCTCGCGCGGCATCCTCGAGCTGACGGACGACGACGTGGACGAGATGATCCGCGACAACGTGAAGTCGGTGCTCTACGGGATGCAGGCCATCGTCCCGTACTTCAAGGAGCAGAAGCAGGGGCACCTCATCAACATCTCGTCCATGCTCGGGCGCGTCCCGTTCGCGCCCATCCGGTCCGCGTACTGCGCGGCCAAGGCCGCCATGGGGTCGCTCACCGAGACGATGCGCAACGATCTCGCGAAGGACTTCCCCGAGGTGCGCGTGACCTGCTTCTATCCCGGCGTCGTCACGACCGACTTCGGCCTGAATGCCCTCGGGGGCGGGCCGGACTCGCGCGGGTTCCACGGAGCGCAGTCGCCGGAGGAGATCGCGACGCTGCTGGCCGACGTGATCGAGCAGCGGCGCGGCGGCGACGTGTACTCGCGGCCCGAGGCGGTGGAGCGGGTCCTCGGGTACCTGCGCGGTCTCGCCGCGGGGACGTGACATGCGACTCGGCGAGGGGGCGCAGCGCCGCATCGCCGTCGTCCTCGCGGACGTCCTCGGCGAGCCCCTCGACGTCGCGCTCCCCGTCGCCGCCTTCCTCGACCGGTACCTGCGGCGCGTCCCCTTCCAGGCGGCCCTCGGCCTCCGCGTCGTCACCTGGGCCATCACGTGGCTGCCGTTCTTCTTCGTCGGAGTCCCGCTCCCCGCGCACCTCCTCTCGAAGGAGACGCGCCTCCGCTACGTCGAGCGCTGGTCCGGCGCGCGGTTCTACTTCCTCCGCGAAGGCTTCTACCTCCTCAAGGCCATCGCGCTGATGGGCTGGGGCGCGCAGCCCGTGGTCCGCGGGCGCCTCGGCCTCGGGCCGATGGCCGCGGTGCGTCCGTGACGCAAGACGCGGCGGACTTCGTCGTCATCGGCAGCGGGGCGGCGGGCGCGTCGGCGGCGCTCACGCTGGCGGAGGCGGGGCGCGACGTGCTCGTGCTGTAGGAGGGCCCGGAGGTGCGCGACGAGGACCGGGGCCTCGGCTCGCACGACGCGTTCATGCGCCTCTTCCGCGACCGCGGCACCCAGGTCGCCATGGGCCGGAGCGTCATCCCCATGCTCCAGGGCCGGTGCGTCGGGGGGACGACGGTGGTCAACGGCGCCATCGTGTGGCGCCTCCCCGAGGACGTCTACGACCGCGCGTTCGGCGCGATCGGCGCGCGGCAAGCCATCCCGCTTTCCGCCCTCGAGGCGCGCATGGACCGCATCGAGCGCGATCTCGCCGTGGCCCCCGCGTCGGCTCGCCTCCTCGGCGGCAACGGCGCGACGATGAAGCGCGGCGCGGAGAAGCTCGGCTGGAAGGCGCACGCCATCCGCCGCAACGTCGTCGACTGCCAGGGCAGCGGCCGCTGCCTCGAGGCGTGTCCCACGAAGCGCAAGCAGAGCATGGAGCGCACCTACCTCCCGCGCGCCGTGAGCCTCGGGGCGCGCATCCTCCCCGACCACGAGGCGCGCGTCATCGAGACCAGCGCCGCCCGCGCCGTCGCCGTCTCCGGCCGCTGCGCCGACGGGTCCCCGTTCCGCGTCGCCGCACGCCGCGGCGTCGTCCTCGCGGCCAGCGCGATCCAGTCACCGTGCATCCTCCAGCGCTCGGGGCTCGGCCCGCGCCGCCACGTGGGCGCCCACTTCCGCGTGCATCCCGGCACGGCGGTGGCCGGGGTGTACCGCGATCCGGTGCGGATCTGGGAGGGCGCGACGCAGTCGTTCGAGGTGGACGAGTTCCGCCGCCAGGGCTTCAAGATGGAGGTCGTGGGCCTGCCGGTGGAGCTCGCGGGCGTGCGCCTGCCCGGCCTGGGAGCGGACTTCCAGCGCTCGATGGCGGACTTTCCGAACATGGCCGTGTGGGGCGTGCAGGTGCGCGCCGGCGCGGAGGGCCACGTGTCGGCCGCGGGCGACCACGCGCGCATCACGTACACGCCGACCCGGGCCGACATGCTCGTGTTCCGCCACGGCGTCCGCCGCCTCGCCGAGCTCCACTTCGCGGCGGGCGCGATCCGCGTCTACCCGGGCGTGCACGGCGGCCCGGAGACGCTCACGTCGCCCGACCAGCTCTCGCTGCTCGACGCGCTCCCCCTCGATCCTCGCGACTGGTCGCTCATCTCCAGCCACCTCTTCTCGACCTGCCGCATGGGACGCACCGCGGACGACGGCGTCGTGGGCTTCGACGGCGCGGTCCACGGCGTACGCGGCCTGTGGGCGCTCGATGCGTCGGCGCTCCCGACCAACCTCGGCGTCAACCCTCAGCACACCATCATGGCCCTCGCGATGCTCCTCGCGGAGCGCATCGCGGAGGCCCGGTAGCGGCACGTCCATCGCGTGGGGGGTCGTCCGCACCGCGGGGGCGGTCGTGCGCACGGCGTGCGGGGTCGTCCGCACGGCGGGGGCGGTCATGCGCACGGCGTGCGGGGTCGTCCGCACCTCGGGGGCGGTCGTGCGCACGGCGTGCGGGGTCGTCCGCACGGCGGGGGCGGTCGTGCGCACGGCGTGCGGGGTCGTC